>LNFM01000211.1_pt1 | contig 148930 bp, 152 predicted proteins | sample 596031 | NCBI WGS metagenome assembly LNFM01 (sample SAMN04254537, study PRJNA301005) | activated carbon metagenome | isolation source: dual media filters at the Ann Arbor, Michigan drinking water treatment plant | place: USA: Ann Arbor
CTCGCGGTCGGAGTGGGTGGCGGCGCCTCAGCTTGAGGACACGCGATGGCGAACGAATACGCCCGCAAGCTCCGAAAGGACATGACGCCGCAAGAGGTGAAACTCCGGTTCTATCTTCGTCCGCTAAGACGGAGCGGTCATAAGTTTCGAAGGCAAGTGCCGCTTCGCGGTTACATCGTCGACTTTGCGTGTTTCGACGCTCGCTTAATCATCGAGGTTGACGGCTGCCAGCATGGTTTTGCGGAGGCGATCGATGCAGATCGCGTTCGGGACGCGGTGCTTGAGCGCGGTGGATTTGCAGTTCTTCGGTTCTGGAATTGAGAAGTCGATCGGGAGTTTGACGCCGTGTGCTCGACAATTGCGGCAGCGTTGCAAAATGCCGAATTGAAGCGACGTTGGATCGAAGATTTTGGCGCAGACTCGTTGAAGTCGCCGTCGCAACCCACTCAGTCATCGCGCTAGCGCGCGCTGACAGCTCGCCCATCAAGGGCGAGCAGGGTTGGAGCGGACGCCGCTCGCGCCCATATCGCGCTCATGATCCCATTTTCAGTTCTCGATCTCGCGCCCATCGTTGAAGGCGGCACTGTCGCGCAGGCGCTGGCGAATTCGCGCGATTTGGCGATCCAGACTGAGCGGTTCGGTTACAAGCGCTTTTGGCTGGCCGAGCATCACAACATGCCGGGCATCGCCAGTTCCGCGACGGCGTTGTGCATCCAGAACGCGGCGGCGGCGACCAAGACGATACGCGTCGGCGCCGGCGGCATCATGTTGCCCAACCACGCGCCGATCGTGATCGCCGAACAGTTCGGTACGCTGGAAGCGCTCTTCCCTGGCCGCATCGATCTCGGCCTCGGGCGCGCGCCCGGCGGCGATCAGCGTGTGGCGATGGCGCTGCGGCGCACGCTTGTTGGCGGCGAGGATCGGTTTCCGCAGGATGTGATGGAGCTGCAGGCGCTGCTGGCGCCGGCGCAGCCACGGCAAGTGGTGTGCGCGGTGCCGGGCGAAGGCGCCAACGTGCCACTCTGGATGCTGGGGTCTTCGACCTTCGGCGCGCAGATGGCGGCCGCACTTGGCTTGCCCTACGCCTTCGCATCGCACTTCGCGCCGGCGCAGATGATGAGCGCGATCGAGATTTATCGCCGAACGTTCCAGCCGTCGGAGCAATTGGCGAAGCCCTATGTCATGCTCGGCTTCAATATCTTCGCCGCGCCGACCGACGACGAAGCGCGCTTTTTGGCGACGTCCCTGATGCAAGCCTTCGCCAGCTTGCGCCGCGGCATCCCGCGCAAATTGCAGCCGCCGGACCCGGATTTCGAGTCGACGCTCAGCGAGGCGGAGCGCGCATCGTTGAATCAAGTGCTCTCTTGCTCCGCCATCGGTTCGCCCGCGACGGTGAAGGCGGCCCTGCAAGCCTTCATTGCCCGCACCCAGCCGGACGAACTCATTTTGGCGTCCCACATCTACGATCACACGGCGCGCGTGCGGGCCTACGAAATCGCAGCCCAGGTGCGCGCCGAACTCGCGGCGTGACCGCTTGCACGACGTCGCGGGCGGGCGTAGCGCTCGCGCCGTGACCACGCCCTCCCGCGCTTTCGCACCGCTCGATCTGGCGATGCTGTTGTCGATCGCGCTCATTTGGGGCGTGAACAACATTCTGGCGAAGCTCGCGCTCGATGCGTTGCCGGCGATGATGATGGCGGCGACGCGGTTCGCCATCGTGCTGGTTGCGCTGATCTGGTGGATCAAGCCGCCGCCGAAGGGGCAATTGCCACTCTTCTTAGCGATGCTGGCTTTCATCGGCCCTGTGCACTTTGCCATCCAGTCGATCGGCCTGAAGATGGCCACCGACATGCCGCCGATGATCGTGGCGATGCAGTTATGGGCGCCGGCGTCGGTGGTGTTTGCGGCGCTCTTGCTGGGCGAGCGTGTCAGCGGCTTGCGATGGGCGGGTGTGGGTTTGGCGTTTCTCGGCGCGGTTTCGATGAATTTCGACCCTGCCGTGTTCGCGCAAGGCTGGCCGCTCTTCCTGGTTGGCCTTGCCTCCGCCGCTTATGGCTTCGGCACCGTGCTGGTGCGCAAGCTTGGCGGCGGCCTCGATCCCTGGGCGACGCAAGCGTGGATCGCGCTGGCCGCAGCGCCAACGCTGTCAGCGGCCTCGATCACCTTCGAGCGCGGCCACATCGAGGCAGCGCAACAGGCGCACTGGAGTATTTGGGCGTTCATCATCTTCGGCGCGATCGTGTCGTCGATCGTCGCCAACGCTTTCATGTTCAAGCTGCTGCAGAAATACGAAGTGTCGCGCACGACGCCGTATCTGCTGCTGACGCCGGTGATCTCGTTTGCGCTGGCGGCGATTATTCTCGGCGACCGCATCAGCGTGCAAATCCTGATCGGTGCGGCGGTGACGCTTTCAGGTGTCGCGCTCGTGGCGCTGGCGGAGCGGCGGTTCAAGCCGATCGCGCCAGCGCAAACGCCCGATAGCGCCTAGGGCAGCGGCGTCAGCGCTGCACAGGCGATGCGCGCGCCGGCGCCGCCAATCGGCTGGGTCATGTGATCGTCCGGGCCGGCGTGGATCAGCAGCGCCGCGCCGTCGGCGTCGAGTAGAGGGGCGCGTTCGTGCTGGTTGGCGCTGGCGGGTATCCGCTCGCCGCCGAGCGTGACGCTCCGGGCCAGCAGTTCCGCCGCAAATGGGCCGGCCGGTGTGGCAAACAGGTTGGGGAGATCGCCGGCGTCGGGCCCGCGCGGGTTCATGAGACCATGCTCGGCGTGCTGGCGCATGTCGATGTGGCCGCCCGAGGCTTGGAAGCCGGCGGCGAAGTCGCTGCAGTCGCCACGGCCGTGCAAATGGACGCCGTGCCAGCCCGGCGGCAGGGCGTTCGGTAAAAACTCTAGTCGAATCAACACGCCGTGTGGGCCATCGGTGAAGATCGCCTGGCCGACGGCAGCGCCTTCCGCGCCAACGATCCAGGCCGTGCGCGGGGCGGCGGCGGGCGTGTAGTCGCGGTGGGCGGGGGAACTCGCGCAGGCGCTGAGCAGGGCGGCGAAAACGACGGCGGCGATGGGGCGCATAGCGGCTTCCTTGGTTTGCGACAGGGGCGTCACGATGTTAACTTCCGATGGATTCGACGGCGATTTTTTGGTCGCCTTACCCATCAACTCCTGAACTCCAGATTTAGACCGGATCCCGTGTCAGACACGTCCGATCCCGCCGACAACGGCGGTCCCACACTCCCCAAGGGCGTCACCCTCATCACCATCGAAGATGAGATGAAGCGCTCGTACCTCGATTACGCGATGAGCGTGATCGTGTCGCGCGCGCTGCCTGATGCGCGCGACGGCCTGAAACCCGTGCACCGCCGCATCCTCTACGCGATGGATGAGACGGGGAACACGCACGAGAAGCCGTATCGCAAGAGCGCCAAATCGGTCGGCGAAGTGATGGGTAACTACCATCCGCACGGCGACCAGGCGATCTACATGACGCTCGTGCGCCTCGCGCAAGATTTCTCGATGGGTCTGCCGCTCATCGACGGCCAAGGCAATTTCGGCTCGATCGACGGCGATATGCCGGCCTCGATGCGCTACACCGAAGCCCGTCTGGCTAAGTCCGCGCGCGCGCTGCTTGATGACATCGACGAAGGCACGGTTGACTTCCAGGACAATTACGACGGCTCCACCAAAGAGCCGACAGTGCTGCCGGCGCGCTTCCCGAACCTGCTGGTCAATGGCGGCGGCGGCATCGCCGTCGGCATGGCGACCAACATTCCGCCGCACAACATGAACGAAGTGATCGACGCCGCCGTGGCGCTGATTGACAATCCCAACATCGCTGACCTCGATCTGCTCGACATCGTCCCGGGGCCGGATTTCCCCACCGGTGGCGAAATCCTCGGCCGCGCCGGCGCGCGCATGGCGCTGATGACAGGGCGTGGTTCGGTCGCGATCCGTGCTCGGCACCACATCGAAACCATCCGCGGCCGCGAAGCGCTGGTGTTCACCGAGATTCCCTACCAGGTGAATAAATCGGAGATGGTGGAGAAAATCGGGGAGCAGGTGCGCGAGAAGCGCATCGAAGGCATCGCGGAAGTGCGCGACGAGTCCAATCGTTTGGGCGTGCGGCTCGTGGTCGAGTTGAAGCGCGATGCGGTGGCAGACGTGGTGCTGAACCAGCTCTATCGCTTCTCGCAGCTGCAGACTTCGTTCGGCGTCAACATGCTGGCGCTGAACCAGGGCAAGCCCGAGCAAATGGGCCTGCGCAAGATTCTCGAAATCTTCCTCGGCTTCCGCGAACAGGTCGTCACCCGCCGCACCAAGTTCCGCTTGGCGAAAGCACGCAAGCGCGGTCATGAAACCGTGGGCTTGGCAATCGCCGTCGCCAATATCGACGAAGTCATCAAGCTGATCCGCGAAAGCCCCGATCCCGCCACCGCGCGCGAGCGCATGCTGGCGCGCGATTGGCCGGCTGGGGACATGATGCCGCTGATTGCGCTGATCGCCGACCCGCGCACGGTGGTCGCTGATGGCGACAAGATCCGGCTTTCGGACGAACAAGCGCGCTCGATCCTGGCGTTGCAACTCGCGCGTCTGACAGGCCTCGGCCGCGAAGACATCGCCAAGGCGGCCAACGAGATCGCCGACGAGATCAAGGAATTGCTCTCGATCCTAGGTTCACGCGAGCGCATCCAGAGCATCATTCGCGAAGAGATCATCGCAGTGAAGGACGCGTTCGGCGTGCCGCGTCGCACGCAATTCTCGGAATCCGATGGCGATATCGACGATGAATCGCTGATCCCGCGTGAAGAGATGGTCGTCACCGTAACGCATGGCGGTTACGTCAAGCGCACGCCGCTTGCCGCGTATCGCACGCAGCGCCGCGGCGGCCGCGGCCGCTCCGGCATGACGATGAAGGACGAGGATTTCGTCACCCGCATCTTCGCCGCCTCCACGCACGCGCCGATCCTGTTCTTCTCGTCCTCGGGCATGGTCTACAAGATGAAGACCTGGCGCCTGCCGGCGGGCGATCCCCGCACCAAGGGCCGCGCGCTGGTCAATCTCTTCCCGCTCGAAGCCGGCGAGACGATCACGTCCGTCATGGCGTTGCCGGAAGACGAGCGCGATTGGGACAAGTTCGACGTCATGTTCGCCACACGCTCCGGCGGCGTGCGGCGCAACAAGCTCAGCGATTTCGTGCAAGTCAACCGCAACGGCAAGATCGCCATGAAGCCCGACGAGGGCGACGGCATTGTCGAAGTGCAAATCTGCTCGGAAGAGGACGACGTGCTGCTGACCACCGCAAATGGGCAGTGCGTGCGCTTCCGCGCCACTGACGTCCGCGTGTTCAAAGGCCGCGACTCCACTGGCGTGCGCGGCATCACGCTGGCCGAGGGCGATAGCGTCATCGGCATGGGCGTCCTGAAGCACGTTGATGTCACCACCAAGGAAGTGAACGATTACTTCAAGTGGGATGCGCAGGATCGCGGCGATGTCGAAGTCGAAGCCGAAGAGGGCGCGCCGGAGAGCGAAGGCGAAGCGACGCCGTTCGAGCGCCTCGCTTGGCTGAAGACGCAAGAGCAATTCATCTTGGCCGTCACGTCGAACGGTTTGGGCAAGCGTGCGTCCGCTTACGAGTACCGCGTCACCAATCGTGGCGGCAAAGGCCTGATCGCACACCGCTTGACCGGCGACGCACGCCTCGTCGCCTCCTTCCCGGTCAAGGACGCCGAGGAATTACTGCTGGTCACCGATAAGGGCCAGCTCATCCGCACCGCCGTCGATCAAATCCGCATTGCCGGGCGCGCCACGCAAGGCGTCATTCTGATCAATGTCGGCGACGACGAGCATGTCGTGGCCTCCGAGCGTCTCGAAGCGCTGGGCGGTGAAGCGGCTGACGCCGGCGAGGCGGATGCTGAGGAGGCCGGCGAGTGACGAAACGGGTTCGCGTCGGTCTCTATCCGGGCACGTTCGACCCGCCCACGAACGGGCATGTGGATATCATCGCCCGCGCCGCGACCCTGGTGGATCGCCTCGTCATCGGTGTCGCCATCAACGAGGAAAAGAGCCCGCTTTTCAGCCTCGAAGAGCGGGTGGAGATGGTCGAGGAGCAGTGCGCCAAGATCAAAGGCGAGGCCGAGATCGTCATTCAACCTTTTGACACATTGCTGATGTCATTCGCCGAGAGCGTAGGGGCGCAAATTATCGTCCGGGGACTGAGAGCAGTCGCCGACTTCGAGTACGAATTCGCCATGGTGGGCATGAACCAGAAGCTCAATCCCGCCATTGAAACGGTATTTCTCATGGCCGACCCGACGCACCAGGCGATCGCGTCCAGGTTGGTCAAGGAAATCGCGCGACTGCAAGGAAGCGTCGCGCACTTCGTGCCTCAAGAAGTAGAAGGACGACTGAAGGCAAAGTTCGGGGTGTCTTAAATGCTGCGCTTGGGTGGATTTCTGGCCGCGTGCCTGCTGGCGCTGGGCTTGTCCGGTGTTTTTGACGTCGCGTCCGCGCAATCGGCGCCGGACCCGCGCAATTGGCGTCAGGTCGATCCTGAGAACACGCTCTACATCGACACGGTCCATGGCCGCATCGTGGTGGAGCTCTATCCTGAGATCGCGCCGAGGCACGTCGAGCGCATCAAGACGCTGACGCGCGCCGGGTTTTATGACGGGCGCATTTTTCACCGCGTCGTCGAAGGCTTCATGGCCCAGACCGGCGACCCGCTCGGCACTGGCGAGGGCGCATCGACTTTGCCGGACGTCCGCGAGGAGTTCCGCTTCCGCCGCGGTCCGGACATGCCGTTCATCGAAGCCGCGATCCAAGGCGGCGCCCGGCTTGGCTTTTACAAAGCGCTGCCGATCGAGAGCCAGCCGGACGCGCAAATGAGCGTGACGGCGGACGGCCGTGTCGCGGCGAATGCGCTTCACTGCCCGGGCGTCGTGTCGATGGCGCGTTCCGAGAACCCGAACTCGGCCAACAGCCAGTTCTTCATCATGCGTGCGCCGAACTCCGATCTGGACAAGCGCTATTCGATTTTCGGTCGTGTTGTCTGGGGCCAAGAAGCGGTAATGCAGATCGCTGTCGGCAGCCCTCCGCCAAACCCTGATCGCATGCTGGCGGTGCGCATCGCGGCCGACGTGCCGGAGCCGGATCGCGCGCCGATCTATGTGCTTCGCACCGATGGCCCAGAGTTCCGTGAGTTGATTGACGATACCCGCCGCCAACGCGCCGCGGATTTTTCGGTCTGCGACGTTCAAATCCCCGCGCGCGTACCGCGCGACAACAACAGAGAGAGACGCTGGTGGTCGATCATACCTTTCATACCCTGACGCTTGAGCTCGACACCGGTACGGTGAAGATCAAGCTGCGCCCGGATCTGGCGCCCGCCCATGTTCAGCGCATCGGCGAGTTGGCGAACGAGGGCTATTACAACAACGTGCCGTTCCACCGCGTCATCCCGGGCTTCATGGCCCAGGGCGGCGACGGCAAGAACTTCAACGGCACCGGCGGATCGTCGAAGCCGAACCTGAAGCAGGAATTCAACGCCGAGGCGCACGTGCGCGGCGTCTGCTCGATGGCGCGAACCAACGATCCGAACTCGGCCAACAGCCAGTTCTTCATCTGCCTCGACGACGCGCGCTTCCTCGACAAGCAATACACCGTCTGGGGTGTGGTCGAAGAAGGCATGGACGCTGTCGATGCACTCCCGAAAGGCGAGCCGCCGCGTACGCCGGGCAAGATCGTCAGCGCACGCGCGGAGTGAGCTACGGATTTGGCGCGGTCTTAGCGCTGAAGCCGCGCCATATCCTCCGCCTCACATGAGTTTACTGACCGCGGTGGAAATGTGTTGGCCTCGGCCACCCAGCATTCATCGAACAGCGAACAATAGCATGCGCGCGTAGTGATGCGCCCACGCTGGCGCGCGACGTCCACGGCGCTCCAGAGCGTAGCGTTCTCTGGCGTCCGCTGCCAAATAAGGGCGCTGACGTTGCCGCCAGCGGCCAGAAAGGAATTGGAGACGGGCGTCGTCAAATCCGCGCCGATGGCGCGCAGTGCGTCTCCGTCGGCTTGCGCCAGCGCGGTCTCGGCCTCAGCCGCGCAGCATGCTTCGATGATACGACGAACAACGTGCCCCGACATTTCGATCGGTTCGCCATCCACGACATAAGTGAAGTCGTGAATGCGCGCTGGCCCGGTGCCGGCATTGGATATACCGAATGCGAGCGATCCGAGCTGACCGTCGTCCGTGGAGTTGCCGCTGCCCAACTGAATGAAGGGCATGGAGTTGGCCTGCACCAGCCGTTCCATTGCGCGGCTGGAATCCTGCGCCAAGTAGAGCGAGCAAGCAGAAATGAAGACTGCTGAGACGCTCAACAGCATGTCCACCCAGGGCCGGCCGCTTTTCTTGACTTCAGCGGGCTGTTCGACGGGCTCCATCATGTCCAGAACTCCCTTGCGGCGGCGTACCTGCTTGAACCGGTTCTCCGATGCATGCGAGAGCGCGTTACCGCAACAAGAATGCGATGGAGCGAATGCGGGTCGACCTGTTTGATTTCGAATTGCCGGAAGATCTGATCGCACTGCGTCCAGCGCGGCCGCGTGATAGCGCGCGCTTGTTGCACGTGCGCGAGGACGGTGGGTTTGAAGATCGGGTTGTCCGCGATGCGGCGGGCCTGTTTCGGACTGGCGATCTGCTCGTCTTCAACGATACGCGTGTAATCCCCGCGCGCCTCAAGGGCGTCCGCGAGCGGGACGGCAATGTCGTCGAGATCGAGGCGACGTTGCTTGAGCGTCTTCCGCCCTCGCGATGGAAAGCACTGGCGAAGCCCGGCAAGCGGCTGAAAGAAGGCGACCGCGTGCGCTTCGGCGCGACCGAGGATCGCGCGTGTTTAGCGGGCGCGCTGGACGCGACTGTAGGCGCCAAAAGCGAGGATGGTCAGATCACACTGGCCTTCGATCTTGCAGGCCCCGATCTTGATGCTGCGATCGCCGCCGCCGGTTTGATGCCGCTGCCGCCGTATATCGCCGCCAAGCGCGGCGAAGATGAGCAGGATCGCGCCGACTACCAAACCATCTACGCCGCCCATGACGGCGCCATCGCTGCGCCGACGGCGGGTCTGCACTTCACGCCGGAGCTTTTCGCGGCATTCGATGCGGCTGGCGTGGAGCGCGTGCATGTGACGTTGCACGTCGGCGCTGGCACGTTTCTGCCGGTGAAGGCCGACGACACGGCCGAGCACAAGATGCACAGCGAGTGGCGCGAGATTTCCGCTCATGCCGCCGACGCCATCAACCGCGCCAAGCGCGAAGGCCGGCGCGTGATCGCGATCGGCACGACGGCGCTGCGTTCGCTTGAATCCGCCGCCGATGAAGCGGGCGTGGTCCGCGCAGAGAGCGGGCCGACCGATATCTTCATCACGCCGGGCTATCGCTTCCGCGTTGTCGATGGCCTCTGGACCAATTTCCATCTGCCGCGTTCGACGCTGTTCATGCTCGTCTCCGCCTTCGCCGGCTTGGAGCGGATGCAAGCGGCTTATGTGCACGCGATTGCGCAGGGCTACCGCTTCTATTCCTATGGCGACGCCAGCCTGTTATGGCGGCCGCGATGAGCGGTTTTCCCTTCGATATCCACGCCCGCGACGGGGCGGCGCGCACTGGCGTTTTGCACACGCCGCGCGGCGACATTCGCACGCCAGCCTTCATGCCGGTCGGCACAGCAGGCACAGTGAAAGCGCTTACCGTCGATCAGGTGAAATCGACTGGCGCCGATATCATTCTCGGCAACACCTATCACCTCATGCTGCGCCCAGGCGGTGAGCGTATGGCGCGGCTCGGCGGCTTGCATGAGTTCATGCGCTGGGATGGCCCGATCCTCACCGATAGCGGCGGCTATCAAGTCATGTCGCTGGCGCAGTTGCGTAAGCTCGACGAAGACGGCGTCACCTTCCAGAGCCACGTCGATGGCAGTACGCACCGGCTGACGCCGGAATCATGCATGACCATCCAGGCCGACCAAATCGGCGCGGATATCGTGATGCAGCTCGACGAATGCCCCGCTTTGCCTGCGCCGCGTGAGCGCGTGCAGGAAGCGATGGAGCTTTCGCTGCGCTGGGCCAAGCGCTGCAAGGCCGCCTTCGGCGCGCGCGAGAAGCAGAACCTGTTTGCGATCGTTCAGGGCGGTACCGATCCTGAACTACGGCGCCGCTCGGCAGAGACGCTCGTCGCGGAAGGCTTTGACGGCTACGCGATTGGCGGCCTCGCTGTTGGCGAAGGCCATGTCGAGATGCTGGCGACGCTCGACTTCACGACGCCGTTTCTGCCGCAGGATCGGCCGCGCTATTTGATGGGCGTCGGCAAGCCGATCGATATCGTCGAAAGCGTCGCGCGTGGGATCGACATGTTCGATTGCGTGCTGCCGACGCGCTCGGGCCGTCATGGCCAAGCTTGGACGGATCAAGGCCCGCTCAACATCAAGAACGCGCGCTTTGCCGAGGATTTAACGCCGCTCGACGCCAGCATCGATTGCCCAGCGAGCCGCGATTATTCCAAGGCGTATCTGCACCACTTGTTCAAGACCGGCGAACTGCTCTGCCAAGTGCTGCTCTCGTGGCACAACATCGCCTACTACCAAGCGCTGATGGCCCGCTTGCGCGCCGCGATCGCGGAAGGCCGGCTCGACCAGTTTCGCGCCGAGTTCGCGGCGCAGCAGCACCGCAGCGAAGATTAGTTCGACGGCCGCGCTGGTGCGTGAACACCGGGCGGTGGCGGCGGGATGATGGTGGGGCAGCCCAGCGAGGCGCCGTAGCCGCGCAGGAACGTGCGCCGCTGCTGACCATTCGCCACTGCACGTAACGCGTCGCGCTCTGCCCGGCTGGCGCCCGAAATGCGCCGCACCCAAGAGCGGAATGGAATCAGGTCTTGCGCTGTGTCTTGGGCGGCGTCGATGACTTGCTCTTCGGCAAAGTCGCCGCTGCGGTCCCAGATGTTACGGTTGGGACCTGGCTGATAGCTCTCCGGGCCCAGCACCGCATCGAGCTGGCCGATCTCGCGCGTTACCGCGGCGCAATTGGTCAGCGTCGCCGTGGCGTAGGGATATTGGAGATTGCGAAGGAGCAGCGGGATTTCGGGCCGGATCAGGCCGACATCGCGGAACGGGATGTAGGCGGCGTCGCTCACGCCGCGCCGTGTGTCGGAGGTGCGGCCGGTCGAGCACGCCGCCACCGCGAACGCGAGTAAACCTGCCACCAAGAAGCGTTCGAAACGCTGCGCCATGTCCTGCTCCGGAACCTGTTCGGCCTGCCTATAGCGCGGCGGACCAAGCCACGCCAATGCGGCAAGACATGGACGGCGTGACGGGTTAATCCCCGCTCATGCTGCCGGTTGAGGAGGTTCTGCCCGATTTGCGCGCCGCTTTGACGCGGCGGAGCGAGGCTGTGCTCGTCGCGCCGCCGGGCGCCGGCAAGACGACACGCGTGCCACCGGCCTTGCTCGATGAGCCGTGGGCCCGCGCCGGCAAGATTGTGCTGCTCTCGCCCCGCAGGATCGCGGCGCGCGCGGCGGCGACGCGTATGGCGAGCGAACGGGGCGAGCGCGTCGGCGATACGATTGGTTATCGCGTACGCCTCGATTCACGCATCGGCCCGAAGACACGCATCGAAGTCGTCACCGAAGGCGTATTCACACGCATGGTGCTCGACGATCCGGAGCTGAAGGGCGTCGCGGCGGTGTTGTTCGATGAATTTCACGAACGCAGCCTTGAAGGCGATCTTGGCTTGGCGCTGGCGCGCGATACGCAAAGCGCACTGCGGCCTGATTTGAAGATCGTGGTGATGTCGGCAACGCTCGATGCAGCGCGCATCGCAGCGCTGCTTGGTGATGCGCCGGTGATCGTTAGCGAAGGGCGTATGTTTCCAGTCGCGCATGTCTATCGCCCACGCGATCCGCGGGCGCGGCTGGAGCAAGAAGTGTCGGCGGCAGTGCGTGCTGCGTTGGCGTCCGAGGGGGGCAGTGCGCTCGTGTTTTTGCCCGGCGTACGCGAGATCGAGCGTACGGCGGAAGCGCTGCGCACTGATCTGCGCGACCCAAACGTCGATGTGCGCCCGCTCTACGGCGCGATGAGCGCCGCCGATCAGGATGCTGCGATCGCACCTGCGCCAGCTGGCCGCCGCAAAGTGGTGCTGGCCACATCGATTGCCGAGACCAGCCTCACAATTGACGGCGTTCGTATCGTTGTGGATGCGGGGCTTGCGCGCCGGCCGCGCTACGAGCCGGCGCTAGGCTTGTCGCGTCTTGAAACTGTGCGCGCCAGCCAAGCGGCGATCACGCAGCGCGCCGGTCGCGCTGGACGCTTGGAGCCGGGCGTGTGTTGGCGGCTGTGGAGCGAGGGCGAAACGCGTTCGCTGCCGGCATTCGAGCGGCCTGAAATTCTCGACGCCGATCTTGCCGGGCTCGCGCTTGATCTCGCGGCCTGGGGCGTCAGCGATCCGGCGACGCTGGCATGGCTCGATTCGCCGCCGAAGCCGGCGTGGAACGAGGCGTTGGCGTTATTGAAGCGCATCGGCGCCTTGGAAGAGAGCGGGCGCTTGACCGCGCATGGCGAAGCCGTGGCGCGTTTGCCGCTGCCGCCGCGCTTGGCGCACATGGTGATCGCCGCGGCTGCGGACGGTGAAGCGCTGCTTGCCGCGCGCATTGCAATGCTGCTGACCGAACAAGGCCTCGGCGGACGCGACGCTGACTTGCGGCATCGTTTGCATCGCTTCGAAGGCGAACGCGGGCAGCGCGCGGATGCAGCGCGGAAATTGGCTGAGCGGATTGCGGACCGCGCGTCTTCAGGCGCGCATACGGGCTTGAAGGCCCGCGGTCCAATGGACGAAGCGCGCGCCGGCGCAGTGCTGGCGTTGGCTTTCCCGGACCGTATCGCGAAAGCGCGTGGCGCCAGTTTCGTGATGGTCAACGGACGCGCCGCGGCGGTGGATGGTGCCTCGCCGCTGGCGCGCGAGCCGTTCCTGGTGATCGCCGACATCGCTGGCAGCGCGGGCCGTGCGCAAGTGTTGCTCGCGGCGCCGATCGCTCTGGCGGACATCGAGGCGATGTTCGGCAGCGAGATTGAGACACGCGCTGCTGTTACCGTTGATGCGGCCTCTGGCGCTGTGCGCGGGCGGCGGACACGGCGGCTGGGACGCGTCGTACTTTCGGAAGCGCCGCTGGAGAAGCTCAGCGCCGAGGAGATGAAGCAAGCGCTGCTGGACGCTGTGCGCGATGATGGCTTGGCGCTGCTTGATTGGAATGAGAGCGCTCGTCAGGTGCGGGCGCGCGTGGCGCTGATGCGGGCGCTCGAGGGCGAGCCGTGGCCGGATTGGAGCGACGCGGCGCTGCAAGCGACGCTCGATGATTGGTTGGTGCCGGCGATGGCGTCGAACCTGCGCGACGTACAGGTGGCGCAGGCGTTGCTCAATGCGTTGCCCTACGATTTGCGCCGCCGGCTTGACGCCGAGGCGCCGCCGCGTTTCGAGACGGCGGCGGGCTCATCGCTGCTCATCGATTACGAGGCTGAGGGCGGCCCGGCCGTCGAAGTGCGCTTGCAGGAAATGTTTGGCGTCGACCGCCATCCAAGCGTCGCCAACGGCCGCGCCCCGTTGACCTTGCGCTTGCTTTCACCGGCGCATCGGCCGGTGCAGACGACGAAGGACTTGCCGGGCTTCTGGCGCGGATCGTATGCAGCGGTGCGTAGCGAGATGCGCGGGCGCTATCCGAAACATCCCTGGCCAGACGATCCGCTGACAGCGCCGCCGACCCGCCGCGCCAAACCAAGAGGCTCCTGATGATCCCGACGATTGACGACGTGAAGGCCGCGGCCGAACGCATCAAGGGCATCGCCATCCGCACGCCGCTGCTGCGCAACGATGCGCTCGACGCGGCGACCGGCGCGAAGGTGTGGGTGAAAGCCGAGTGCTTGCAGCGTGGCGGCGCGTTCAAGATGCGCGGCGCTGGCAACGCGATCTCGGCGCTGTCGCCCGAGGTGCGCGCGCGGGGCGTGATCGCCTTTTCATCCGGCAATCATGCGATCGCGGTGGCGACGGTTGCGCGCCTCTTTGGCATTCCCGCGACCATCGTGATGCCGGCGGACTCGCCCAAGATCAAGCTCGACACCACACGCGAGAACGGCGCGACGGTGGTCACTTACGATCGCGTCAACGAAAGCCGAGAAGAGATCGGCGCGCGCATCGCCAGCGAGACTGGCGCCAGCCTCATCAAGCCGTTCGACGATCCGTTCGTAATCGCCGGCCAAGGCACGGCGGGCCTGGAGATCGGCGAAGAGATCGCGCCTGACGTTGTGTTGACGCCTGCCAGCGGTGGCGGTTTGGCGAGCGGCGTTGCGCTCGCATTGCCGAAATCGCGCATCATAGCCGTTGAGCCCGTCGGCCATGACGACATCGCGCGCACGTTGTCGGCGGGTTCAATCCAAAAGAACGCGCCGGGGATACGCTCCATCTGCGATGGGCTGCTGACAGACCAGATGGGCGAAATCCCGTTCGCGATCGCGCGCGCGCGTTTCGAACGCGCGATCGCAATCTCAGACGACGCTGCGCTGCGCGCGATGAAGTTCGCGTTTCGGCATTTGAAGCTGGTGCTGGAGCCATCAGGCGCAATTACCCTCGCGGCCGCGCTTGAAGGTGGGCTCGACCTCAAAGGTCAAACCGTGGCCCTCATCGCCAGCGGCGGCAATGTCGATGCCGAGACGTTTGCGCGCGCGCTGGCGGTTTAGGGCCGCCCGCGATGAAGGTCGCGCTCAAGCTGGATTTCGACCGGCTGGCCGGCGAGGCGATAGCGATAGACCTGCAGGTTCTCTGTCACGCGCTGCACGTAATTGCGTGTTTCGGAGAACGGGATGAGTTCGATCCAATCCACCACATCGATCGCGGGCGAGCGCGGATCGCCCCAATCGGCGATCCATTCGCGCGCGCGGCCTGAGCCGGCATTGTACGAGGCGATCGCCAGAACGTACGATCCGTTGAAGCTGTCGACCAGATCGGCCAAGTGCGCAGAACCCAGCGTCATGTTGTATTGCGGATCACTGGTCAGTGAGCCGCGCTGATAGGTCATGCCCTCGCGACGTGCTTGCGACTGCGCCGTCGACGGGATCAGCTGCATAAGGCCGTGGGCGTTAGCGTGCGAGACGGCGCGCGGGTCGAATTCGCTTTCCTGACGGATGATGGCGAGCACGAGCGCCGGTTCGATGCGGCTGCCACTGCGCACTGCAGGCGGCAGTTCGATCAGCGGGTAAGCCGCGTTGACGGCGACCACGTTACGGAAGAGGCCCGCTTTGGCGCTGCGCAGCGCCGTTCGATCATAGGATTGCTCGCGCGCCATCGCCGCGAGCAGTTCGATTTCCATGGGATCGTCGAGCGTGTCGTCGAGATAGAAGGCGATCGACTCGAAGTCGCGCTGAGCGCCGACCTCGGCCATGAGGCGCAGCGCCCGCACCAGTTCGCGGTTCTCGAAGCGACCGCGCGCCGCGTCGGTCACTTGCGCCGTTTGCGGCAGCGACAGCGTCGCCGAGCGATTGCCGCGCGTGGCCGCGAGTTGGCCGTAATAGGTGAAGGAGAAGCGGGCGGCCTCGTTGAACAGGCGCTCGGATTCGCCGGTGTTGCCTAGCGCGCGAGCCGCTTCACCGCGCCAGTAGAGCGCGCGGCTGAGGCTCACAGGTGAGGACACGTTTTCGCTCAGGTGCGAGAAGTGTTCGAGCGCGCGTTGCGGCTGATCGAGGAAGCGCAATGAAAGCCAGCCGGCCAGCCATTCGGCGTCGGCGAAGCTCTCGCCTGAGGTCAGGCCGTGATTGGTGACCAGCTGATAGGCGAGCTGATAATTGCCGGCGCGCAGGGCGCGGGGGAGGTAGAGACGGCGCTCGCGGAAGATTTCGTCGCGCGCCGCAAGCGGCGCTTCGCGTGCGTTGATCCGAGAAGCCATCGCCATTGCGTCGATCGGCTGATCCGTGCGGCGGCGATATTGCGTGCGGTCGAACAAGAGACCCGGATCGTCCTGACGCGAAGAGGGCACGGCATCGATCGCCTCCTGCAGACCGCGACGGGCGCGGCTCTGGACGGCGATGCGCGCTTGCGCCAGCGCGCGGTCGGCTGGAGAGAGGCGAGGCAGTAGGCGCTGCGCTGCGGTGCGCTGGTCGCGCCAAAGGAGGCCAGCGACGCGCGCTGCGTGATCTTCAGCGGTGAAGGCAGAGTTAAACTCTGCAAGCGCGCGATCTTCTGCCGCTGTGGTGAGCGCATCGTCGCGCCAGGCGGCGCGGGCAAGGTCGTTGGCTTCGGAACGCTGGCCGTTGTCGCGCAGCGCCAGGGCCAAAGCGATGCGGCCGTCGCCGGTGATCGGGCCGCCCTCTTGGCGCAGAAACTCGATGCGCTCGCGCGGCGAAAGCGCCGAATCGAAGATGGCTTGCTCGGCGCGGGTGCGCATGGTGGTGCGGCCGGGCCAGCTTTGAAGTTCGGTCAGCGCCTGGGAGATGTCGGAGAAATAGAGCGGCGCGTCGGTGGCCGTGGCCCAGCGCCATTGCAGCATGCGGCGGATGAGCGGGTCGCTGGCGCGGTCGCGCAATTGGCTGAGGCCGATCCAGTCGCGATTCTCGGCCGCTGCGAGGCCGTCGCGCAGGCGCATGCGCTCTGCCGCGGGCGGCAAAGGCGGGGGCGGGGTGTAAACCGTGGCGCTCGCCGGGGTTGGGCCGGGGGCGATCTCTTGCTGTCCGCTGGCGCTGGACGCCACCAGAATGGCGCACGACGCGGCGGTCAGCACACCGATACGGATCAGTTTGGGAGCGATCATGTTCCCCTAGCCTCGCTTCGAAACAGCGGCGGCCCGCAAGCTGGGGGCTGGCGAGCCGCTATTTAACCTCGCCCGACAGTGTGGCAGGAATCGCGCCAATGCCACCGTGGAAAGCGCACCAGATGATTAAGGGCTCGATTCCGGCTCTCATTACGCCATTCCGAGACGGAATCGTAGATGAACGCGCGTTCCAAAAGCTGGTGGAGCGCCAGATTGCCGAAGGTTCACATGGGCTCGTGCCCTGCGGCACCACCGGCGAAAGCGTCACGCTGAGCCTGCAAGAACATGTTCGGGTTGTGGAACTGTGCGTCGAGGCGGCGGCCGGGCGCGTGCCTGTCATCGCCGGCGCAGGCTCCAACAACACGGCGCACTCGATAGAGTTGGCGCGTCACGCCAAGGCGTCCGGCGCGGACGCGGTCCTGGTGGTGGCGCCTTATTACAACAAGCCGAGCCAGGATGGGATCGTCGCGCACTTCAGGGCGATCAGCGACGCGGTCGATATTCCGATCATTGCTTACAACGTGCCAAGCCGGACGGTGATCGACATCGCGCCCGAGACGGTCGGTAGGCTGTCGCAGCTGAAGAACGTCATTGGCATCAAGGATGCCAGCAGCGATCTCGGACGTGTCGCGCGTCATCGTGCGCTGTGCGGCGAAGATTTCATCCTCCTTTCTGGCGACGATGCCAGCGCGCTGGGCTTCAACGCGTTTGGCGGGCGTGGCTGCATCTCGGTGACGGCGAACGTCGCGCCGAAGCCGTTTGCGCAGATGCAGGAGGCGACGTTGCAAGGCGCGTTCGATGCAGCGCGCAAGTTGGATGGCGTGATGTCGGAGCTGCACAAGACGCTGTTCGTCGAGCCATCGCCGGGGCCGACGAAATATGCGTGCTCGCTGCTTGGTCTCTGCACCGATGAAGTGCGCTTGCCGCTGCTGACCTGTAGCGATGCGGCGAAGGCGAAGGTCAAAGCCGCCATGACCCAGGCTGGTCTGATCTGATGGCCAAGAAATCCGATCCCAACAACAAGCTGATCGCGGAAAACCGTCGGGCACGCTTCGATTACGCGATCGAGGATACACTCGAGGCGGGCATCCAGCTGCTTGGCACCGAGGTGAAATCGCTGCGCTCGGGGCGGGCCAATATCGCCGAGAGCTACGCCCATACCGAGAAGGGCGAGCTTTGGCTGATCAACGCGACGATCCCTGAGTATCCGCCGGCTGGTCAGTTCAACCATGAGCCACGACGGAGGCGTAAGCTCTTGGTGCGGGGTCGTGAGTTGAAGCGACTGATGGGCGCCGTTGAGCGCGAAGGCCGCACGCTCGCGCCGCTCAAGCTCTATTTCAACGATCGCGGCATCGCGAAGGTTCAGATCGCGCTCGCCAAGGGCAAGAAGGCGCATGACAAGCGCGCCGCCACCAAAGACCGAGAGTGGAAGCGCCAGCAATCGCGCCTGATGAAGGATCGCGGCTGATGCGCGCCGTGGCGGCAGCGCTCGCGCTGGCGCTTGCGGCCTGTGCGCCGCCCGGCGAACGCGCCCATACCGAGGCGCAATGGCAGGCTTGCGAGGGACAGACGTTCACGACCGATCAAGTCGGCGCGTGCTCTGCCGTGATTGACGATCGCGCCGCGCCGCCGGAGCGGCGTGCGGCGGCGCTGGTGTTGCGCGGTGGGTTGCGGGCTGAGTATTTCCAACATGCACGGGCCGTCGCCGATTTCGGCCGCGCGCTGCGTATCGATCCGCAACTGGTGGATGCTTTGGTCGGGCGCGCTGCGGTTCACGTCAGCCGTGGCGCTCATGACGCGGCGCTGCGCGATCTCGATGCCGCTTTGGCAATCGCGCCGCGGCACCAGCGCGCGCTGGAGGAGCGCGATCTCGCGTTGGCGGGACGCGTTGACGCTTATTCCGTGCAGATCGCACAACTCAACGAAGCGCTGATCCGTAATCCGCTCGACCCGCAATTACTCAACAATCGCTGCTGGGTGCGCGCGCTTGCGGGGCGCGATCTGGAGCTTGCGCTGGCTGATTGCGATACGGCGCTGCTGCAGAATCCGAATTTTGCGGCGGCGCTCGATAGTCGTGGCCTAGTCAACGTGAAGCGCGGCGCGTTCGCGGCGGCGCTGGCGGACTACGAGGCTGGGTTGGCGCTGGAGCCTGGGCGCGGACACTATCTTTACGGTCGCGGTCTCGCGCGCCGTGGACTGGGGTTGATCGCGGAAGCGGAGGCGGATTTCCGCGCCGCCGAGATCGCCGAGCCTGGCGTGACTGCGCTCTACGCAAGCTACGGCGCCTAGCCGAACGCCAACGCTTTCGCGCGCGCCATCACCGTCTCGAACATCTCCGCCGTTAGCCGTCGCGTCTGCGTGTTGTAGCGCGAGCAATGGTAGGAGGAGATGAGCTTGCGGCCACCCGGCAAATCAGCTTCGGCGCCGTGTCCGAATTTCGCCGCGCTCGGCCTTAGGCCAAACGCACGCAGCACGCTCTCATGCGCGATTGAGCCGAGAGCAAAGAACACGCGCACATTCGGCAACGCCTCGGCGCGTGCGGTGAGGAAGGGACGGCACGTCGCGATTTCCGCGGGCGTCGGCTTGTTCTCCGGCGGCGCGCAGCGGACGGCGTTGGTGATCATCGCGCCTTTGAGCTTGAAGCCGTCGTTCGGATCGGCGCGGTATTCGCCGTCCGCGAGGCCAAGTTTCTTCAACGTGCCGTAGAGCAAATCGCCGGCATAATCGCCAGTGAATGGGCGGCCAGTGCGGTTGGCGCCTGTGCGCCCCGGTGCAAGCCCAACAATCAGCAGACGCGCGTTCGCGTCGCCAAACGACGGCGCCGGCCCGTTGAACCAAGTCGGCTCCTTGCGCGCGTTTTCTGCGCGATAGGCGACGAGCCGCGGGCAGAGCGGGCAATCCTTTGGCGGTTCGGGCGGTACGGCGCTCACGCTTCGTCGTCTTCTTCCGCTGGCGTGTAGTGCGTTGCGCTGCGCTCGCGCGGCGGCCGGCCGACGAGGCTCATGAGCTCCGTCATGTCGAGAAAATTATCTGCGGCGCGGCGGATGTCGTCGGACGCCATCGGCGGATTGGACTTGATTGTCGACACCACAGTGACGCGCGCGCCTTTGCGCTTCACGGCCTCGACTGCAGCGGCGAAATCGCCGTCGCCGGAGAAGAGGAACACGTGGTCGAGATGCTCAGCGGCTTGCAGCATGTCGACCACGATTTCGACATCCATGTCGCCCTTGAAGCGGCGGCGGCCGTTGGTGTCGGTGTATTCCTTCGCCGGCTTGGTCGAGACGCTGTAGCCATTGTAATCGAGCCAATCGACCAGCGGCCGGATCGGTGAGAAATCCTGCTCCTCCACCAGCGCGGTGTAGTAGGTGGCGCGGATGAAGCGGCCGTGTTTGCGGAACTCGTCCAAGAGTTTGCGATAGTCGATGTCGAAGGCGAGCGACTTGGCGGCGGAATAGAGATTGGCGCCGTCCATGAAGAGGGCGACGCGTTCGTCGGGGTGGATCAGGCGGTCGAGCACGGTCATAACAAAATCCGTTGTGCGCAAAACGCGCGAATAGAAACAAAACTATGCCGGACACGACGTTCGTCGCCCTTGGCGCCAACTTGCCGTTCGAAGGCGCGCCGGCGCGTGCGGTGCTGTCGCTCGCCGTGTCGGCGTTGCGGTCCGCGGGGCTCAACCCGCGCGCGCTTTCCGGTATCTGGGAAACCGCCGCTTGGCCGCCCGAGAGTGGTCAGCCGGACTATTACAACGCCGTGGTCGAGCTAGACCGGGCAGGGCTCGCCCCGCAACAGCTTTACGAAGCGCTGGGCGCGATCGAGCGCTGCTTTGGCCGTGAACGCCGCGAGCGCAACGCCGCCCGCACGCTCGACCTCGATATCGTGGCGATGGACGGATTCGTCGGAACCTTCGAAGGCCTGGAGCTGCCCCATCCCCGCATGCACGAGAGGGCGTTCGTCCTCGCCCCTATGGCCGAAATTGCCCCCGATTGGCGCCACCCGATACTCAGCCGAACGGCCGCCGAGCTCCTCGCCGACCTGCCGGTTTCCCGCTACCGCCGTGTGTCCGATCTGGTCGGGTAGGGCGGGGTTGCGCATTTGGCGGCCTCTTCGCATTGCGAAAAGCCGCCGAAGCGACTAGGTTATTCGACTAATCCGTCCTGTTTGAACCGAGAGGAAGCACGCCTTGGCCCGCGTAACCGTCGAAGATTGCGTAGAAAAAATCCCAAACCGGTTCTCGCTGGTTCTGCTTTCCGCCCATCGCGCTCGCAACATTTCCTCCGGCGCCGAGCCGTTGGTTGACCGCGACCGCGATAAAGACCCGGTCGTGGCCCTGCGCGAAATCGGCGACGGCGCCATCACCGTGGAAGAGCTCCGCGATAGCTACGTCATGCTCTACCAGGACGTGCAGCCTGCCGCCCAGGCCGAAGAAGAGCAGGATCGCCTGGCTATCGCCGCGCCGGTTGAGACCAGCGAAGAAGACGTCCTGCGCGCGCTTCAGCAAGAAGCCGAAGCCCAGCGCGACGAACGGTACTAGTTCATGGCCGGCGGTGACGGAGTCGCCGCCAAACCCCCGGCTGGTCTCGCTAAGGCTGGCGCGGGCGCCGCACCTGTGCGCACGCGTTATCTCCGCCAGTTCGAACTGGTGGAGCGCGTTCGCGCCTACGATCCGTCCGTCGACGAGAGCCTGATCAACCGCGCCTACATCTACGCGACCGCCGCGCACGGCAGCCAGACGCGCCATTCCGGCGATCCCTATTTCGCGCACCCGATCGAAGTCGCCGGCATTCTGACCGAGTACAAACTCGACGCCGCCACTATCGTGGCGGGGCTTTTGCACGATACGATCGAAGACACCGAAGTCACGCGCAAAGACATCGAGGCGAAGTTCGGCGTGCAAGTCGCCGATCTGGTTGAGGGCGTGACCAAGCTCTCGAAGCTCGAAATTCAGTCGGAAGAAAACAAGCAGGCACAGAACCTGCAGAAGTTCATTCTGGCGATGTCGCGCGACGTGCGCGTGCTGCTCGTGAAGCTGGCTGACCGGCTGCACAACATGCGCACGCTGACGCATATTCCAAACGCCGCCAAGCGCCGGCGCATCGCGCTCGAGACGCTTGAAATCTACGCGCCGCTCGCCCGCCGTATCGGCATGGAGAAAATGGCGCGCGAGTTGGAAAAACTCGCCTTCGGCGAAGCGTTCCCGGAAGCGGAAGCCGCGATCAACGAGCGGCTTGAACAGCTGCGCGCCGACAAAGGCGAAAATGTCGCCAACATCGACGGCACGATCAAGGAGGTGCTCGAATTCGCCGGCGTCGAAGCGCGGGTTTATGGCCGCGAGAAGGCGCCGTACTCGATCTGGAAGAAGCTCCGCCGCAAGAGCGTCGAGTTCTCCGATCTGGCCGATGTGTATGCGTTCCGCGTCATCGTGCAGAATCCGGACGATTGTTACCGCGCGCTTGGCGTCATCCATCAAAGCTGGCGTTGCGTGCCTGATCAGGTGGAAGATTATATCTCGAACCCTAAGCCGAATGGTTATCGTTCGATCCACACAACGGTGATCGGACGCGGGAATGTGCGCGTCGAAATCCAGATCCGCACCGAAGAGATGGATCAGATCGCCGAAAACGGCGTCGCCGCGCACTGGCGCTACAAAAACGAAGCGTACGGCTATGACGAAGAGACCGCGCAATCGGCCGGCCTCGACGCGCGCGAAGCCATCCGTTCACTGATGGAAATCGCTGAACACGGCGGCGATCCCGGCGAGTTTCTCGAGCACGCCAAGCTCGAAATGTATTCCGATCACGTTTTCACCTTCACGCCGAAGGGGGCGCTGATTCCGCTGCCGCAAGGCGCGACGCCGCTCGATTTCGCCTACGCCGTTCACTCCGATGTCGGCGATCGCTCGATCGGCGCACGCATCAATGGCGTTGAACGGCCGATGCGCACGGCGCTGCGCAATGGCGACGTGGTCGAAATTCTGACGAGCGACAGAGTTGCGCCCGTGCCGGGATACGAGGCGCTGGCGAAAACCGGCCGCGCTAAGTCCGCGCAACGCCGCTTGGAGCGTCACGCGCGGCGCGAGGAATTCGGCAAGCTCGGCCGTGAACTCGTCTCGCACGCACTCCATCGCTACGGGCACGATCTCGCCGCAACGTCGCTGAAGCCCGCGGCTGAGCGCTTGGGTAAGCACGACGAAGAAGGACTGTTCATCGCCGTTGGCGAAGGCGGGCTGAAGGCGAGCGCCGTGGCGGTCGCTGCTTTCCCTGGGCTCGAAGAGCGCGTCCGCAAGGACGATAGCCGCCGGCCGATGGAGACCGAGAAGGCCAAGCTCTACGTCAAAGGCAGCGATCTCACGGCCGGCGTGGCGCTGCACTTCGCTGAATGCTGCACGCCGATCCCGGGCGATCGTATTTTGGGTGTGCAAACGCCAGGCAAAGGTGTGGTCATCCACACCATCGATTGCGAACAACTGGCCGCGCTAGAGGGCGAGGCCGAGTGGGTAGACCTCGCTTGGACGCCGACTGCGCTTACCCGCACGCTGGCGGTCGGGCGCATTCTGGTCACGGTCGAAAACAAACGCGGCGTCTTGGCTGAGCTCTGCGGCATTATCGCCGAGAACGAAGGCGACATCATCAATCTGCGCTTGGCCACGCGCACGGTCGACTTCTTCGACATGATCTTCGACATCGAAGTCGCCGACGCCCGTCACCTGACCAATATCCTGGCCGCATTGCGCACCAGCAAAGCGGTGAAGGATGTGGAGCGCGTGAAGGGCTAGTTTTCGCCGCCGCCGCCCGGTGCTACATCGCTCCCATGAATCAGGATCAAGTGCTCGACGAATTCCGCGCTGCCGGCGCGTTGCTGGAGGGGCATTTCGTCCTTTCTTCGGGGCTGCATTCGCCAGTGTTCTTCCAAAAGAACGCGGTCTTCATGGACCCGGCTCGCACCGAGCGCCTGTGCAAGGCGCTGGCTGAAAAAGCGCAAGCGTCGTTCGGCAAGATCGACGTCGTCGTCTCGCCCGCGGTCGGCGCTATCATTCCGGGCTACGAAACGGCGCGGCATCTGGGCGCGCGCGCGATGTTCGTTGAGCGCGAGAAGAGCGAGTTTCAGCTGCGGCGCGGCTTTGAGATCAAGCCCGGCGAGCGCGTGCTGATGGTGGAAGACGTCGTCACCACCGGCCTGTCCTCGCGCGAGTGCCTCGATGCAATCCGCGGGCATCCCGGCGAACTCGTCGGCGCCGCGTGCCTGATCGATCGCTCCGGCGGCAAGGCTGACATCGGCGTAAAATTGGTCTCGCTCGCGAGCGTCAGCGCGCCGGCGTACCCAGCCGATCAGCTGCCGCCAGAGCTTGCGGCAATACCTGCGATCAAGCCGGGTTCGCGCGGTCTCGCCGCATGAGCCAACGCGTTCGCCTCGGCGTCAATATCGATCACGTCGCGACGATCAGGAACGCGCGCGGCGTCGCTTATCCCGATCCCGCACGCGCCGCGATCGTGGCGCTCGATGCCGGCGCTGATGGCGTCACCGCGCACTTGCGCGAAGACCGCCGCCACATCTCGGACGCCGACATCGCCAATCTCGCTGCAATGCTGCGCGAGCGTGGACGACCGCTAAACTTGGAAATGGCCGTCACGTCCGAGATGCTTGAGATCGCGCTGAAGCATCGCCCGCACGCTGTGTGTCTGGTGCCTGAGCGGCGCGAGGAGCGCACGACTGAGGGCGGGCTCGATGTCGCCGGCGGGCACAACTGGATTGCACCGTTCGTGCAGAAGCTCACTGACGCCGGCTCGCGCGTGTCGCTCTTCATCGGCGCCGATCCTTTACAGATCGAAGCCGCGAGCCGCACCGGCGCCGCCGTGATCGAGTTGCACACCGGCGCCTATTGCGACGCCGCGCGTGATGGCGAGGCTGCGCAAGCTTCTGAAATTCTCACAGCGCTGAGAGCAGGGGCAACGCTGGGCGCGTCGCTCGGCCTCGAGATTCATGCCGGCCATGGCATCGATTACGACACGGTCGCCCCGATCGCGGCCATTCCGGAGGTGGCGGAACTGAACATTGGCCACTTCCTCGTCGGCGAGGCGATTTTTGTGGGGCTAGCCGAAGCGGTGGCTGAAATGCGGCGCCGGATCGACGCCGCGCGGGTCGGCAGTTAAGCACCGTCCATGATTATTGGCGTGGGCACAGACATCACCGATATCCGCCGCATCGCGCACACGCTTGAGCGGTTCGGCGACCGGTTCACGTTCCGCATCTATACCGAGCAGGAACGAGCGCGGGCCGAACGCCGAGCCCACGACCGCGCCGCCAGCTACGCCAAACGCTTCGGGGCCAAGGAAGCGTGCGCCAAGGCTCTCGGTACGGGCTTGAAACAAGGGGTTTTTTGGCGAGACATGGGGGTGGCCAACCTGCCTAGCGGCCAGCCAACCATGCACCTCACAGGTGGGGCGGCGCGGCGTCTGGAGCAGTTGACCCCGCTAGGTCACACCCCGCACATCCACGTTAGCCTCAGCGACGATTACCCCTATGCTGTCGCATTCGTCATCATTTCGGCGGAGTTAGACGGGAAGGAACCCGACCAATGATCGGGGTCCGCTCGTTTGGGGAAACCTTTGGCCGCCGTGGGGGCGTCCACGTCAATGACTGGTTCTCGGGAGGCGCACGCCGTCATTCCGGGCCACGAGCGAGAAACGCATGTCCATGAGCAGCACCTCATCTTCGCAGCCGGCGATGGATGTCTTCTGGGATAACGTGAAGACGATCCTCTACGCGCTGGCGCTGGCCATGGTGCTGCGCTTCACCATCGCGCAACCGTTCCGCATTCCGTCGGGCTCCATGCAGCCTACGTTGGAGGTCGGCGATTATATCGTCGTGACTAAGTGGTCGTATGGCTACGGTCGCTATTCGTTCGCACCGCTCGAAGGTTTGCTGCCGCAGGGCCGCTTGTTCGGTTCGACGCCGGCGCAAGGCGACGTTGTCGTCTTCCGTCCAACACCAGAGCCGGATCGTGATTTCATTAAGCGCGTCATCGGCATGCCGGGCGACCGTGTGCAGATGATCGACGGCGCCTTGCACATTAACGGCCAGGCGGTCGAGCGTGAGTCGCTCGGCACGATCGATTTTGAGAATGAAGCCGGCTTCGTCGAACGCATTCCGGCATATCGCGAAACGTTGCCGAATGGCGCGAGCTATGTCGTCTTCGATCGCAACCCGCGCAGTGAACTCGACAACACGCGCGTCTTTGTCGTGCCGGACGGCCATTATTTCATGATGGGTGACGATCGCGACAATTCCGCTGATAGCCGCGTGCCGTCGGTTGTGGGCTACGTGCCGTACGACAATCTCGTCGGCCCCGCGCAATTTGTCGTCGCCTCGTTCGATAGCACCACATCGCTCTTCCGGCCGTGGACGTTGTTCACCGGCTTCCGCGGCGAGCGCTTCCTGAAGTCCGTCGATTGACGCGCGACCGCTCAAGCGCTCAGGCATGAGCGGGCCACGCAAGCATGACGCGGCGCTCGCAGCGCTGCAGGAGCGTATCGGTTACACGTTCGCCAATGTCGCCATGCTTCGCGAAGCGGTGACGCATGGCAGCGCTTCCGAGGGCTCTAAGAAACGGCGAGACTACGATCGGCTCGAATTTCTGGGCGACCGCGTGCTCGGCCTCGTCGTGGCGGAACGCCTGTTGGAGCTGCACAAGAGCGAACAGGAAGGCGAACTGGCGCCGCGCTATAACGCGTTGGTCAACCGCCACGCTTGCGCGCATGCGGCGCGCGCGGCTGGTTTGGGGGAAGCGATCATCCTTTCGCCCTCGGAAGAGGCCAATGGTGGTCGCAACAAGGAAGCCATTCTGGGTGATGTTTGCGAGTCGGTGATCGCTGCGCTCTATCTCGATGGCGGATACAGCGCGGCGCGCGATTTCATCATGAAGTTCTGGGGCGAGGCGTTCGATGATGCTAAGACCGCCCCGCGCGACGCAAAGACGGCGCTCCAAGAGTGGGCTGCGGCGCGCAAGAAGGGATTGCACTACCACGTGATTGAACAATCGGGCCCCGAACACGCCCCACACTTCGTGATCGAAGCGCAGATCGATGGCTTCCCGCCAACGCGCGGCGAGGGCAGTTCCAAGCGTGACGCCCAGCGCGCGGCTGCGGCGCAGTTTCTGCGCGAGCGTGGCGTCCATGGCTGAGCGGCGCTGCGCTGTCGTCGCCGTGCTCGGCGCGCCCAATGCGGGCAAATCCACGCTGGTGAATACGCTCGTCGGCGCGAAGGTCGCCGCCGTTACGCAGAAGGTGCAAACGACGCGCGCGCTCGTCCGCGGCATCGCCATGCACGACCAGACTCAGATCATCCTGATAGACACGCCCGGCGTGTTCGCACCGAAGCGCCGGTTCGATCGCGCCATGGTCGCCGCCGCTTGGAGCGCGCTCGAAGGCGCGGACGCGATTATCCACGTGGTCGATGCGGAAGCACACGCGGCGGACGCGCGAACCGGCGCCGACGCACACTCGGTCGCGGACACGCATTCCATCGCCGCTAAGCTGAAGCAGATGGAGATCGCATCTATTCTGGTGCTCAACAAAGTCGACACGGTTGCGCGGCCAGCCTTGCTGGCGATGACGACGAAGCTGGTGGAAGAGGGGCTCTACACAGACGTCTTCATGATCTCGGCGCGGAAGGGTGATGGCGTGCAGGATGTGATGCGCGTGTTGGTCGAGCGCGCGCCGGAAGGCCCATGGCTCTTTCCGGAAGATCAAACCATGGACGCGCCCGCGCGCGTTCTGGCGGCTGAAATCACGCGCGAAAAGGCGATGCTGCGCCTCCACGATGAATTGCCATACGATTTGGTGGTCGAAACCGAGACTTGGGAAGAGCGCAAGGACGGCTCGGCCAAGATCGATCAGACAATCTTCGTGGCGCGTGAAAGCCAACGCAAAATCGCTATCGGGGCCAAAGGGCAGACGATCAAAACCATCGGCGAATTGGCGCGGAAGGAAATGGAAGCGGCGTTCGACCGGCGCATCCACCTTTTCCTGCACGTAAAGCTCCGTGAAAACTGGAGCGAAGAACGCGCGCTCTATCAGCGTTTGGGGCTGGATTACGAAGCCTAATGGAATGGGTGGACAACGCCATCGTGCTTGGCTCGCGCCATTTCGGCGAGGGCAAGTTGGTGGCCGAGGTGTTTTCGCGTGAACATGGTCGATACGGCGGTGTTGTGCACGCCGGCCGCAAGTCGCAGCCGATCCTGCAGGCTGGCAATCTCGTTCATGCCGGATGGAAAGCGCGGCTTTCCGAGCAGCTTGGCTTTTACAATCCGCTCGAACTGGTCGAACCGCACGCGACTCGGCTGCTTGACGATCCCAGTGCGCTCTCCGGTTTATCGTCGGCAGTGTCGCTGATCCGCGCGGTGACGCCGGAGCGGCAAGCTTACCCGCAGCTGTACGACGCGCTGATCGTGCTGATCGAAGCGATGCCGCACACCGAGGTATGGCCCGCGATTTACACGCGTTTCGAGTTGGGCTTGCTCTCCGCATTGGGCTACGGGCTCGATCTGTCGCGTTGCGCGGTGACGGGGGCGACCGAGAATCTCGCTTGGGTCAGCCCGCGCACAGGCCGCGCCGCGACACAAGAAGCGGGCGCGCCGCATGCGGACTTGTTGCTGAAGCTGCCGCCGTTCCTGGTTGATCCGGAAGCGGAACTAAAGTCAGGCGATGTCGCTGATGCGTTCGCTTTGTCTGGATATTTCCTGGATCGGCGCTTGTTCGACCATAAAGGCGAAGGCATGCCGGACGACCGTCGCCGGCTGATCGAGCGTTTAGGATTTGCAGGCCGACTCTGATCTAACGGCGCAGAACCGCGCCCACTCGTTTCGGAGAGCCAAGAATGGCTGACGACAGTACCCGCTCGCCAGAAGAGGGCGGGCGGATTGTAGATGAGCCGATCGGCGAAGCGCTGGCCAAGCGCTATCTCGCCTATGCGCTCTCGACGATTACGAGCCGTGCTCTGCCGGATGTGCGCGACGGCTTGAAGCCGGTGCACCGCCGTGTGCTGTTCGCGATGCGCCGCTTGAACCTCGGCCCCGATGCTGCGTTCCGGAAATCGGCGAAGGTCGTCGGCGACGTGATGGGTGACTTCCACCCGCACGGCGATCAATCGATCTACGACGCGTTGGTGCGCCTCGCGCAGGATTTCAACTCGCGCTATCCGCTGATCGACGGGCAGGGCAATTTCGGCAATATCGACGGCGATAACCCCGCCGCCATGCGCTACACTGAAAGCCGCATGACTGCGGCAGCCGAGCTGCTGCTCGACGGCATCGACGAAGACGCGGTTGATTTTCGCCCCAGCTATGACGGCTCGAAGGAAGAGCCAGTCGTGTTGCCGGCGGCGTTTCCGAATCTGTTGGCGAACGGATCGTCCGGCATCGCCGTCGGCATGGCGACGAACATTCCGCCGCACAATGTCGCCGAACTGATCGATGGCGCGCTGTTGCTGATCGAGAATTCGAAGGCGACGACGGACGATCTGCTGAAGCTGATCCCGGGGCCGGATTTTCCGACGGGCGGCATCGTTGTCGAGCCGCCGGAGAATATCCGCGAGGCCTACGAAACTGGCCGCGGCGGCTTTCGCGTGCGCGCGCGTTGGCAGACGGAAGATCTCGGGCGCGGCATGTGGCGTATCGTCGTCACGGAAATTCCGCATCTGGTGCAGAAGTCGAAGCTGGTCGAAGCGTTGGCGGCTGTCATCGAGGAGAAGAAGGCGCCGCTGCTGGGCGATGTCCGCGATGAGAGCGCTGAAGAAATGCGCCTCGTGCTGGAGCCCAAATCGCGCACCGTTGAGCCGGAAATCCTGATGGAGAGCTTGTTTAAGCTCACGGCCCTCGAAACTCGCATTTCGCTGAACATGAACGTGCTCGACGCCGATGGCGCGCCGCGCGTGATGAGCCTGAAGGACGTGCTGAACGCGTTCCTCGCTCACCGCCGCAATGTGCTGCAGCGGCGCACGGCGCATCGTCTGGCCAAGATCGCGCAGCGCCTGGACGTCTTGGCGGGACTGCTGATCGTCTATCTCAATCTGGATGAAGTCATCCGCATCATCCGCAATGAGGATGATGCCAAGGGCAAGCTGATCCAGCGCTTCAAGCTTAACGACACGCAAGCCGAAGCGATCCTGAACACGCGTCTGCGCCAGTTGCGCAAGCTCGAGGAAATGGAAATCCGCCGCGAGGATGCAGCGCTCCGCGAAGAGCAGAGGGAGCTGCAAGGCCTGCTCGAAGACACGCGCAAGCAATGGCGTAAGATTTCGGCGGAGCTGAAGGAAACCCGTAAAGCGTTCGGCCCTGGCACCGCATGGGGCAAACGGCGCACCGAGCTTGGGCAAGCTGCCGCGGTCTCCGCCGACATCGATGTCGAAGCCTTCGTTGCGCGCGAGCCGATTACGGTGGTGCTTTCGGAGAAGGGCTGGGTACGCGCTCTGAAAGGCCACGTCGCCGATCTCACCGAGATCAAATACAAAGAAGGCGACGGGCCGCAGCACATTATACAGTGCGAGACGACCGATAAGCTCTTGCTGTTTGCCTCCGATGGCCGGGCGTTCACGCTCGATGCGCATAAGCTGCCGGGCGGTCGCGGACATGGAGAGCCGGTGCGCTTGCAAGTCGAGCTTGGCGACATCGACGAGGCTGTGGCGCTGTTCAAGTACGAAGAAGGCTCCAAGCGTTTGGTCGCCAGCCACGAGGGCTACGGCTTCATCGTGGCCGAAAGCGAGATGCTGGCCTCGAAGCGCTCGGGCAAACAAATCCTCAACGGCCGCGCCATGCAGGCGGCGAAGGTCGAGGGCGATCAGGTCGCGGTGATTGGCGAGCGCAAAAAGTTGCTGATCTTCCCGCTCTCCGAATTGCCGGAAATGACGCGAGGCAAGGGCGTGAAGCTGCAGAGCTATCTCGACCGGGGGCTGGCGGATGTGAAGGTGTTTTCGAAGGACGAGGGGCTGACCTGGGAGGATGGCGCGGGGCGGACGCGGGTGGTGGCGGAGTGGAAGGAGTTTCGCGGCAAGCGCGGCGGCGCCGGCAAAGTCGCGCCCAAGGGCTTCTCCCGCTCCGGGCGCTTTTCCGACGTGATTGGCTAATCGCCGGGCAAGCACGTTTGGCGCATAGGCGCTGCGACGGCGGTCACACGCGGAAATGCGTGATTCCCGGGCGCCTTTCCTATATGTAGCGCCATGACTCGCGAGCGTGCGGGTGAGAGGGAGCGTCAATGACCGTCCTACTGATCCTGTTGATCGTCGTCGTCGTCCTGGCGGTGCTGCTGATCGGCATTTACAACCGGTTGGTCGCGCTTCGGCAGAACTGCAACCAAGCTTTCGCCGATGTCGATGTGCAGCTGAAGCAGCGCCACGATCTGATCCCGAACCTGGTCGAGACCGTGAAGGGCTACGCCGCGCACGAAGCCGGCACGCTCGAAGCGGTGATCAAAGCGCGCAACGCCGCGGTCAGCGCCGAACGCACCGGCGATCCGAAAGCCATGGGTGCGGCCGAAGGCATTCTGGGCCAAGCGCTCGGACGCCTGATCGCGCTGTCGGAAGCCTACCCGGACCTCAAGGCCAACACGAACTTCCAGCAGCTGCAGGCCGAGCTCTCGGACATCGAGAACAAGCTCGCTGCCGCGCGCCGCTTCTTCAACAACGCTGTTGGCGAATATAACACCGCGCGCGAACAATTCCCGGCTGTTATCTTCGCCGGCATGTTCGGCTTCGGCCCGCGCGACTTCTTCGACGTGGGCGAAGAGACCCGCGCGCAGATGGATGCCGCGCCTCCGCAGGTGAAGTTCAACTAAAGGCCAAAGCCAGTGGGCGGCGCTTACGGGCTCCAGACACATATCTGGAACAACAACTGGAAGACCGTCCTGCTTATGGCCGGTTTTCCAGTCTTGTTGATGCTGCTGACCTACGCGCTCTTCCTGCTGTTCGCCGGCTTCTCCGGCATGACGGTCGGCAAGGACGAGGTCGCTGGCTATTTCATCTGGGCGGGGCAGGCGCTGGCGCAGGCTTGGCCCTTTGCGATTGCGGGCGCGATCCTGTGGTTCGGCATCGCCTACGCCTTCTACCAAAACATCATCGATGCGGCGACGGGCGCGAAGAAGGTCGAACGCATCGCTGAACCGAAACTCTACAATCTCCTCGAAAACCTCTGCATCTCGCGGGGGCTGACGATGCCGGCGCTGCGGATCATGGAGACTGATGCGCTGAACGCCTTCGCGACCGGCCTCCACAAAGGACAATACTCGATCACCGTGACCCGGGGATTGATGAACACATTAAATGATGAAGAGCTGGAGGCCGTGCTGGCGCACGAGCTCACGCACATCCGCAATGCGGACGTGCGGCTCCTCGTCATCGCCGTGGTGTTCGTTGGCATCTTCTCCTTTGTTGGCGAACTGGCGTTTCGCAGTTTGCGCTTTGGCGGCATGTCTGGCGGTTCGCGGCGGTCAAGCGGCGGACGAAATAGCGGCGGCGGCGCGATCATCGCCATTCTTGCCGGGCTCGCGATCATTGCCATCGCTTATGGGCTCGCGATCGTTATCCGCTTCGCGCTGTCACGGCGGCGCGAATATCTGGCTGACGCAGGCGCGGTTGAGCTGACCAAAAACCCTGACGCCATGATCACCGCGCTGCAGAAGATCTCAGGCAATGCCGTCGTCAACGCCCCTTCGGAAGTGCGCGAGATGTTCATCGAGAATCCGCACTCCGATTTCGCCAGCATTTTCGCGACGCATCCGCCGATCGAAAAGCGGATCGAGGCGCTGGCGAAGTTTGCAGGCGGGCGCGTGCCCATTGCGGAAGCGCCCGTTGAAGCGCCCGCGGGTGGGAAATCCGGGCCTTGGGGCTAAGAAAAAAACGGGCGCGACGTTGCCGCCGCGCCCTAGGCTATGGAGCTTGATAGCGCTTCAGTTGGTGAGCCAGGTCTCCCGGACGTAGTTACCGAAGTCACGCAACACGACGTAGGCCTGTTCCATCATCTCGCGCGCTTCCGGGACGTAGAACCAAGCAAACCAACCGAGCACGCCAACGATGACGAGCGTGACGAAGCCGTCGCCGCCTTGCACTTGGCGATGGCCGCTCACCGTCGCGAATGAGGTGCGGCGCAGCGCACTGAACGGCGACGAGATGGCCGCGTAGGCGATGCAGAGGATCACCAGCACCAGCCAGAAGGGCACGTCATCCGGCGGCGTCCAGCCGCCGATCGAGCCATCACCCAGCAGCGAAAAAAGCGCGATCAAAAAGGCGATCAGCAGCACCGCCGTGATGATGCTGAAGATGAAAGCGAAGAGGCCGGCGATAACGCGCGTGACGTAACCGACCGGCTGCGCAGGCGCAGCAGCCGGACCTGCGCCGTGGTCCCAGCGATCCCAGCCTTGGCGCCAGCCGCGCATCTGCTCACGCCAGGCGCGGCGTTGCGCGCGCATCTGAGCGCGCCAAGTGCCGCTATTCTCTTCAGTAAAGCGCGAATATTCGCGCTTGGCGCGATCGATCACTTCTTGCGCGTTGAATGGCACGCCGTGCGCGGCGGACCATTCCTCGCTGGTGTGCGCTGACGGCACCAGAAACATCATGGCGATGTAGAGGATGATGGTCGCGCCGCCGGTGAAGATCGCGGTCAGGATGAAGAGGAAGCGGATCAGGTTGGCGTCGAGATCGAAATAGGCGCCGATGCCTGAGCACACGCCCGAGATCACCGCGCCGTCCTTGACGCGATACAAGCGCTTGTGCGGCGGGACCGACGATGACGCCGATGCGCGTTGCTCGCCGCCGTCGGCGCTGTCGCCTTCAACCGGACCCATCTCTAGAAGGATGCGCGTCATCTCGGCGGCGGAGACGACTGTCTTGCTTGGGTTCAGATACGCCGCGCACTTGTCGGCGATGGCTTGTTCGAGATCGCGCACGATCTCGGCCTTGTCGGGGTTGGCCGCGAGTGCTGCCTCGGCGCGGCCGAGATAAGCGCGCAGCGCGTCATAAGCGGGCTCTTCCAACTGATAGGAATTGCCGTTGAGATTGATGGTGACGACGCGTTCCATTAGCGACCCAGTCCCTCCAGAGTGGCGGTCAAATGGCGCCAATAGGCGCCGAGCTCATCGAGGCGCGCAGCACCTTTGTCGGTGAGCTGGTAGTATTTGCGCGGCGGGCCTTGGCCGCTCTCGACCCAATTGTAGTCGACGTATTCCTCACGCCGGAGTTTGGAGAGGAGCGGGTAGAGCGTGCCTTCCTGCGTCGCGAACGGGGTCGGCGCGAGAGCGGCCAGAATGTCGCCGACATAGACCGTCCGGCCGGACACGATCGTGAGGATCGCGAACTCCAGAAGACCTTTGCGTAGGCCGGCGAATTGTTCGTCTGCGGATGACATAAAGCTACCTTGTGTGAAAAAGGTATAGGGGCCTGGGAAGGATGTCAAGAGTAGCAAGGGCGGGGTTAGGTCCGCCTTCGCCAAGGCTGCGGCAGACGATCTCGCTTTGCGAGATCGGAGGGCGGAGACGCGAGGGATCACGTCTAAGGTTAGCTACAGTGTGCGCGCTGCTTGCGCATTGCCGGACGCTTTCGCTCGCGTCTCCGTGATCGGCTTCATCGGCGCCGTCGCTGGAGGTGTTTCACTCCAGGAGGCGGCGCGGCCGACGGCGTGCAGGTGCGCGGTGTTCGATCCGCGCGGCCCCGGTACGTACTCCAACGGTTGCGACCCCGTTGGCTTCTACTTTCGATGCGGTACGCGACGGGAGGGCGTCCAAGGGGTCTGTCCGTCTCTTCGCGGCGCCTTCTCATGAAAGAGAAACAGCAATTGCATCACGCTCGATCACATCATCTCCGCGTTGCCTGAACAGTGCCCAACTGCCCTCCTGCGAAGATGATGGGGCGATGATACGCCGGGTTTGGATGCGGTCGGATAGATGTGATTCTATCCTCATATTATTGGTCCGCTTTTCGCCGGAAGCAGACATTAGCACGTGACATTCAACGAGCTGGCCTCCAGCTCCCATTCTTCAAGCGAATGACCTTTTCGACGCGCAATCCCAAAAATTTCCGAGGCACCCTTAGCTTGGCGTCCGTTGCCACTCTAACGACTATCCCGTTGAACGGACCAACCCGTCCAATCTCACCGACCTCAACCTCATTCGGTGGACCAAATTGTGGATGTGCACTCAAAAACGCCGATTGCACGGCTTCGAAGATCGGAGAGCGCGGATCGTCATGAGGGTTTAGCTGATTGAACGCGCAAGCGCGCTCATGCTCCGACATGGTTAAGAACTCTTCCCAGGTCATAAGGTCCCAAGTCATTTCGAGATGATGCGGATTGAAACGAGAAAAGGTCAACGTCCCGAATGGGCCAGAAGCAAAAATCCGCCCAGCGTCTCTTACAGCCCGTGATCAGCCGGCAGCGGCGGCGCTTCTCTCAGCAGCGTGATCGCAATGCGCCGATTTCCCGGCAGCGTGGGGTCGTCTTGGAAGAGCGGTTCGCTGTCGGCGCGGCCGGCGACTTCGTAGATGCGGCCAGAGGGGATGCCTTGGGCCGAGAGGATGCGGCGGGCTTCGTTGGCGCGCGCGGCGCTGAGTTCGAAGTTCGAGCCGTAGCGGCCGCCGGGCGGTGACGCATCGGTGTGGCCGGAAATGGTGAGCCGGTTCGGCAATTGCGCGATGACGCCTGAGATGGCGACAAGCAGACGCCGCGCGCGATCGTTCGGCGCTGCGTCATTGGCGTTGAACATCGAGCGGCCTTCCTGATCGACGATCTGGATGCGCAGGCCCTCGGGCGTTTGCTCCATGATGACGTTGCGCGAGAGCTCGGCGACGTCGGGCATGTCGGCCATGGCTTGGCGGATGGCGATTTCCGCGCGCGAGAACTCGGCCGTCTCGCGCAAGGTGCGGGCGCGGGTGAGGCTCTCGGCGTTGGGATCTTGCTGACCGCCGGGCGTCGCGCCCTCTTGCGCTTCGTTCTGCGCATCGGCGTTTGAGGTGTATTGCGGCTCGCTTGCGGGCGCGACCGGTGCGGAGTGGCCGTGGCGCACGCCCTCTTCGGCGAAACTTGTGCCTTCGAGGAGGCCGCCGGCGCCGGAGGAGACGCGGCTGACGCTGGCGGGTGCGAAGAATTCAGCGATGCCGCGGCGTTGCTCTGGACTTGTCGTGTTGATCAGCCACATGAGCAGGAAGAAGGCCATCATGGCGGTCACGAAGTCGGCATAGGCGACCTTCCAGGCGCCGCCGTGGTGACCACCGCCGACAACCTTTTTGACCTTCTTGATAATGATGGGGCGTTGATTGGTCGCAGTGCTCATTGGGCCAACCATTCTGGTGGAAACGCGCGACCGTCGCCGAACGGGGTTAAGATCGCGTTGAACAAAGGAAACGAAGCGCGGATGGACGAGACGCCCGAACAACTCTTTCGCCGCACCATGGGCGCGTTCGCGACGGGCGTGACCGTGGTGTCGGCGGCGGGCGCAGGCGGGCGCATGGCGGGCATCACCGTCAACTCGCTGACCTCGGTCTCGCTAAAGCCCCGACTTTTGTTGTGGTGTTTAGGCTACGAGTCCGCGCGCTACGATTTCTTCGCGGCGGCCGAGACGTGGGGCGTTACCGTGCTCGGCGCGGATGATGAGGCGGCAGCGCGGCGGTTCGCGCGCGCTGAAACCGAGGCGATCGAGCCGGGCGAAGCGGCGACGTTCGCTGGCGCGCCGGTGCTGCAAATGGGGGTGGCGCATGTCGCGTGCCGCACGCACGATAGGCACGCAGCTGGCGACCATCTCATTATCATTGGTGAAGTGCTTGATCTCAGGGTCAAGCCGGGCGCGGTGCTGACATTTCTGCGCGGGCTCTATGGTGAGGCCGCCGATCCGAGAGAGAAATCTGGGAGCTAAGCAGTCATGGCGAAGACGGCTTTCATTGGTCTGGGCGTGATGGGCGCGCCGATGGCGGGGCATCTGGCCGCCGCCGGGCACGACGTCGCGGTCTATAACCGCACCGAAGAGAAGGCGCGCGATTGGGCGCAGAAACATAAGGGCCGCACCTATAGCTCGGTCGCCAGCGCGGCCGATGGCGCCGACATCATCTTCTCCTGCGTCGGCAATGACCGCGACCTGCGCGAAGTGTTCGAAGCGGCGGCGACGCGCATGCGCAAAGGCGCGATCTTCGTCGACCACACCACCGCATCCGCCGCGATCGCGCGCGAACTGGCGGAGAAGGCCGAGGCGCTGGGCTTCGGTTTTCTCGACGCGCCGGTCTCGGGCGGACAAGCGGGCGCCGAAGCGGGGACGCTGACGGTGATGGCGGGTGGCGAGCCGAGCGTGTTCGCCGAAGCGCAGCCGATCATGGCGGCGTACGCAAAAAATATGACTTTGATCGGCCCTGCTGGTTCAGGCCAGCTGGCGAAGATGGTGAATCAAATCTGTATCGCCGGCGTGGTGCAGGGGCTGGCGGAAGGGCTCCATTTCGCCAAGCGCGCGGACTTAGATGTTGAGAAGGTCATCGCGGCAATCTCCAAGGGTGCGGCGCAAAGCTGGCAAATGGAGAACCGCTGGAAGACCATGAACGAAGGCCGCTTTGATTTCGGCTTTGCTGTCGATTGGATGCGCAAAGACCTGGGGCTGGTGCTCGCGGAAGCGGAAGTTAACGGCGCCAAGTTGGAATTAACCGAACTCGTCGATCAGTTTTACGCAGACGTGCAGGCGATGGGCGGCAAACGCTGGGATACGTCGAGCCTGATCGCGCGCCTGGAGCGGCCTAAGGGCTGATCTACGGCGCACTTCAAGGTCTTTTAAGCTAAATGCGTTAGTTTCCGCGGCTCTGGCGGAGATAACAAGAATGAGCGCGAAGGGCTTGACCGTCCTCATCGTCGAGCCGAACAAGTTCGAGGGACAAATCATCCTCGACCTGCTTCGCAACGCTGGCGTTGATAAGATAAAGGTCGTGCAGTGCCAAGATGTGGCGCTCGATCTGCTTGAAGTTTACAACGCCAATGTCGTGATCGCGTCGTACGAGATGGCGCCGCTCGATGGCGCCGCGTGGACGCGCGCTTACCGCCGCAACAAGAAATTGCCCGGCCGCAAGGCTTCGATTTTCATCACCTCCGGTTCGTTTTCGCGCGCCATGGCGGAAGAATGCCGCCACGCCGGTTGCAACGCGCTGATCGGCAAGCCGCTCTCGGCGAAAGTGCTAATGGCCACGATCACCAAAGTGCTGAGCCAGCCGCGCGAATTCATCGATACGGAAGCCGGCTATGTCGGCCCATGCCGCCGCGCCGGCATCGTCACCGCGGGCGCGCCGACAAAGCGCCGCAAGGGCGATGACGAAGCGGATGCGGGCGATGTGTTCACGCTGCAGGATGCGGTGGAAGCGCTGCGCGCCGCCGCTTCGACCTTTGCCGGCGACACTTCGATGCTGGAGCCGTGCGAAGTCGCGCTGCGCAATGTGCAAGCCTATGCCGTAAACGCCGGCGACGGGCCGCTGATGCGGGCGTGTGCGGCGTTTGCGTTGCAGCTCTCCTCGGCCAAGGGTTTGCGTCCGGAAGCGGTGAAGGCCTCGCTCGATGTCTGCGTCAACGGCGTGGCGAAGCTGGTGGCGCTGGGCGCCGACCAAGCGCAGCGGCGTGAAGAGATCGCCGAAGGCGTACGCATGGCGGTCGGCAAAGCGGCGATGCAACGCGCGGCTTAAGCCGCCTCGAGCAGCCGCGTTAAGTTTGCGAGCCCAGGCTTCATCGCCGCGCTGTAGCGCGCGAGAATGCTCGTGTGCGCCGGATCGTTTTCGCTGATCGCCCGGGCGGCCATCGCGCTGAAGCGATCGAGGCGCGAGCGCGCGACCCATTCCAGAACGCCTGGCGATTTTTGCCAAAGGTAGCGATTGCGCGCTTCGGCCAGGCGCGAACTGATCCAATCGATCGGCGCATCCGGGATCGGTACGGGCGCCGACAGCGCGTTCTTGGCGTCATTGTCCGACATCGTCGCTTCGAGAAAGGCGATGAAAGCGGCGCTGAAGGTTGGCGAGCAGCGGCGGACGTATTGCAGCGTGATCCGGTCGTTGGCGAAGACTGGGCGTGGCGGCTGACGCGGGATGCCATCGGCGCTGCAATTGATGTAGAGCGCGTCAGGCGGCGTCTCGATCTCGCCCGCATCAAGCGCGATGCGCGCACGGTCGATGGCTTTGACGCGGCCCTTGCGCACGACATTAGTGACCTGGCGCAATAGCGCGACTTCACCCGCGCTGGCGATGGCGCAGCGATACATGTCTGGCATCACCGCGGGATCCAGCCGGCGCCATAAGCCGGCTTGTTCGAGCCGCAGATAAAGATCGGCGGCGTTTTCGGCGTCACGCGCGGCTTCGATCTCGGCGACCAGTGCGTTGTAGGTCGCGGCGAAGAAGGCGTAGCTCGGTTGCACGGTCTCGCGCGACAGGATCCAAGCATCGCGCGGGCGGATCCAAGTGATGTGCTCGGGTGCTGCGCCATTGGTGATGAGCCAGACGACAGTGTCCATCGCGGTTTTGCCGGCGCCGATGATCACATAGCGCGCAGTGGCGTCAGCGCGCTCCAGCGCGTGTGGCGGGATGCAGCGGACGCCGGGTGCGATGGTGAACGGTGGCGGCTGTTCGTTCGGCAATTGCGTGCCGGTATAGGTGGCGTCCACCAGCTTCCTGCGCGCGCTCAATCGTATCGCGCCGTTGGGGCCAGTGGCGACGCCGTCGGCGTACTCGTGCGACGGCAAATAACGGACGCGGCCGCTGGGCAGCAGGCGTTCGGCCATCACGGCGTGGAAATAGGCACGAATATCAGGGCCTGCGGCGAGTTGGTGGAGGCCGGCGTTGAAGCCTTCCTCATCCGTTTCCTCCGTGCCGAGTTCGCGCGAGTGGACGCCGTAATTGAGCGACGGGCCGTGCAGGCGCACGAACGGGTAACAAGCGTTCCAGTGGCCGCCCGGCGCATCGCGGCGATCGACGATGATCATGCTGGCGTCGCTTTCGCTTAGCATGGTGTCGGCGAAGGCGAGCGCCGTGGCGCCGGCGCCGACGATGACGTAATCGGCTTCAAACTCTTGGGTCATGGGGCCGTTTTGGCCGGTTTACGCGGCGGCGGCCAGTTCAGGAATTGAATCGGCTCGCTGGCGCAGCGGCGCCGGAGTGCTAGACTGCGCGCCCATGAGCCTCACCATCACACCCCTTCCAGGCTGCGGCGCTGAGATTGGCGGCGTCGACCTGGGCGCACCGATGTCGGACGACGATTTCGCCGCCATCCGCAAAGCCTATGCCGATCACGGCGTCATCTTTTTCCGCGATCAGGAGATCAACGAAGAAGAGCACATCGCATTCGCGCGGCGTTGGGCGCCGATCAACATCAATCGCTTTCTCGGCGCGCACGAGCGCTATCCGGAGATCGCGGTGCTGCGCAAAGAGGCGGACCAAACCGAGAATATCGGCGGCGCCTGGCACACGGATCAGTCCTACGATCACGCGCCGGCGATGGGCTCGATCCTAGTGGCGCGCGAACTGCCGCCGGAAGGCGGCAACACGTTGTTTGCTTCGATGTATAAAGCGTACGACGCGCTCTCGCCCGCGATGAAGGAAAAGCTCGCGCCGCTGAAGGCGATCCATTCGGCTAAGCGCATTTTCGGCAAAGCGGCGCTTTATAACAAGGAACGCGGCGATCGCATCGGCAACGAAGATGTCGCTGAGCAGCTCGAGGATAGCGTGCATCCGGTGGTGATCACGCATCCGCTCAGCGGCAAGAAGGCGCTGTTTGTCAACATTGCTTACACGACGCAGATCATCGGCTGGAGCGAAGCGGAGACGAGCGCGTTCGTGGCGGAGATGTTCGTGCACGCGACGCAGCCAGAGTTTGTCTATGAGTTCGAGTGGCGCCCGGGCTCGATCGCGTTCTGGGACAATCGCTCCACCTGGCACTACGCCAAGAACGATTACCAAGGCCATCGCCGCGAAATGCATCGCATCACGCTCGAAGGTGTGCCGCTGTCGGCTTGAGGGATTTGCGCATGGGTTTGAACGCAAACGCGGCTGCAACGCTGGCGAAGTGGCACGCGATGGTGGCGGCGCGGGATATGTCGGGCTTGGGCGAGATCGTGCATGCTGACGCGACGTTCCGCTCGCCGATGGCGTTCAAGCCGTATCACTCCGCGCAGGCGGTGGTGCTGATCATCTCGACGGTGATGACTGTGTTCGAGGACTTCGCGTATCACCGGACTTTGGTGAGCGAAGATGGGCTGAGCGTTGTCTTGGAGTTCAGCGCGCGCGTCGGTGAGCGAGGGTTGAAGGGCATCGATCTGATTGCGTTCGATGCGGACGGCCTGATCACGGATTTCGAAGTGATGGTGCGGCCGTTGAATGGTCTGCAAGCGGTGGGCGCGGAAATGGGCGCTAGGTTGGCGGCGTTTTTGCCGGCGTATAAGGGCTAGGTTTTAGGTCTGCGCGCTAGGCGAAGAGAAACCGGTACAGCAGCATTCCGACGCCAATGCCGAGCGCCATGCCCAATGTGCCCCATTTGAAACGCTTGTTGTCCTGCATTGTCTCCCTCTCTAACGCTTAGCCCAGCATCTCCGCCGCCTTCGGCGCGAAATACGTCACCACCCCATCCGCCCCCGCGCGCTTAAACGCGGTCAGCGTTTCGATCACGATGCGATCTTCATCCACCCAACCGTTCGCGCTTGCTGCCTTGATCATGGCGTATTCGCCGCTGACTTGGAACGCGTAGGTGGGCAGGCCGAACGTTGCTTTCACGCGGGTGACGATGTCGAGATAGGCGATGCCTGGTTTCACCAGCAGCATGTCGGCGCCTTCGGCGACATCCATGGCGACTTCGCGCAGCGCTTCGTCGGTGTTGCCGAAATCCATTTGGTAGGTGCGCTTGTCCCCTTTCAGCGCTTTGGCTGAGCCGATGGCTTCGCGGTAGGGGCCGTAGAAGGCCGACGCGTATTTGGCGGCATAGGACATGATCAGCGTGTCTTGGTGGCCCGCGCCATCGAGCGCGGCGCGGATGGCGCCGACGCGGCCATCCATCATGTCTGAGGGGGCGACGATATCGGCGCCGGCTTTGACTTGGATCAGCGCCTGCTCGGCCAACACCGCTACGGTTTCGTCATTGAGGATGCGGCCATCCTCCAGGAGGCCGTCATGTCCGTGGTCTGTGAACGGATCGAGCGCGACGTCGACCATGATGCCGACATCGGGCGCTGCGTCCTTCATGGCGCGCACGGCGCTGCAGACGAGGCCGTTGGGGTTGAGCGCTTCCTTGCCGGCGGCGTCTTTCTTGGCGCCGTCAATGTGCGGGAAGATCGCGATTGCGGGAATGCCGAGCTTGGCGGCGCGTTTGGCGGCGTCGGCGGCGGCGCGCACGTTGAGGCGTGCGACGCCCGGCATGGCCGCGACTGGAACTTCCGCGTCGGCGCCGTCATGGACGATCAGCGCCCAGATCAAATCGTCGGGCGAGAGCGTGTGTTCGCGCGTGAGGCGACGCACCCAATCGGTCTGGCGCAGGCGGCGCGGGCGGGCGTTCGGGTAGCGTCCTGTGTAGCTCATGCGAGTCGTTCGCAACTTTCGTTCGAAATGGCCGCAGACGCAGCAGTTTCGCCGCGCCTGTCGAACCCTTATACAGAATCCAAGAGGCCGATGTGAGAGACCAAGACCTTAAGGTGTTCGAAGGCGCCGTTTCGTCGATCCGCGACGAGGGGCGCTACCGCGTGTTCGCCGACATCATGCGCGAACGCGGGCGGTTTCCGCACGCACGCCTGCGCATGGCGGACGGCTCGATGCGCGACATCGTGGTCTGGTGCTCGAACGATTATCTGGGCCAGGGCCAAAGCCCCGAAGTGCTCGACGCGGCGCATGCGGCTTTGGACAAGGTTGGCGCCGGCGCCGGCGGCACGCGCAATATCGCCGGCACGACCAGCTATCACGTCGATCTGGAAAGTGCGCTGGCGGACTTGCACGGCAAGGAAAGCGCGCTGCTGTTTACCTCGGGCTATGTGTCGAACGACGCGACGCTCTCGACCTTGGCGCAGCTTTTCCCCGACCTCTGGATTTTCTCGGACGCGCAGAACCACGCCTCGATGATCGAAGGCATCCGCCGCGCCAAATGCGAAAAGCGCATCTTCCGTCATAACGACGTTCAGCATCTGGAAGCGCTGATCAACGAAGCGCCGGCGCATGTTCCGAAGCTGATCGCGTTCGAGAGCGTTTATTCGATGGACGGCGACACCGCGCCGATCGAACAAATTTGCGATCTCGCCGAAGCTTATGGCGCGATGACGTATCTAGATGAAGTGCACGGCGTCGGTCTCTATGGCCCGACCGGGGGCGGCGTCGCCGAGCGCGACGGCGTGATGCACCGCGTCGATTTCATTGAAGGCACGCTGGCCAAAGCGTTCGGCACTATGGGCGGCTATGTCACCGGCCCGGCCGTGGCGATGGACGCGATCCGCTCGACGGCGTCTGGTTTCATCTTCACCACCTCGCTCGCGCCTTCGATCGCGGCGGCTGCGTTGGAGAGCGTGCGCATCGTGCGCGAGTGCCCGCACTTGCGCGATCGCTTGCAGGAGCGCTCGGAGCGCTTGAAGGCGCTGCTGCGCGAAGCGGACATTCCGGTGATGTCGGAATCGACCACACACATCGTGCCGGTGCTGGTGGGCGACGCGGCGCGTTGCAAGAAGATCTCGGATATTTTGCTGCTGGAGCACGGCATTTACGTGCAGCCGATCAATTATCCGACAGTGCCGAAAGGCACCGAGCGTCTGCGCATCACGCCGTCGCCATTCCATGACGACGAGCTGATGGACAAGCTGCTCGAAGCGTTCAAAACCGTGTGGGCCATGTGCCCCGTGCACGTGGCGCCGGCGGCGTGAGCGGCGACGCTCTCGGCGAAGTCATTATCGAAATCACGCGCGTGGGCGATGTGCAGCGGGTTGCGGCTGTGCACGTGGCGACCGGTATTGAGGTCGTCGTGCAGGCGCCGGCGAATGCGGCGCTGGCGGATGTGCGAATGCTGGTGCTGAAAAAGCTGGAGCGGGCGCTCAGCGCTGACGATACGCCGCCGCCAGCGGATCGGCCTGGCAAAATCGTCTAGTCTTTCCGCCGCACGCCTTTGCCCAGCCCGATTTTCTTGGCGAACTCGGAGCGGCGGGCGGCGTAGGCCGGCGCGACCATCGGATAATCGGCGGGCAGGCCCCAGCGCTTGCGATACTCGTCCGGCGTCATGCCGTAAGTGGAGCGCAGATACCGCTTCAACATTTTGAGCTTCTTGCCGTCTTCCAGGCAGATGATGAAATCGTGCTGAACCGACTTGTTGATCGGAGCGGCCGGCTTGGGGCGCTCGGCGGGCGCCTCGACACCGCCGGAGAGGCCGACGACAGTTTTGTGAATGGTGCGGATCAACTCGCCCAATTCTTCGGGCGCGACTTTGTTGTTGCTGACAAATGAGGCGACGATGTCAGCGGTCATGCGCAAGGCATCGCCGTCTCCGACGCCTGTTGCCTCGTCTTCGTCCCGTATAGCCAAGCTATTTTCCTAGCTAATACAACGCCCTCACGATGGCGTATAAGCCTCGATGCTGATTTGAAGCAAGTATTACTATTGGCCTACCGGTCAGAGCTTGCTGATGATTGGTATTCGCAAAGTGCTCATCGGTCGCTTTGCGTAAAAGCGGTCGGACACCTATGTTTTCGGGTGAATCGATACCCCAAGTTGTAGTGAGGCCGAGATGACCCAAGCCGCGGGACGTTCCGCAGGTGAACGCGACCGTTTTTTCGAGGCGGCGCTGGATCGCGCTGACCCTGACGTGAAGGCGTCGATCGACGCGGAGCTCAATCGTCAGCAACGGCAACTCGAACTGATCGCCTCGGAGAATATTGTCTCCAAGGCAGTGCTCGAAGCGCAGGGCTCGGTGCTGACCAACAAGTACGCCGAGGGCTATCCGGGGCGGCGCTATTATGGCGGCTGCGAGTTCGTCGATGAAGTGGAGCGTCTCGCCATCGAGCGCGCCAAACGTCTGTTCGATTGCAAGTTCGCCAACGTGCAGCCGCACTCAGGCGCCAACGCCAACCAAGCCGTGTTCTTCGCGCTGCTGCAGCCGGGCGACAAGTTTCTCGGCATGGATCTCGCCTGCGGCGGTCACCTGACGCACGGCTCGCCGGTGAACATTTCCGGCAAGTGGTTCAATCCGGTCGCGTACGGCGTGCGCGAGGATAATCATCTCATCGATATGGACGAAGTCGCCGATATTGCGCGGCGCGAAAAGCCGAAGCTGATTTTGGCCGGCGCCAGCGCCTATTCGCGTCACATCGATTTCAAGCGCTTTCGCGAGATCGCCGATGAAGTCGGCGCTTATCTCATGGTGGATATGGCGCACTATGCGGGGCTGATCGCGGGCGGCGCTTATCCGTCTCCCCTCCCGCACGCGCATATCGTCACCACGACGACGCACAAAACGCTGCGCGGCCCGCGTGGCGGCATGATCCTCTCGAACGAGGAAGACATCGGCAAGAAGATCAATTCGGCGGTGTTTCCGGGCCTCCAGGGCGGGCCGCTCATGCACGTGATCGCGGCGAAGGCCGTGAGCTTCGGCGAAGCGTTGCAGCCTGAATTCAAGCTCTACGCGCAACGCACGGTCGAAAATGCGCGTGCGCTGGCGGCGCGCTTGATCGAGAACGGTCTGGCGGTCGTTTCGGGCGGCACCGATAGCCACGTCATGCTGGTCGATCTTCGCCCCAAGCGCGCGACCGGCAAGGTGGCCGAGCACAGCCTCGAACGCGCAATGATCACCACCAACAAGAACGGCATCCCGTTCGATCCGGAAAAGCCGTTCGTGACGAGCGGTATCCGCTTGGGCTCGCCCGCCTGCACGACGCGCGGGTTCGGGCCTGCGGAATTCAGGCAGGTGGCTGATCTGATCTGTGAAGTGCTGGATGGCCTGCAGGGAAGCAATGGCGACAATTCCTCCGTCGAAGCAGCGGTCGCGGCAAAGGTTGAGCAGCTGACGGCGCGCTTCCCGATCTACTAAACGGGGTTAGGTGTTGGGGATTAGGGCTTGGGGCGCGACTCCGCTTACCTAATCCCCAGTCCCGAATCCCCAATCCCGAGTACCGCCGAATGCGCTGCCCGTTTTGTCAGAACGAAGACACCCAGGTGAAGGATAGCCGCCCGACCGAGGATGGGGCGGCGATCCGGCGGCGGCGCCAGTGCGACAAGTGCGGCTCGCGGTTCACGACGTTTGAGCGCGTGCAATTGCGCGATCTGGTGGTGCTGAAGCGCTCGGGGCGGCGCGTGCCGTTCGATCGCGACAAGCTGGCGCGTTCGCTTTCGATTGCGCTGCGCAAGCGGCCGATTGAGCAAGATCAGATCGAGCAGATGATTTCGGGCATCGTGCGCAAGCTTGAGAGCACGGGCGAAAGCGAGATCACGTCTGAAACGATCGGCGGCATGGTGATGGAGGCGCTGCGGCACCTCGATTCCGTGGCGTACGTTCGCTACGCCTCGGTCTATCGCGATTTCAGTGAGGCGTCTGATTTCGCCGACTTCATCGAGGAAGCCGAGAAATCGCCCCAGCGGGGCAAGGGCGGCGACTAGGCGTTTGGGGCCTGATAGACAAGCGCATCATGCCTCGCCCACGCATCACGCTAAAACTCGCCACTTCGCTCGACGGGCGGATCGCGACGGCGACTGGCGAAAGCCAGTGGATCACCGGCGAGGCCGCGCGCGCTGAGGTGCAAAAGCTGCGTGCGGCGCATGACGCGGTGATGGTGGGCGCGGAGACGGTGCGGCAGGACAATCCGTCCTTGCTTGCACGCACTGAACCGCCGCCCGCGAAACAGCCGGCGCGGGTGATCGTGACGACGCGGCTCGATATTCCCCCGGATGCGAAGATGTTTGGCGATATCGCCGCAGCGCCGGTGATCGTGTTCGGCATGCCGCGCGTGAGCCCGGCGCGGCACGCGATCCTGGAAGCGGTGGGCGCGCGGATCGAGGCGGTTGAGACGGGCGCGGGCGGCGTCGACGTGGCCGCGGTGCTGGAACGACTGAGCGCGCTCGGGTTCGGCAGCGTGCTGGCTGAGGGCGGCGGGCGGCTCGCGGCGTCGTTGATCGAGGCGGGCGCGGTGGACCGGATCGAGTGGTTTCGCGCGCCTCTCGTACTCGGCGGCGATGGCCGCCCCGCTTTGGCGGATTTGAGCTATGATGCGCTGGCCAATGCCCCGCGCTTCAAGCGGGTTGCGTTGCGTGAGCTTGGCCCCGATCTCTGGGAAAGCTACGAGCGGGCCTGAAAGGCGAAACGCGTGTTCACTGGAATTGTCTCCGCATTGGGCGAAGTGCGCGCGGCCGAGCGCCGCGATGGCTTGCTGCGGCTGACGATTGGCGCGCCGTATGATGCGGCTGGCATCGATATCGGCGCCAGCATTGCGCACGATGGCTGCTGCTTGACGGTGGTCGAGAAAGCGCCGCGCGCCGGCGGCGCCGACTATGTCGTCGAAGTCGCGCCCGAGAGCTTGGCGCTGACGACGGCCGGTGCGCTTGGCGTGGGCGACAAGGTGAATCTCGAGCGCTCGCTTCGCGTGGGCGACGAGCTCGGCGGGCATATGGTGCAGGGCCACGTCGATGGGCTGGGCGAGGTGCTCTCGGTGAACCGGGACGGCGAGGGCTGGCGCTTGCGGATCAAGCCGCCCGCTTCGATCACTCATTTGCTCGCATCCAAGGGCTCGATTGCCATCGCGGGCGTGTCGCTGACGGTTAACGAAGTCGATGCCGAGGGCTTCGGCGTGCTGATCATTCCGCACACTTGGGCAGTTACGACTTTGTCGAAGCTGAAGGCAGGCGATAAGGTCAATCTGGAAGCCGACATGATGGCGCGCTATGCGGCGCGGCTCATCGAAGCGCGGAGCAAAACATAATGGCGGCTGCGCCGTCTCCCCTCTCTGAGATGAAGCGCGCGATCTCGCCGATCGCGGAAATCATCGAAGAAGCGCGCGAAGGCCGCATGTTCATCCTCATCGATGAGGAGGATCGCGAGAACGAGGGCGACCTCGTGATCCCGGCGCAGTTCGCAACGCCCGCGCAAGTCAACTTCATGGCGAAGTTCGGCCGCGGCCTCATCTGCCTGGCGCTGACGCCGGAGCGGGCCGAGACGCTCGGCCTCGATCCAATGACCCCGCGCAACCAGACGCGCATGGGCACGGCGTTCACGGTGTCCATCGAAGCGCGAGAAGGCGTCTCCACCGGCATCTCTGCGCACGATCGCGCGCACACCATCGCAACTGCCATCGATCCGACGAAAGATCGCCGCGACATCGTCTCCCCGGGTCACGTGTTTCCGCTGACAGCGCGCGACGGCGGCACGTTGGTTCGCGCGGGACATACAGAAGCGAGCGTCGATATTGCGCGCGCGGCGGGACTCAATCCATCCGCGGTGATCTGCGAGATCATGAACGATGACGGGACCATGGCGCGGCTGCCGGAGCTGGTGGCGTTCGCGCAGTTTCACAATTTAAAGATCGGCGCGATCGATGAATTGATCGCCTACCGGCGCATTCATGAACGGCTGGTCGAACAAATCGGTGACGAGCCGTTTGAGGTGCGCGCCGGTAAGAATTTCCGGCTGGTCGTGTTCCGCAACAAGCTCGATGGCGTTGAACACGTCGCTTTGGTGAAGGGCGAGATCAAAGCCGATCAGCCGACATTGGTGCGCGTGCATCGCACTGACTTCGCCGCCGACGTGATGGGCGGCTATGGCGCGCGCGCGGGGATGATCGATTGCGCGCTGCGCGAGATTGAGAAAGAAGGCGCGGGCGTGCTGGTGATCCTGCGCGATCTGGTTCCGAACGCCGTGTCGCGCCGTCTGAGCGGTGAACCGGCGGAGCGCGAGGCGGACGACGAACTGCGAGTGATTGGCTTGGGTTCGCAGATCCTGCGCGAACTGGGTGTCGGGCGTATGGTTGTGCTCGGAAACACGCCGCAGAAGCTGGTTGGCCTTGAAGGCTATGGCCTGTCGATCGACGGCTGGCGCGGGTTCACGACGTGAAGAAAGACCAGGAAAAATTTCCGGTGGCGTCGGTCCCCGGCGCGCGTCTGCTGATGGTGATTTCGCCCTATTACACCGGCGTCGCCGACATGATGCAGCGTGGCGCAGAAGCCGCGTCCGAAGAAGCGCAAGCGACGCTGGATCGCGTGTTCGTGCCCGGCGCGTTTGAAATACCGGCGGCGATCGCGCATGCAGCGCGCACGAATTTGTATGACGGCTTTCTGGCGCTGGGCTGCGTCGTGCGTGGCGAGACCAGCCATTACGATTATGTCTGCGGCGAGAGCGCGCGTGGGCTGATGGATCTGTCGATCCGCGACGGTTTGGCGATTGGATATGGCATCTTGACCGTGAATACGTTGGCGCAAGCCGAAGAGCGCGCCGATCCGAAACGCGGCGATAAAGGCGGTGAATCCGCGCGCGCGGCCTTGGCGATGATTGCGCTGAAGCGGCGCTTCGCGGAGACGTCGCGATGAAAGACGCGGACATCGCGTCGCGCCGCGCCGCGCGCCTCGGCGCCGTGCAGGCGCTCTATCAGATGGAAGTCTCCGGCGCCTCGACCGCGGATGTGGTCGCCGACTTTGTGGCCGGCAAGCTGCCGCGCGAAACCGAGGCGACTTATACAGAGAGCGAAGGCGATCTGGAATTATTCCAGGTGCTCGTGGAAAAAGCGGTTGAACGCCAAGCGACGCTCGACCGCGCCATTGCGCGGCATTTGAGCAAAGGCTGGCGGCTTGAGCGCATCGACGCGGTGGCGCGCGCCATTCTGCGCGCAGGCGCGGCCGAGTTGGAGCAGCGGCGCGACATTCCGAAAGCGGTTGTGCTCGACGAATATGTCGAGATCGCCAAGTCGTTCTTTGAAGGGCCCGAGCCCGGCTTCATAAATGCCGCGCTCGAAGCGGTCGCGCGTGACTTGCGTTCCGACGAACAAGGCGCATAAGCCGGTACGATCATGTCCGCCGACGAATTCGAAATTATTCGCTCTCTCTTTGCGCCGCTCGCGACGAGCGCGGGAGCGCGCGGATTGACCGATGACGCAGCTATCCTCGATGGCGCGGGCGCTACGGTTGTGACCACAGACGCGCTTGTCGAGGGCGTACATTTTCTTGCGGACGATCCGCTCGACACGGTCGCGATGAAGGCGCTGCGGGTGAACGTTTCCGATTTGATCGGAAAAGGCGCGCGGCCGGAGTCGGCGTTGCTGACTTTGGTCTGGCCGCAGTCACGGCCCGCGTCCGAGATCGCGCTATTTGCCGATGGGTTGAAGCGCGATCTTCAGTTGTTCGGCATGACGCTATTGGGTGGCGACACGACATCGACGCCTGGCCCGCTGACTGTTTCCATCACCGCATTCGGAACGCCGCTGGGTCCACGCACGCCATCGCGCGCCGATGCGCAGATTGGCGATGACGTGTGGCTCGTCGGCGGCGAGATCGGGTCGGCTTGGATGGGCTTGCAATTGCGTACCGGGCGCATGGCGTTGAGCGAGCTGCGCCGCGAACGCGATGAAGAGGCCGCGCTCCGTGATTCACGCGCGATGCGCGACGCCATGCCGGATTATCTCACGCTGAAAGGCGAGGACTTCGACGCTGAAGCGGCGTGGCTGATGACGACCTATCTGGCGCCGTTCGTGCGCACCGAAGCGGCCGCGATCGTTTCGCGTTATGCCAATGCATCGATGGATGTGTCGGACGGATTGGTCGGCGATGCGGCCAAGTTGGCCGCGGCCTCGGGCGTGGCGATCAAGATTGAAGCGAACGCAATTCCGTTTTCGATTCCGGCCGAGCGCTGGGCGTTCAGCGGCGGTGATTTTCGCAAGCTGATCACCGGCGGCGATGATTACGTCGTGCTGTTTACCGCTCCGGATGCGAAACGCGAAGCGCTCCTCGGCATGGACCTGGACCATTCGTTGCGCTTGACGCGGATTGGACGCGTGGAAACGGGTGAGGGCGTGGCGGTGCTGGATCGGTCAGGAAAACCCTTACCGATCGAGGCCGAAAGCTATTGCCACAAACTCGGCCGTTAGCACCTCATTAACCAACGCCGCGGAACTTGAGCTGCATGAACAGGAAGCACGCCCTTGCGCGCGCCATGGCGGCTGCGCTGATTGCGTCAACGCTGCTGGCGGGGCTGGCAAACGCGTCTGGCGGCGGCGGTGGCAGTGCGGAGAAGGAAAAAGGCGGCGCGGCGGGCGAAGAGGGCGAGGCCACCACCGCGCGCTCGATGGATGCGCCTTATCTGGCCGTGCCTGTGGTGCGCGACGGGCAGCTTGCCAATTATCTCTTCGTTTCGATCCGCATCGAAGTCGCGCCCGGCGTGGACCTCTGGCAGACGCGCGAAAAGGCGCATTTCCTGCGTGATGCGCTGGTCCGCGCTAGCCATGCCAACGATCTGGCCGATCCGAGCGACAACAATGCCTTGAACGAAGCGCGCGCGATCGAGGTCTATCGCGCTGCTGCGATCCAGGCGCTCGGCGCCCAGGCAGTCGGCGCGATTTCCATCGTGGCGACATACTCCAGCCAGGGCGGCGGCGTCTGAGCAGCTCGCCTGCGATAAAGCTCCCATTGCACTAAAGCCCGGCTTTTGGCAGACACGCGCCCGACCTCTGGGGGAAGCGTGCGCGCTGGCAAGAATTTGCCGGGCGGCGGCCAACCCATTTCCCCAACCGGCGCCGGGGGTCTCCCCCACGCCCAGGATCGGAACATATGAGCCTCGAAATCATGCTTTGGCTCGTGGTTGTCTGCAGCCTCGTTGCAGGCCTCTACGGCTTCCTCGAAACCCAAGTCATCATGAAGGCGCCGGCCGGCAATGACCGGATGAAGGAAATCGCCGCCGCCATCCAAGAAGGTGCGCGCGCTTACCTGAACCGCCAGTACCGCGCCATCGCCTATGTCGGCGTTGGCGTTGTGATCGTGCTCGGCATCGCCTTTTGGCCGACGTGGCAGATCCCCGTTGGTTTCATCATCGGCGCGCTGCTTTCGGGTGCGGCGGGTTTCATCGGCATGAACGTGTCGGTGCAAGCCAACGTGCGCACGGCGGAAGCCTCGCGTCACTCGCTCGCGGGCGGCCTCAACATGGCGTTTAAAGCCGGCGCGGTGACGGGCATGCTGGTTGCCGGCGGCGCGCTGTTTGGCGTGGCGTTCTACTATCTCGTGCTGACGCAGTTTCTCGGCCTTGAGTCGACCAGCCGTACGGTTGTGGATTCGCTCGTTGCGTTGGGCTTCGGCGCATCATTGATCTCGATCTTCGCACGTCTAGGCGGCGGCATCTTCACCAAGGGTGCGGACGTCGGCGGCGACATGGTGGGTAAAGTCGAAGCCGGCATCCCGGAAGACGATCCGCGCAACCCAGCCACCATCGCCGATAACGTCGGCGACAACGTCGGCGATTGCGCCGGTATGGCGGCGGACCTGTTTGAAACCTATGCGGTGACGGCAGTAGCGACCATGGTGTTGGGCTCGATCCTCTTCCGCGAAGCAGCGGAAGTGGCGTCGATCATGATGCTCCCGCTGGCCATTGGCGGCATCGCCATCCTGGCTTCGATTGCCGGCACGTTCTTCGTGAGGCTTGGTCCGTCCAACAACATTATGGGCGCGCTTTATAAGGGCCTCGTCGCGGCTGGCGTTCTCTCCGCCATCGGTCTGGCGATCGCCATTCAAGGCACGGTGGGCTGGGGCGCCATTGCACCGAGCGTCGGTGCTGGCAGCGATCTGGCCGCGATTAGCGGCCAAGACCTCTTCATCTGCGGCATCATCGGCTTGCTGGTGACCGGCGCGATCGTGTGGATCACGGAATACTACACCGGCACCGGCTTCCGTCCGGTGAAGAGCGTCGCCGAGGCTTCGAAGTCGGGCCACGGCACGAACGTGATCCAAGGTCTCGCGGTTTCGATGGAATCGACGGCGCTGCCGGCGCTGACCATCGTCGCTGGCATCATAGCAACCTTTACGCTCGCTGGCTTGTTCGGCATCGCCATTGCCGTCACGACCATGCTTTCGGTCGCGGGCATTATCGTTGCGCTCGACGCGTTTGGCCCGGTGACGGACAATGCAGGCGGCATCGCTGAAATGGCTGAATTGCCGAAGGAAGTGCGGGTCACCACCGATGCGCTCGACGCCGTCGGCAACACCACGAAGGCCGTCACCAAGGGCTATGCAATCGGCTCCGCTGGTCTCGGCGCGTTGGTGCTGTTTGCGGCTTATGTCGAAGACCTGAAATACTACGCCGCGAACGCGAGTGAGTTTCCGTTCTTCGCCAACATCGTCCCGGACTTCTCGCTCAACAATCCGTACGTAATCGTCGGCCTCTTCATCGGCGGCTTGCTGCCGTACTTGTTTGGCGGTTGGTCAATGACGGCGGTGGGCCGCGCTGCGCAAGCGGTGGTCGAAGAAGTCCGCCGGCAGTTCCGCGAAATCCCTGGCATCATGGAACGCACCGCCAAGCCGGACTACGGCAAGGCCGTCGACATCCTGACGCAAGCGGCGATCAAGGAAATGATCGTGCCGTCCTTGCTGCCGGTGCTGGCGCCGATCGCGTTGTTCTTCATCATTTGGGCCATCGCTGGTCCGGCGCAGGGCCTCTCCGCGCTGGGCGCGCTGCTGGTCGGCGTGATCGTGACGGGCTTGTTCGTCGCCATCTCGATGACCTCGGGCGGCGGCGCTTGGGACAACGCCAAGAAGCTCATCGAAGAAGGCCATCACGGCGGCAAGGGCTCTGAAGCCCATAAGGCCGCCGTCACTGGCGACACTGTAGGCGATCCCTACAAGGATACGGCGGGCCCCGCGGTGAACCCAATGATCAAGATCACCAACATCGTCGCACTTTTGTTGCTGGCGGTGCTGGCGCACTGGAACGGCTGATCGGCTTACCCCGAAAAGCAAAACGCCCCGGCCAAAAGCCGGGGCGTTTCTTTTTGTGATCTAGCGTTCGCGCTTAGCGCTCGCGGCGCGGGCCTTGTTCGTCTTCGGTGTTGCGCGTTGGCGTTGCGCCGACGTTGCCGAGCAGCTGCTCGATAATGCCGAGTTCGCGGCCGCGCGTGGGCGTTTCCTCGCTGTTGTAATTGATGACGCGACCGCGCTCCATGCCGAACTTTTCCACGGCGGCGACGGTGTCGCCATCGAAGCGGACAATCATCACGCTGCGCTCGGTAGTCTGCGGCGTGTAAAACGCGATGCGTTGTTGCACCGAGCTGATGTAGTACCACGCGGTCTGGTCGAAGACGGCGGTGGTGGAGGGCGAGCCAAAGCGTGCTTGCACCGTAGTGCGCGTATCGACGCCCACTTGCGGGTCCGCCAGCACCACATCGTTGCGCTCTGGCCGGAAGCCGCTGTAAGTCGTCACCGGCGCGCAGGCCGCCGCCACGCTGAGAGCCAAAGCCGCCGCAGAAAGACGCAAGAAACCGCGATCCATGTTTCACCTCGTGGGCGTTTCGGCCCCATGAATTGAGGCAACGGGTAAGGCGGACCGCGCGGGCGGGCAAGAGGGGAGCACAGGATAGGGCATGGGGATTTGGCCATTCGCCCGCTCGCACGCGAGCCAGGACGCTGAAACGCTGCTCGAGCAAGTGCAGGCGGCGAGCCGCCAGCCGGCGCTCTATGGGCCTGGGCGGGTCCCGGACACGCTGGAAGGGCGATTCGAGGCGATAACGCTGTTCTCGGCCCTCGCCCTCATCCGGCTCCGCGCCGAGCCTTCGGCGGCCTCGTTGGCGCAACATTTCACCGATAAGCTTTTCCGCCGCTTCGATGCGGGGCTCCGAGAGTCCGGGGTGGGCGACCTGACCGTTCCGAAGAAGATGCGCGCCCTGGCCGGTAGCTTTTACGGACGGTTGGAAGCCTATGCTGCCGCGGTAGCCGTCGCAGACGCTCCAGCCCTTGCGGACGCGATCGCGCGCAATCTGGGGGCCGATGGCGCCTTTGCCGGCGAACTGGCGTCACAGGTGCTAGCGAGGGCACAAGCACAGGCCAGTCAGCCCGTAACGGCGCTCCTGGGCGCCTGGACTGCACGCACGCCGTGACGCCCTCGTTTGGCTTTCCGTTACGTGGCGATTATGGTCCGACCCGCTGCCGAGCCGCAGCCTTTCAGGACGCTGCATGACCGACGGGCTCGTACTCTCGATCGACGGGATGGGCGGCGATAACGCCCCTGACATCGTTGTGGAAGGCGTGAACATCGTCGCACAGCGCAGCCCCGGCGTGCGCTTCCTGCTCCACGGCGACGCCGTCAGGCTGAATGCGCTGCTGGAGCGCTATCCAGCGGCCAAGGCCGCCAGCGTCGTCGAGCATGCGGATAAAGCCATAGGCATGGAGATCAAGGCGGCGCAGGCGATGCGTCAGGGCAAAGGCTCAAGCCTCTGGAATGCGGTTGAGGCCGTGAAGGAGGGCCGCGCCAACGCCATCGTCTCTGCCGGCAACACGGGCGCGTTCATGGCGATCTCGATGTTTCGCCTGCGCACAATGGAGGGTGTGCACCGCCCGGCGCTGACCACACGCTGGCCGAACGCCAAGGGCGGCTACACGGTGTTGTTGGACGTCGGCGCCAATGTCGAAGCCAATGCCGAGCAGCTCGTTGAATTCGCCATCATGGGCGAAGCGTTTGCGCGCGCTGTGAACGGCACCGCGCGGCCGAGCGTGGCGCTCTTGAATGTCGGCGCCGAAGAGCAAAAGGGGCACGAAGAAATCCGCGCGGCGGCGCAGCTCATCCGCGACACCGATGTGGATCTGAATTTCAGCGGCTTCGTTGAGGGCGACGACATCGCCAAAGGGACGGTTGACGTGGTCGTCACTGACGGCTTCACCGGCAACATTGCTCTGAAGACCGGCGAAGGAACCGCGCGTCTTGTCGGGCAGTTTCTTCGGGAAGCGCTGACCGGCGGCCTGATGGCCAAGCTCGGCGCTTTGATCGCCTATCCGGCGCTCAAGAAGCTGAGCAAACGCATGGATCCCGGCACCTTCAACGGCGCGCTGTTCCTCGGTCTCAACGGGCTGGTGGTGAAGAGCCATGGCAGCGCCAATGGCGCCGGGTTCGCCGCTGCAATCGGTGTCGCCGAGAAGATGGCGCGCAGCTCTTATCGTGAAGAGATCGCGCACAATCTGGTCCGCCTCGCCAGCGCTCATGCCGAGACCGCGAAGGTCGGAGACGCCGGCTGATGGCGTTACGCTCCGTGCTGCTGGGGGTGGGCTCGTTCCTGCCCGAACGCATTCTCACCAATGAAGAATTGGCGCAAAGCGTCGATACCAATAACGAATGGATCATTGAGCGTACCGGCATCCGCCAGCGCCACATTGCGGGCAAGAACGAAAAGACCTCGGACCTCGCCTGCGCTGCTTCGCTCAAGGCGCTTGAGGCGTCAGGGCGGACGGCGGACGACATCGACTTGGTGATCGTCGCCACGACAACGCCAGACCTGACATTCCCCGCGACCGCCGCGCGCGTGCAGGCGGCGCTGGGGATCAACAAGGGTGCGGCCTTCGATCTGCAAGCAGTGTGTTCGGGCTTCATCTTTGCGTTGGCTACGGCGGACAACGCTCTGGTGCGCGGGCAAGCCAAGTGCGCGCTCGTTATCGGCGCCGAGACGTTTTCGCGGATCGTCGATTGGACCGATCGTGGGACGTGCGTTCTGTTCGGTGACGGCGCGGGCGCGGTGGTTTTGGAAGCGCAGGAGCGCGATGATGATCGCGGTGTGATCTCTACGTTCTTGCGCACAGACGGACGGATGCACGATCTGCTCTATGTCGATGGCGGCCCATCCGAGACGGGAACGATCGGCAAAGTGCGGATGGTCGGCAACGCCGTGTTCCGCAACGCGGTGGAGCACATCTCCGGGGCGATGCTGGAGGCGTGCGCGCGCGCCGGCGTGTCGCTCGACCAGGTCGATTGGTTCGTGCCGCATCAGGCCAATCAGCGCATCCTCGACGGGGTGGCGCGTAAGCTCGGCATTGCTGTGGATAAGGTCGTCTCGACGGTGGCGCTGCACGGCAACACGTCTGCTGCCTCGGTGCCTCTGGCGCTCGATGTGGCGGTGCGCGATGGGCGCATAAAACCTGGGCAATTGGTGCTCATGGAAGCTTTGGGCGGCGGCCTGACCTGGGGCGCGGCGCTCGTTAGACTGTAACGTCCGCGCAATTAATTGACCTAACCCACAGAGCCGACTAGCTTTTCCCCTGCGCGAGGACGCGTTGCGGAGGGGGCTCCGGTGACTGCGAAGACTGTGACAAGAGCCGATCTGGTCGAAGCGCTGGCGCGACGCGCCAACATGCAGCGCGCTGACGCCAATCGTTTGCTCACGCGTATGCTCGAATTGATGCAGGATGCGCTGGTCGAAGGCGATACGGTGAAGCTATCGCGGTTCGGCAATTTCAACGTCCGCATCAAGCGCCAGCGTATTGGTCGCAATCCGAAGACGGGCGAAGAAGTGCCGATCACGCCGCGTCGCGTAGTGACGTTTAGACCCTCGCAAATGCTGCGCGAGTTCGTGGAAAAAGGCGGGCGCGGGCGCGCCAAGAATTAAGCCCGCATCGCAGAACAGGAACTAAGCAGATGAAGCGATTGATTGCTGCGATGAGCGTGCTTGGGCTGGCGGCGTGCGCGACGGGGCCAGAAGCGCCGGCCGACTTTGATCCGACCGCCTGCTATGAGCGCTCGTTCAACCTCTATTTTGAGCCGCAAGAGGCCGATCTCAACCCCGCCGCACGCGAAGCAATCAGCACGGTTCAAAACGAACTGCGCGGCTGCCGCATCGATGGCGTGCGCGTTCTCGGACTCGCGGAAGCGGCTGGCGCCACGGCTGAGAATTTCGAACTCTCTCGTCAGCGGGCGCTTCGGATCGAGGATTTCATGGAACTCGATCCAGCTTGGCGCGACAAGATCGAGACGCTGGCCGCCGGTGAAGCAGGCGCGGTCACCGAGGAAGGCCCGAGGCCCATGCGTCGGGTGGCGCGGATCACGGTGCGCGCGAGCGCTCCGTAAGCAGGCTAAGCCGCACTCGCAAACGCGCGTTGGCGGAAGCTTCGTAACTCCCACAAATCGTTGCGGGTGAGGCCGAGAGCGGCTGTGAGCGCAGCCACGGCGGCGGCGCCGAGCTCGTGTTCGCTGGCGGCGAGGCGTTGCAGCTTTTCTCGATCTGCGTCGGTGATGGCGACTGAGCCGCCCTCTTGAGCGGCGAGGATCAGCTCTTCGGCGCGTAACACCATTTCGATGTTGAGCTCGGCGTGCTGCATCAGCGCGCTGGCGCGTTGGGCCGGGAGCTTGGCGGCGAGGGCCGTCAGCGCATGGCCGGCGTCCGTGTCGGCGAAATGGCCAGCGCGGATGTCGGCCAGCAACTGGATGTGCCGCGCTTGATCGGTCTTCAGCCACTGGCGCGCGGCGCGATCGTTGCGCGCGAAAGTGAGAAACAACGTCGCCGGGATAAGCAGCAGTGTTGCCGCCATCGCCAAGAGCGGCTGGCCGCCAAGGTGATTGAAAGCGGAATGGACGACGATCGCGACGCCAAGACCTGGCAGGAAGAGCAGCGGGTTGAAGCGGTAGGTCGCGGCTGAGGCCTCTGATTGGCGCTCGGTCATTTCGTGCGAGATGATGGCGAAGAGCGCCGTGGCGCCGCCATGCATGACGGCTGTGCCGAAGCCGCGCACCAGCCAAGCGCTGACGTTCGTGTCGGGCAGCGTGAAAAGGTACCAGAGGTTCTCGATCACGGAGAAGCCGGCGCCAATGGCAAAGCCAGCGATGGCGGCGTCGAGTTTGAAGCCGATGCGGTTGTGAAAGAAGAGCCAGAGCAGTGGGGCGGCTTTCAGCGTTTCTTCCACCACTGGCGCGACGTAGCGGCTGTAATTGCCCAGGCCGATGGGAAAGCCGTCCATGACGCGCCAGTTGGCGATGAAGCTGAAGGCGGCGATGGCGCCGCCAGCCCCCAGCAGCGCCAGAATCGTGCGCATGCGGATGACGTTGAAGACGTCGAGGCGATCGAACAACATCAGTAGCAGAACGACGGGCGACAGCGCCATCAGCGCCTTCACCAGCAGCGTGCCGTCCATCACATGATCTTCAGGGAGATCAGCACTTCGCTGCCCTGCCTCTCGCCATCCTCGAAGCCCTCCGCGTAACCGATGGAGAACGTCATTGGCAAGCGGTGGGCGAAGGTGAAATTCCAGTCCGCCTGCACGCCGATCGATTGCAGTGAGCGGCGTTCGCCGTAAGCGGGCTCGACTTCCAGCGCGCCGACGAAAACGGCGGTGCGAAGCGAGTTGAGATAGAGGCTTGGGATGCCGACATCCTCGAAGCGAACGGGTGGCAAGTTCACCTCGGCGATGGCGCGACCAAAGCTGCGTGCGTCGATCTCGTTGATCTCGAAGCCGGGCAAGCTGTCATAGTCGCGATAGCGTTTCACTTCGCGGTCATCGACGTAATTATTGCCGAAGGCGCCGAGGTAGAAGCTGGAGAGTGGGCTGTTGCGGTCGCCGCCCGCGGCGCCGACGGCGGTGTAGAGCCAGACCGATGAATTGGGCAGCGGCAGCGGCACGCCGACATCGATGCCGGCGCGGGCGCTCGGGAAGGTTTCGCCGTTGGTGTGATCGAGCGCGCCGGCCAGCGTCCAGCGCCAGCCGCGCTCGTGATCGACGGCGCCGAGTGAACGGGTTGTGTTCGTATAGTGCAGTTCAGCGTTGAGCGAATAAAGCGTGTCGAACTGCGTCGACACTTCTTGGGCGCCGGGCAGGGTATCGAGGCCGGTATAGTAGGCCGCGTCGATGTTGAAATCGAGTTGGCGCGGCGGGTCGTAGATGAACGAGCGGCGATAGCCCACGATCAGCGCATCGCCCGCGCGCGAGCGTTCGGTGGGGCCGAAGAGATCGTAGAAGTCGGCGCCGTTGTGGCGATATTGGAAGCGCCAACGCAGCGTCTGGTACATGAGGTCGAGGTGCCAGTCCTGGTCCTCGTAGTCGGACTCCGGCGTGTAGGAGAGCGTTGCGTGCAGTTGGTTGAACTGCAGTGGATCCTCGATCACGACGTGATAGCCGACCGCCGCTTGGCCGCGATAGCCTTCGACAATCGGATAGGCGGCGGCGAGGCGCATTTCATCGCGCGGCACATAGCGGCCGCGTTCGGTGATCAACGCATCGAGATCGACGCGGCTGGGCGAACCCGCGGTCCAGCCGCGCACCACGGGATGGCGCTCTGCGATTTGGGCGCCGAGAAACTGCACCGTGCCGAGTGAGTCCAGCACTTGCGGCTGGATCACGGCGGGGCGGAAGCCGTCGCCAGTGAATTCGTAGACGATGAGCGAGCCGTCAGCTTGCGGGATCGGGCGGAAGAAGCCGGTGGCCGAATTGCTCATTGCTTCAACGGCTTCGGTTTCGAGATCGAAGCGGAAGATGTTGGAAACGCCGGTGTAGTACGCGCTGCCATAGAGGTAGCGGCCGTCGGGCGAGAAGACGAAGCCTTCGGGCGTCGATGTGCCGAGGCTGAATGTGTGTGTCGGCGTTGCGTTGCCGCCCATGAGATCGGCGATGTTGAAGACTTGCACGCTTTGTTCACCGCTCGCTTCGCCGACAGAGGCCGACAGCAGCGCGCCATCGGGTGAGATATCGAGATCAAACGGCACGCGTCCGAACGGGAAGGTGACGATCTGATTCCAGCGCGTGTAAGGGTGCGGGATACGCACGAGCGTCACGAAGCCGTTCAGGTGCCTGAGCCCCCAGAGCGCGCGATCGGCGGGATTGAAGACCAGATCGCCGATGCGGGCGTCGCGCAGCAGCATTCGCTCTTCGCCGGTGGCGACATCGACCTGCATGATGTCGCGATAGGCGTAATTGTCGGTCGTGTACCAAGCGGTGTTGGCGGCGGGGTCGTAAGCGAGCGAGGTGACGCGGTAGAGCATCGCGCCTTTGATGTCGGTGAGATGGCGGATGTCGCCGCTGCCGCGCGAGAGCACGCCGAGGTGGCCGATCACGCCTGGATAGCGGAATGCGCCGATCAGATCGCCGCTGCGTGGATCGACGAAGGTGCGCGAGACGGAGCCAAGGCCGCGGTTGGCGAGAGGCGTTACCGGCGTCAGCGGGTATTGCGAAAGCGCGGCGAGGTTTTCGCGTTGAAAATCAAACTCCCACTCGATCCAATTCCGCCAAGCCTGGTTGAGCCCTAGGCCGAACACGCGGCGGAAGTCGGAGAGATAATAGGCCTCGCTCTCCGGATCGCGGCGCAGCCATTGGACGACGCGCTCAGGCGTGTAGGTGTTGGCCAGGTAAGAGAAGAACCGCGTGCCGTAGAGATAGTCGTTCACGCCGACTTGGAAGTCGACGAAGATGCCCTCGGATTCCAAACCGACCGGCGAATAGAAGTGCGCGTCGTCACGCACCATGGCGCGGAAGACCATTTCGTCATAGGCGCCCTGCGCACGGCCGAAGCCGCCGGCCATCCATGTTTCCATGAACACGGCGCTGCCTTCAAGATGCCAGCGCGGCACGTTCACGCGCGGCGTGGCGAGATAATTGTAGAGGATCGATAGTGGCTGCTCTTGTACCGGCATCGGCTTGCCGAAGAAGGCGCGGCGCCAAAACGCGTCGCGCTCGTTCCACACATCCATCAGCGCGACGTGGACGACTTCGTGGTTTGATAAGGTGAAGAAGCGCTCGCCCGGGCTGAAGGTCTCGTAAGTGAGGCTCAAGGGGGCGATGTCGATCAGCATCGCGTTGTTGGGTGAAGCGCGCGCGGCGGCGTTGCCGTAGTCCGAGAAGTCCTTCAGCAGCAGCGTGACCGGATCCCACGGCTCCCAGTTGAACATGCGCTGCTGGAAATCGAGCGCGTTCTGAAAGCTGCGGCCGACGTACGGCACGAGATAGGTTTCCGACGGATCGAAATAGAGCAGCCGCATATCCTCGGTGCGGATCATGCTGAGATCGATGAGCGGCACATCTTCCGGCGCGCGGCTCGGCGGCGCGTCAGGCGCGGGCGCCTCGGGCTCGGATTGTTCGACCGGCGGATCGGTGACGATCGTGCTTTCGGTCGCGGGAGCGGGCTCGTCTTGCGCGTGCGCGACGCCCGCCGAAGCGAGCGTCGCTACCGCTAACGAGAACATCAGCGCGCGCATCCCCATGCCCCATCGCTACCACGCGCTGACTGCCCCCGAGCCTAGTCTCCCCAGGAGGGGGCGAGGCGCGTGAGCTAGTTCGCCTGGATCGCGCGGGCGAAGCTGGCGTCGCGCGCCATCGCAGCAAAGGCCGGCTCGCGAGCGAGGGCGGCGAAGTGCGGCGAGTTGGCGAGCGCCACGAACGCTTGCGCGTTACGCGCCAGCGCCTGCAGCGCCTGAGCGTTGCTAGCGAGTGCGGCGAACGCTTGTGGGTTTTGCGACATGGCCGCGAACGCTTGCGGATAGCGCGACATCGCTGCGAATGCCTGTGCGTTCAGACCATTGGCCGAAGCCGCGATCGCCGCCTGTGCTTGGAAGGCTTGGGCGTTGAATGCGAGCGCTTGGAAAGCGTCGGCATCGCGCGCCAGAGCCTGGAAGGCTTGGGCATTCTGATTCATCGCCGCAAACATCTGAGCGTTGTTGGCCGCCATGGCTTCGAACGCCTGCACGTCGCGGGAAAGCGCCTGGAACGCCTGAGCGTTGGACGCCAGCGCCGAAAACGCCTGGGCGTCGGCCCGCAACGCAGCGATGGCTTGAGCGTCACGGCCGAGCGCTTGGAACGCTTGGGCGTTTGCCTGCATTGCCGCTTGGTTCTGTGCATCGCGGCTGGCGGCGGCGAAAGCTTGAGCGTCGCGAGCGTAGGAGGCGAAGGCTTGAGGGTTGTTGGCCATCGCCGCAAACGCTTGCGGGTGGCGAGCCAAGGCGGCGAAGGCCTGCGGATGCTGGGCCAACGCCGCGAACGCTTGCGGATGCTGCGAGAGCGCGGCGAAGGCTTGAGCATTCTGCGCCAGCGCCAAGCCTGCGGCGGCGTTGAAGCCCTGCGCGTCGCGCGACTGAGCCGCGAACGACTGAGCGCTTTGAACGGCGGCCGCGAAGCTGCGGGCGTCTTGCGCCAGCGCCTGGAAGGCTTGTGCGTTAGCCGAGAGCGCCTGGAACGCGGCAGCGCTCTGCAACGCTGCGAACGCCTGCGCGTCGCGACCGAGCGCTTGGAACGCCTGAGCGTTTTGGTTGAGCGCCGCGAAGGCCTGCGCGTCAGCCGAGAGCGCGCTCATTGCTTGCGCGTCCCGCCCAAGCGCTTGGAACGCCTGCGCATTGGCCGACATCGCCGCCTGGTTTTGCGCATCACGCGACGCGGCGGCAAAGGCTTGCGCGTCGCGGCCGTAAGCGGCGAAGGCTTGCGGATTGTTGAGCATTGCCGCGAACGCTTGCGGATGACGAGCGAGTGCAGCGAACGCTTGTGGATGCTGCGCAAGAGCAGAGAAGGCTTGCGGATGCTGGGCGAGGGCGTTGAACGCTTGCGCGTTCTGCACCATCGCAGCAAAGGCCTGTGCATTGACGCCTTGAGCGGCGAAGGATTGCGCATCGGCCGCTTGCGCGCTCTGTACAAGTGCGGCGAACGCCTGTGGCTCGCGAGCTAGCGCTGCGAACGCCTGCGGATCCTGCGCCATGGCGGCAAGCGCTTGCGGATGTTGTGCAAGTGCTGCGAAGCCGGGCGAACTTGCGAAGGCACGGAACGACGGATCGTTGACCATCAGATCGAAGATGTCGGTCTGCATCAATTGCGGGACGGTCTGATCGCCGAGCGTGATGTCCTCTGAGCCGACCTGCGAGTCACGATAGCGATCGACTGGCGCAATCGTGCCTGACGACAAGCCGTTCGGCGGCAGGAACGTGCCCACAGCAACCGCGCTAATCGCGAGCAGAGCCAATAGTCCCGTTGCCGCGACACCCATTTTGGTCGCGTTCGATATGTCGGCCATCAGCCCGACCTCCTCCGAGTTGTGGTACCGCGCGCTTGTAAGTAGCGGCCAAGATTACAGGCTCGTCAATAAAAACCTCGGCTGAGCGTGGCGTCAAAACGGGTGAAAATTCGCATTTTTGCGCGTCTCTTCGAGCGAAAATCACGTGTTTTCAAGGGCGGCCGTGTCCTCGCGCGCGCAACGGAGCGATGCCGACCCTGGGATGATTTGGCGTGAGACAAGTGCCCGAGGTCACCGTCCGCAGTGCGCTTCTGGAAGCGCTTTCCTGCGCGATCACGATTTCAAACCCACAAGGCGCAAGAGTGGGCGCTGAGGACGACGTTGCCGTGTGCGTGAATATGGTCGGAGCGGCGGGATTCGAACCCACGACCCCCTGTCCCCCAGACAGGTGCGCTAACCGGGCTGCGCCACGCTCCGACACTCCGCGCACCTTGGGCGCGCGGAGGGCGCCTCCTTAGCCGTCCTTGCGCGCTGCCGCAATGCGGGGGCGCGGCGGTTTGCGGCCTTGGTCGCGAGCTTCGTGCATGGCGGCGACGAAATTGTCGCGCCAGGCGTTGATGTCGTCGCGTTCGACCCCGTCCATCAGCGCCCGCCAGCGGCTTTGGCGCTCCTTCAGCGGCATGGCGAGGGCGCGCTTCACCGCGTCGGAGACGTCTTCTTGGCTGAACGGGTTGACGATGAGCGCGTCGCGCATCTGCCAGGCCGCGCCGGCAAAGCGCGAGAGTACGAGCACGCCGGGATTGGCCTCATCCTGTGCGGCGACAAACTCCTTGGCGACCAGGTTCATGCCGTCGCGCAATGGCGTGACGAGAGCGACGTCGGCGGCGCGATAGATGCCGGCGAGTTCTTCGCGCGAGTGCATGCGGTGGACGTTGCGGATCGGGATCCAGTCCATCTCCGCGTGAGCGCCATTGATGCGTCCCGAGATGGAATCGAGGCGCTCGATCATGTCCTGATACGCGGTGACTTCGCTGCGTGTGTAGGTCGAGATCTGCAGCAGAAAGATTTGCCGGCGCAGCTCTGGGCTATCGGTGAGCAAGCGTTCGTAGGCGAGCAGGCGCTCATCTATGCCTTTGGAATAGTCGAGCCGATCGACGCCGAGCAGCATTTTGCGGCCGGCTTTGCTCTCAATGATGCGGTCATAGCTCTCTTGCGCGACCGGCGACTGTATGAGGTCCTTAAAGCCTTGCGCGTCGATGCCTATTGGGAAGGCACCGGGGCGGACGGTGCGGCCGAAAGCGGTGAGGCGCCCGTCTGACAGCGCCATGCCGTCGGCGTCGTTGATGACATAGGATTGGAACGCGGCTTTCCATTCTTCGGTGTGAAAGCCGACGACGTCATAGTGGAAGAGGCTCTCCACCAACTGGCGGTGGCGCGGCAGGGTGAGGATGAGTTCTCTCGCGGGCCAGGGAATGTGCAGGAAAAAGCCGATGGCGTTCTTGACGCCGCGCTCACGCAATTCGCGGCCGAGCGGGATTAGGTGATAGTCCTGGATCCAGACGATATCGTCGGGACCGATGAGCGGCAGCAGCGTGTCGGCGAAGCGTTTATTGACGCGCGCATAGGCCTCGCCGAAGGAGCGCTCGTATTGCGTCAGGTCGATGCGATAGTGGAAGAGCGGCCAGAGCGTGCGGTTGGCGTAGCCATTATAATATTCGTCGATATCCTGCGCTTCGAGATCGATGGTGGCGATGGTGACGCCGGCTTCGCGTTGCATCGAGATCTGGCCGGTGAATTCGTCGATCGCGTTGCCGCTCCAGCCGAACCATATGCCGCTCGACTGGCGCAGCGCCGCCGAGATCGCCATGGCGAGGCCGCCTTGGCTTGCAGCGCCTTCCGGTGCTGGTGCGGAAATGCGGTTGGAAACGACGATCAATCTGCTCAACGCACTGTGCTCCATGGTTTGCTCAACAGGACGGCGCAATTGATGAGGCCGGCGAGCGAATAGGTTTGCGGATAGTTGCCCCAGGGTGCGCCGGTGGTGAGGTCGCTATCTTCCGAGAGCAGGCCCGCGTGCGTGCGTCGCGCCAGCATCGCTTCGAACAGGCGCCGCGCTTCGGCGTGTTCGCCGACAAGATAGAGCGCCTCGATCAGCCAGAAGGTGCAGAAGTTGAACGCCGTTTCTGGCTTGCCGAAATCGTCTTCATCGGCATAGCGCAGCACGTGGTCGCCGCGTTGCAAGTCCTGTTGCAACGCTTTGAGCGTCGAGGCGAAGCGCGGATCGTCTGACTTGAGGAAGCGCGTGTCGAGCATTTGCAGCAGGCTCGCGTCCATCTCGCCGCCACCGAGCGTGGCGGCGTAGCGACCGAGATCGGCGTTCCAGGCTTGCGTCTCGATGGCGGAGCGGATTTCGTCGGCGCGGCCGCGCCAATGTTGCTCGCGGTCGCCTAAGTTCATTTGCGCGGCCGCGTTGGCGAGGCGGTCGCACGCGGCCCAACACATCAGCGTCGAGTAGGTGTGTGTGGCGGCCTTGGTGCGGAACTCCCAAAGGCCTGCGTCCGGCTTCAGGTGCACTTCATAGGCGCGATCGCCGACGCTTTCGAGTGCGCGGAAATCTTCCAGCGTCGGCGGACGCAGCAAGCGCGTGTCGTAGAAGGCCTGCACAGTGGAGAGTACGATCTGGCCATAAACGTCGTGTTGATGGTGTTCGTGAGCCTGGTTGCCGACGCGGATCGGGCCCATGCCGGCATAGCCGGGCAGTGATGTGATCTCCGCTTCTTGCAGTATCGGCTCGCGGCCGACGCCGTACACCGGCTGGATGCGGCCGCTCGGGGTCGCGTCGATGATGTTGCGGAGGTAAGAGAGATAGCCTTCGAGGATATCGGCGGCGCCGAGGCGATTGAGCGCTTGGACGGTGTAGTAAGCGTCGCGGAGCCAGCAGAAGCGATAATCCCAGTTGCGGCCGCTGCCGGGGAATTCCGGCACGGACGTGGTGAGCGCCGCGACGATGGCGCCGGTTTCTTCATGGACGCAAAGCTTCAACGTGATCGCCGCGCGGATGACGTCGGCTTGCCATTCCAGTGGTGTCGCAAGGCCGCGAGCCCAGCGCTGCCAATAGAAGCGCGTGTGCTCGTACATTTCGTGCACACCGGTACGCAGATCATCGGCGAACGATTCATCCGGGCCGAGGAAGAAAACGTGTTCTTGCTCAAGCCGGAAATCGCGCGATTCGTGGATGGTCGAGATCGGCAGCGATGAGCTCAGGCGCATCGTGCCGGGGACATGGTAGCGAATGTGGTTGGAGCCGGTGGTCGCCTCGGCTGCCCGCGCGCCCCAATCGGCGGCGGGCTTCAAGCGCATGCGCACGCGCGGCACGCCGTTGACCGGGCGGAGGATGCGCACGTACGCGTTCGGGCGATAGGTGCGGTGATGGCGGCGATAACGCGGGCAGAAGTCGATGATCTCGACCGACGCGCCGCGCGAATCCGTCAGCGTCGTAATGAGGATCGGCGTGTTGCGCTCATAGCGCTGCTCGGCGTTGACCTGATCGATCAGGTCGACGGCCCAAACGCCGTCTTGCTCCTCAGCCGGATCGCGGCCGGACATGAGAGCGCAGAACATCGGATCGCCATCGACGCGTGGGACGCAGGCCCAGACGTAGCGGCCCTGGCGGTCAATGAGCGCGCTGACGGCGCAGTTGCCGATGGGGGCGAGATCGAGATTGCCGTAGCTCATGTCAGGCGGGCCCGCTGACACTGGCCTCCAGCCAAGCGGCGACGCTTGCGGGGCCATCGAGTCCGAAGGTGGCGGCGGTCGTGCGCGGTTGACCGACGAGGACGCCGAAACCGCAGCAAGCGTGCGCGCTCTGGAACGCATCTTCGTCAGTGACATCGTCACCGACTGCGACGGGGCGGCGGCCGGCGAAAGGCGCAATGTTCATGAATGCAGAGAGAGCGTCACCTTTGGTGCGCATGCCGGCGATGAGCTCAACGACCATCTGTCCCTGCATCACGCGCAGGCCGTAACGCGCCGCGATCTGTTCGGCGCCGGCGAGTGTCTCCGACGCCACTTCGGGCGCATGACGATAGTGGAGCGCGAGACTGCCGCGCTTGTCTTCGACGAGGAGCTTCAGCCGGCCGGCGAGGGCGTACGCATCCGCACGTGCGGCCCAGACTGGCGCGTTATCCGAGTTCCACTGCACCGTGCTGGCGACGGTGTAGCGCATTTCGGCGCCGTGGACGCCCGCAACGGCGCCAACCGCGCCTTTGAGAATTGCATCTGCGTCGCCGACGGAGCGGCCAGTGATGAGCGCAACGGCGCCGCCCATTGGGGAAGTTAAACGTGAGAGGAGGGCCAGCAACTCCGCGCTTGCGCGCACGTCATCAGGATGCTCGGCAATATCGAGCAACGTGCCGTCGAGATCGAGGAAGAGTGCGTCGGCGTTCGGACGCAGAAGCGGCGGGTGTTGCAGTGGCTCAGGTTTGGTCATGTAAAGTGAACGCATATCGCTCCTCGCGAGCGTCAACGTCCGAACGTAGAAATCCACCGGCCCGGCGCGCCATACGCAGCGAGGAATGAACGCGGAACAGGGCTATTTGTTCCCAATCGAGCGCACCGAAAGTTGTTGCGCCGAAATGCGCCAATCGCCGCGCGTGACACAAATTGGCGCCGCTTTTCAGGAGGTTGGACACACCTCCTCAGAACGCATTCAGAGCCGAGACGTTAGCTTCTGGTCAACGAGATGAAGAACGAGGTCTCGTCTAGAGGAGCAAGATTATGAAACGCATTGCAATCGTTGCAGCGGCCGCGCTCACACTGGTCGGACCGCTTGCTGGCGCCGCTTCGGCGCAACAACTCAATGGCCCGCTGGGCGGACGCGTCATCAATCAGGACGCGCGTGACCGCGGCGACGATCGACGCGACGACCGTCGCGAGGTCCGTGAGGATCGCCGTGAAGATCGTCAAGACCGCAGACAAGCGCAGCGCTGGAATCAGCGTCAGCACAACGGCTATTACGTCGCGAACCGCTTCTACTACGGCCAACCGACTCAACAGCACATGCAACGTCGCGACTATCGCCCGGCTTATCAGCAATGGCGCCGTGGCGACCGTCTCCCGACGTATGCGCGTCAGCAGTATCGTCAGGTCGATTGGCGCCGGGATCGTCTGCGTGAACCGCCGCGTGGCTACCACTACGTCCGCGACGACCGCGGCGAAGTGCTTCTGGTCGGCATCGCCACTGGCGTCATCCTGAGCATCTTGCTCAGCCAATAACGCCGACGTCGTGATGACAAAGAACCGCCTCGGGCCTCGCCCGGGGCGGTTTTTCTATGCGCCCCGGTTCATCCAGGCAAAGAGCGGCTTCAGCGGGAAAATCCAGAGCACGCCGGCTACCGCGTAATAAACAAGCTCCGCCCAGGCCGGCAGCACCGGCGCGAGGGCGACGCCCAGGCCGGCTGCAAGCACGGCGTAGGCCGCGAGATAGGCCAAAAGCGCGAAACAACCGATCGCCTTGCGTGTCCGCGCATTCATGAAGCAACCCCGCGCGGCGGCGCGCCGCGTTTGCGCCTGTATCTGATGGTTCTATGGGTGTGCGCAGAGGGACCGGCAAGCATGAGCGCAGACGACATTTGGCCGCCACGCGACAAATGGGTGGGTGTGTGGCTGCTCGTCGTCGCCGCATTCGTGGTGGCGATGATCCTGGTTGGCGGCGCGACGCGGCTGACTGATAGCGGGCTCTCAATCACGGAATGGGATCTGGGCAAAGGCTTGACGCCGCCGCTCGGCGATGCGCGCTGGGCCGAAGAGTTCGCGCTTTATCAGCGTACGATGGAATACCAGACGCAGAACAACGGCATGAGCCTGGCCGAGTTTCAACACATCTACTGGTGGGAGTGGGGGCATCGCTTTCTCGGCAAAGTGCTTGGCCTCGTGTTCGCGCTGCCGGCTTTGTTCTTTCTGATCACCGGCCGCCTGCGCGGGCGTTTCCGCGTGACAGGCCTGCTCTTTTTGCTCGGCGCAACGCAGGGCGCGATCGGCTGGTGGATGGTGACGAGCGGGCTGTTCGATCGGCTCGATGTTTCGCCTGTGCGCTTAGCCATTCACTTGGGCATGGCGCTGATCATTCTGGCGCTCTCGCTTTGGGTTGCGATTGGTGCGTTCGGCACACCACGCGAAGGTTTGCGCTTAGGCGCGCCAGCTTGGGCGCCGGTGCTGCTGATGGCGTTGGTGTTCGTGCAAGCGATGCTCGGGGCGTTTATGGCGGGCGCTGACGGGGGGCCGGCTTATGCTGACTGGCCGCGCATTGGGGGCGAGTGGGTACCATCGAGCGCGTTCATGCTCGAACCCTGGTGGCACAATCTGACCGAAGATCACGCGACGCAGCATTTGCTGCATCGGACGCTTGGCTACGTCGTTGCGCTGATTGCGCTGATGATTGCAGGCGCGGCTTTGGTGCGCGGGCAGGGGCCGGCGCGGATCGCGGGCGCGGCGGTGGGCGCGATCGCGCTGGTTCAGGTCGGGCTGGGCGTGCTGACGGTTCTGGCGGCGTCGCCGCTGTCGCTCAGCCTTATGCACCAGGCCGGGGCGGTGGCGCTTTGGGCGGCGGCGCTGGTCAGCGCTCGGCTGGCATGGCGGTAATTGTGCGTGGTACGATAATACCGCTAATGTAACTTACGGAAGTTACTCAGGAAAACGTCGCCTATTGACGCCAATTCTGCGCTGCAATACACGCGCGCCTTCGTTTCGTTAGGACACTTACCCCATGCGCACCACCTCGACGCGCTCGGCCAAGGTCTCGGAGATCACCCACGGCTGGATCGTGGTGGATGCTGAAGGCGTGGTCGTTGGCCGTCTCGCTTCGTTCATCGCGCTGCGCCTTCGCGGCAAGCATCGCGCTGATTTCACACCGCACATCGATACTGGCGATCATGTCGTCGTCATCAATGCCGAGAAGGTTTCGCTGACCGGCAAGAAGATGACCGATAAGATCTACTATCGCCACACCGGCTATCCGGGCGGCATCAAGGAGCGCGTTGCGGGCAAAGTGCTCGGTGGTAAGCACCCTGAGCGCGTGCTGGAAAAAGCCGTTGAGCGCATGATGCCGAAGGAAAGCCCGCTTGCGCGCAAGCAGCTCGGCAAGCTTCGTGTCTACGCCGGGACCGATCATCCGCACGCGGCGCAAAACCCCGTGTCGATCGATTTCAAATCCAAGAACCGCAAGAACTCGAGGACCGCCTGATCATGAGCGATACTGGACAAGGTCTTGAGTCACTGGGTGAGATGACTGGCCGCCCGCCGGGCGCCGGCACCGAACACATCGCCATCACGCGCGAGCGCAAGGTCGACAAGCTCGGCCGCGCCTACGCCACCGGCAAGCGCAAGAACGCCATCGCGCGCGTTTGGGTGAAGCCTGGCAAGGGCAACATCATCATCAACGGCAAGCCGAGCGATGCATACTTCGCGCGCCCGGTGCTGCGCATGATGATCAATCAGCCGTTCAAGGTGACCGAGCGCGAAGGCGAGTTCGACGTGTTCTGCACGGTCGTCGGTTCGGGTCTCTCGGGCCAGGCCGGCGCGGTGCGTCACGGAATCACCAAGGCGCTCTGCGATTATGAGCCGGCGCTTCGCCCGGCGCTGAAGCACGCTGGCTTCATCACCCGCGACAGCCGCGTGGTTGAGCGTAAAAAGTACGGCCGTGCGAAAGCGCGCCGGAGCTTCCAGTTCTCGAAGCGCTAAGCCGCTTCTCCTTCTGGTTCTCGACGGGCGCTTCGGAAACGGAGCGCCCGTTTTGTTTTGGGTGATCTCACATGGCGCAGCGCGTTTTCATCGATGGCGAAGCCGGCACGACTGGGTTGCAAATCCGCGAACGCCTCGAAGGCCGTCGCGACATTGAACTCGTCTCGATCGATCCTGCCAAGCGCAAGGACGCGGATGAACGCAAGCGGCTGCTCAATAGCGTCGACGCGGTGATCCTGTGCTTGCCGGATGATGCGGCGCGTGAAGCTGTGGCGCTGATCGAGAATGACGCCGTGAAGGTGATCGATGCGTCGACGGCGTATCGCGTCGCACCGGATTGGACTTATGGCTTCGCTGAGATGGCGAAGGGCCAGCGTGAAAAGATCGCGGCGTCGAAACGCATCTCCAATCCTGGCTGCTATCCGACAGGCTTTATCGCGCTAACGCGGCCGTTGGTAGAGGCCAGCATCTTGCCGCGTGATTGGGCGCTGAGCGTCAATGCGGTCAGCGGCTATTCCGGCGGCGGCAAGGCGATGATTGCAGAGTTCGAAAACGAGACGGATCCGACTTACACGCGAGCGCCGTTCCGCATCTATGCAATGGGGCAAAAGCACAAGCATGTGCCGGAGATGCAGAAGTATGCGGGCCTGATGCGCGCGCCGATCTTCGCGCCGAGCGTCGGGCGTTACTACAAGGGCATGATCGTAGAAGTACCGCTGCCGCTTGCGGCAATCGCCAACGGCTCGAAGCTGGCTGATGTGCATCGGGTCATCGATGCTGCTTACAAAGGCGAGCGCTTCATCAGCGTGGCGACTCTGGAAGAGTCACGTGCGCTAAAGACGCTCGATCCTGAAGGCTTGAACGGCACGAATGCGCTGAAGCTCTTCGTGTTCGGTCATGACGAAGAAGCGCGCCTCGTGGCGCTGCTCGACAATCTCGGCAAAGGCGCGAGCGGCGCGGCCGTTCAAAATTTGAACTTGGCGCTGGGATTGGACGAGGGCGCCGGGCTGAGCTGACGCTCAATCACCCGACCGCACTTTCACGTATTCGCCGGGCGCATCGCACAATGGTTCGAGTTCACCGTCGCCCGGCGTGCGCGCGGGTACGTCTGGGCCGGAGATTTGGCGGAGCCACTGATCCCAGTACGGCCACCACGAGCCTGGATGTTCGATGGCGAAGGCCTGCCAATCTTCGAGAGCGCCGGCGAGGTTCTTGTTGGTCCAGTATTGGTATTTGTTGGCGGCCGGGTGGTTGATGACGCCGGCGATATGGCCCGAACCGGCCATCAAGTATTCAACCGGCCCGCCGAACGCACGCGCGCTGTTATAGACGCTGGGTGCGGGCGCGATGTGATCTTCCTTCGAGCTCTGCATGAAGATCGGGATGGTGACGTCCTTCAGCGACAGCTTCTCGCCGAGCAGCGTTAGTTTGCCTGCCGAGAGCGCGTTGTCGCGATAGAACTTGCGCAGATAGAAGAGATGCAGTTGCTTCGGCATCCGCGTCTGATCCGCATTCCAATAGAGCAGATCGAACGGCGGCGGGTGCTTGCCGATATAGTAGTTATCGACGACGTAGTTCCAGATCAGGTCGTTTGAGCGCAACGAATTGAAGGTGTCGGCCATGGTTTGCGCGTCGAGCACGCCGCCGTGCGCGTCCATTTTGTCTTCAAGGAATTGGATGCCTTGCTCATCGGAGAAGACGAGCAGATCGCCGGCGGCTTTGAAATCGCATTGGCTTGCGAAGAAGGTGGCGCTCTGGATGCGCGTGTCGCCCGTCTTGGCCATGTGCGCGAGTGCCGCCGCCAACAAAGTGCCGCCGACGCAATAGCCGACCGTGTTCATGCGATCGATCTTTGCGGCCTGAGTGACGGCCTCGACGGCAGCGAAGATGCCTTCGCGCATGTAGTCCTCGAACGACACCTCGGCCATGTCCTCGCCCGGATTGACCCAGGAGACGAGGAAGACGGTATGGCCCTGATCGAGCAGCCATTTGATCATCGAGTTCTTGGGCTGCAGATCGAGGATGTAAAATTTGTTGATCCATGGCGGGAAGATGAGCAGCGGCACTTCGTGCACCGTCTCGGTCGTCGGCGTGTACTGGATGAGTTCGAACACGCGATTGCGGAAGACGACCTTGCCCGGCGTGGTGGCGACGTTTTCGCCGACCTTGAAGGCGTCGAGATCGGTCTGCGATACAGCCAGCATGCCGTGACCGCGCTTAAGATCGGCGGCCAGGTTCTCGACGCCTTTGACCAAGCTGTCGCCGCCGGTTTGAAACATGGCGCGCAGCGCGGCGGGGTTCGTCATCAAGAAATTTGAAGGCGAGGCGGCGTCGACGGCTTGTTTGATGAAGAAGGTCGCTTTGCGCTTCGTGGCTTCATCGACGCCTTCGGTTTTCTCGACCAGGTCGGTAATGAACTCCGAGGTCGCCAGATAGGATTCACGCAACATCGAGAAAGCCGGGTTCGAGCGCCACTCGGGATCGCGGAAGCGCTTGTCGCGAACGGGACCTTCTTCGGCCTGCTGGCCTGTGAGCATGTAGCCGGTGTGGCGCTGCCAAATGTCGGCATAGCGCTCCCACAGGCGCGCGTGCGCGTCGCGCAGTGTCTCGGGTTGATGCGCGAGATGCGACCACACATCGTTGAGCGCAACCTGCATGCCCAGCGGATCGGGCTGCCAGTTAGCCGCGTCCTTGGTTTGATCGATGAAGGCTGTGGAGAAGACTTGATTGGCGCGCGTCATCGCCTGGGTGAGATTGGCGGAGAGGGCGGCCAGGCTCTCGGCGGTTTGCTCCATGACGATGTCGTTGAGCGGGCGCGGCGCCTCGACCGGCGGCTTGGCTTGCGGTTTGACGGCAGGGGCGGGGGGTGGTTCCGGCGGCGGAGCGATCGGCGCTGCAGCCTTCGGCGTCGCGCGCCGACGGGCCCGCTTGGCGGCGGGCTTGGGGCTGGCTGGCGTCGCGCCAGCGCCGTCGGCTTCGGTCATGGTCTTCTCCCTATTGGGGATAGTGTATCGCCGCTTCGCGTAGTGGCGCAAAGGCAGGCTCTGGTATAGGAGGCTTGAGGGGCGATTTTTCAGGTCCCGGGGACGTGAGCATGCGCGGATCATTGGCTCTTGCGGCGGTATTTGCCGCCAGCGGACTAGGCGGCTGCATCAGCACGCCCAGCGAAGTGCCGGAATGGTTTGAGCAGCGTAGCGTCGAGCAGGACGCGTCGTATCCGAGCCTGCGCGACGTGCCGACTGGCACCACCGCCGAGGTGGACGCTGATCACTGGGACGCGGTTGAAACCGAACTCGTCGCAGCCGGCCAAGAGATGCTCGCCAATCCGCGCGCGCAGCCGGCGACGAATACGGAAGATCCAGCCGTGTTCCTCGAAGAGGCGCGGCAGGATTTGGAAGAGACGCGCGCGTCGCACGAACCCTATTGAGCTGCGCGTTGGCGTCATGAGTTCCGCCGACTTTCACAAAATACGCCGTCTGCCTCCCTACGTGTTCGAGGAGGTGAACAAGCTGAAGGCGCGCCTTCGCGCCAAGGGCGTCGACATCATTGATTTTGGCATGGGCAATCCGGATTTGCCGGTGCCGCAGCATATCGTCGACAAGCTCTGCGAAACGGCGGCGAAGCCGCGCACCAATCGCTATTCTGCGTCGCGCGGCATCCCGGGCTTACGCAAAGCGATGGCCGGCTATTACGACCGCCGCTTCGGCGTGAAGCTCAATCCCGATACGCAGATTGTTTCGACGCTTGGCTCGAAAGAAGGCTTCGCCAATCTGGCGCAGGCGATCACGGCGCCGGGCGATGTGATCATATCGCCCAATCCGTCTTACCCGATCCATGCCTTCGGATTCATCATGGCGGGCGGCGTCATCCGCTCAATCGAAGCGCATTCGCCGGAGCAGTATCTGCGCGGCATCGACCGCGCCGTGCGCCACTCGGTGCCGCCGCCGCTGGCGATGGTGGTCTGCTATCCGGCGAACCCGACGGCGCAAACCGCCGATCTCGACTTTTACAAAGACGCCGTCGCCATGGCGAAGAAACACGAGATGTTTTTGCTCTCCGACATGGCGTATTCGGAAATCTACTTCGAAGGCGATCCGCCGCCGTCGGTGCTGCAGGTCGATGGCGCGACGGATGTTGCGGTGGAAGTGAACACGCTATCGAAAACGTACTCGATGGCGGGTTTCAGGGTTGGTTTTGCGCTCGGCAATGAGAGGCTGATCGCGGCGCTGGCGCGGGTGAAATCGTATCTCGATTACGGCGCCTATACGCCGGTGCAGGTGGCGGCGGCCGCGGCGTTGAACGGGCCGCAAGATTGCGTCGAGGACATGCGCAACATCTACAAATCACGCCGCGATGTGCTTGTGGATTCATTCGCCAAGGCCGGCTGGGCAATCCCGAAGCCCACTGCTTCGATGTTCGCCTGGGCGCCGTTGCCGGAGCAGTTCAAGCATTTGGGCTCGGTGGAGTTCTCCAAGCGGCTGATGGAGGGCGCGGAGATCGCCGTCGCGCCCGGCGCCGGGTTCGGCGAGTATGGCGACGGCTTCGTGCGCATCGCCCTGGTGGAAAACGAGCAGCGCATTCGCCAAGCGGCGCGTAACCTCAAGCGTTTCCTCTCCTCTAACGCTGGCCCTGCTGCCCCAGAGTAAGCTTCACCTTAGTTCTCACTTGACGCGGGGGCGCGGGGCCTCGAAAGCGGTCGCGAATTCCGGAGCATCCCATGCACAACATGACCGACGATCTCGCCTTCTCGGCGGCGCGCGTGCCGATTGCGGCGGCGATTGCGGCTGCGAAGCTCGCCGGCCGCGGCGATGAGAAAGCGGCCGATCAGGCTGCCGTCGACGCAATGCGCACGATGCTGAACCAGATGCCGATGAAGGGCCGCATCGTCATCGGCGAGGGCGAACGCGACGAAGCGCCGATGCTCTATATCGGCGAGGAAGTAGGCACCGGCAAAGGCGCCGAACTCGATATCGCGCTCGATCCGCTCGAAGGCACGACGCTGACGGCAAAAGCGATGGCGAATGCGCTGGCTGTGATCGCCTTCGCACCGCGCGGCGGACTGTTGCACGCGCCGGACACGTATATGGACAAGCTCGCCTGCGGGCCGGGCTTCGATGACGGGATTATCGATCTTGATAAGTCGGTCGACGACAACGCGCGCGCGCTCGCGAAAGCCAAGGGTTGCCGCATCGAAGAGATTGGCGTGTGCGTGCTGGATCGCCCGCGCCATGCCGAGATTATCTCGGCGCTGCGGAAAGCCGGTTGCCGCGTGCACTTGATCACGGACGGCGATGTCGCTGGCGTCATCAACTGCACCAAGCCGGAAACTGGCATCGATATGTATGTCGGCCAGGGCGGCGCGCCTGAGGGTGTGCTGGCGGCGGCCGCGTTGAAATGCGTTGGCGGGCAATTCCAAGGCCGCCTCGTGTTCCGCAACGACGATGAGAAAGCTCGCGCCGAACGCACCGGCGTCACCGACTTTAAGCGCCGCTACACGCTGAACGAACTCGTCTCCGATGATGCGCTCTTTTTGGCGACGGGGGTTACGCAGGGCTCGCTGCTCGATGGCGTGCGTGTCGTCGATGGCATCGCGCACACGCACACGTTGGTGCTGAACTCGTTTACACGCACGGTCAGCGAACTGCGCGTAAAGCAGCCGGTCTAACGGCGCCGCCTACCGCCTCCCGAAATACGAATCGCGCTGAACTGCGCGCGTATTTGTTGGGGGGCTCATGACTAGAACACTTCGTATTGGCGTCGCCGTTGTGGCGGCGCTGCTTCTCTCTGCATGCGCGAGCATGATTACGGGCGGCCCGTTGATCCGGCCGGGTGAACCGACAGGCACGATCCGCGTCTCGAATGCGAGCGGTGTTCTTGTTGACGTCGTGCTGATCTCCGCCTGTAGCGCATCGACCTATGGTCTGAATCGTTTGCCGGACGGCCAGGCCATCCCGCCGGGGCGCTCCTACGATTTCACGGTTTCGGCTGGGTGTTGGGATGTCGGCGCGGGCTCGGTCAGCGGCGGCGGCCAGCAGGCCTATCAGCGCATGGAAATCCGGCCCGGCGGCGGCGTGAACTACACCGTTCAATAGCGACGCGCCGTTAAGGCTCGTGCAATGCTGGGCGATGGTTCGGACTGATTCGTCGCCCAGCGCATGAGCAACACCGCCCGCAAAATTGATCGCGATGCGGCGTTTCTAGGCGTCGAGCGCTCGCTCACCGGCCGACGCTGGCGCACGCGCGAGGCTGACCTAGCGCTGACCGAGGCGTTCCGACGGCGCTTTAGTTTGCCGGAGATCGCCGCGCGTTTGATGGCGGCGCGCGGCATTGCGCTCGATGATGGCGAAGCGTTTCTCAATCCGACGCTGAAGACGCATTTTCCTGATCCTTCCTCGTTCCAAGACATGGATGAGGCGGCGCGCGTGATCGAGGACGCGATCGTCAGCGGGCGCTCCTGCGCGGTGTTGGCGGATTACGACGTCGATGGCGGCTCATCCGGCGCGCAATTGGTGCGCTACTTCCGGGCGCGCGGGCGCGAGCTGAAAATCTACGTGCCGGATCGGATGAAAGAGGGCTACGGACCCAGCATCGTCGCGTTCGAGCGGCTGAAAGAACAAGGCGTCGAGCTTGTCATCACCGTCGATTGCGGCGCGGCGGCGGAAGGGCCGCTTAATGCAGCGGCCGATCTCGGCATCGATGTCGTCGTGCTCGATCACCATCTGATGGCCGGCCCGCCGCCGAAGGCGCGCGCGGTGGTGAACCCCAACCGGATGGACGATCGCTCGGGGCAAGGCGCGCTGACCGCAGCAGGCGTTGTGCTGGTGACGCTGGCGGCGGTAAACCGTGAAGCGCGCAAGAGGGGTTCGATTGGCTCGAACAACTTGCCCGACCTGATGCAGATGCTCGATCTCGCGGCGATCGGCACGGTCTGCGATGTCGCGCCGTTGACCGGCTTCAATCGCGCCATCGTTTCGCAAGGGCTCAAGGTTCTGCGCAACGGCAAGAATATCGGCATGGTCGCGCTGGCGGAGAATGCGGGGCGTAAGGGCCAGGCTACGGTCTACGATTTCGGCTTCATCCTCGGCCCGCGCATCAATGCTGGCGGCCGCGTCGGCGATGCATCGCTGGCGACGCGTTTGCTTTCAACGGAAGATGAAGACGAAGCGCGCGAACTGGCGGCGACGCTGGAAGCGCTGAACCAGGAGCGCCGTGCGCGCGAAGCGGAAATGTTGGCTGACGCGGAATCTGCGGCGATTGCCGAAGCGGAGAAGCGCTCTGTTGTCATCGTCGGCTCACATCGCTGGCATCCGGGCGTCATCGGCATTGCGGCGGGCCGGCTGAAGGATCGCTTGCATAAGCCGACGATCGTGCTCGGCGGCGTTACTGAGCATGAACCCGCGAAGGGTTCGGGGCGATCAACGCCGGGTGTGAACCTTGGCGCCGCGGTTGCGGCAGCGAAGGAGGCAGGGCTCCTTATCAATGGCGGCGGTCACGCGATGGCGGCGGGGCTGACGGTCGAGTGGGACAAGGTCGAAGCGCTGAAGGATTTTCTCTCTGAGCTGCTTGAGCCTGAGATGAAGGCGGCGGAGGGCGAAGCGCGCGCGCTGACGATTGATGCGGCGGGCGCGGTGGGCTCGATGGATTTGTCATTGATAGAGGCGCTGGATCGCATTGGACCGTACGGGCAGGGGCATCCCGAGCCGGTGTTTGCGCTGCCGGATGTGCGTGTGCCATTCGCCAAGCTGGTGAAGGACGAGCATGTGCGCTTCACGCTGGAGGATGCGCGCGGGGCGCGGATTAGCGGCATCGCGTTCCGGGCAATGAAATCACCGCTCGGCGAGGCGTTGCTGAAGCGTGACGCGGTCTATCATGCTGCGGTGCGGGTGAAGAAGAACGAGTGGAACGGGACCACGAAGGTCGAGGTCGAGATCGTTGACTTGGCGCTTGCGCCTTAAGTTGCGGGCCGCGCCCGCGCGTGCTTGGTTGCCCCGATGAGCAACGCATTTCCCGAACACGGAACGCCCTGGCCCGAACTCGAAGCGCGCATGCGCGAGATGGGCGCGGGCGATGTGAAGTGGCGCGATGGCAAGACGGCCATTTATGTCTTCAACGCGGGCGAAGATGTGGGCGCGGTGAAGAAGGCTGCTTACGCCATGTTCTCAGAAGAGAATGGCTTGGGGCCGGCGGCTTTTCCGTCACTGGCGCGCATGGAGCGCGAGGTCACGGCTTTTGGCTTGCAGTTGATGAACGCACCGCGCGGCGCCGCTGGCGCGATGACGAGTGGTGGCACCGACTCGATCTTCATGGCGGTGAAAGCCGCGCGCGACTATGCACGCTCGAAGGGCCAGAAGGGCCCGGCGAATATCGTGACGCCGTACTCAGCACATCCGGCGTTTCACAAAGCCGGCATGGTGATGGACATCGAAATCCGTCGCACGCCGTTGAAGGATTATCTCGCCGATCCGGCGGCGATCGAAGAGGCGGCGGACGAGAATACGATCATGATCGTGGGCTCGGCGCCGTGCTTTCCGTTCGGCTTGATCGATCCGATCGAGGCGCTTGGCGAAATCGCGCAGCGCAAAGGCTTATGGCTGCATGTCGATGCGTGCGTCGGCGGTTATCTCGCGCCGTTCGTGCGCATGAACGGCGCGGACTTGCCGCCCTATGATTTCAGCGTGCCCGGCGTGTCATCGATTTCGGGCGATTTGCACAAATACGGCTACGCCTCGAAGGGTGCGTCCACGGTATTCTTCCGCACTGAAGTGCTGAAGGAATTCATGCCGTTCGATGCGGGTCCATGGCCGCTCGGGCGCATGATCACGCCGACACTGGCCGGCACGCGTCCAGGCGGCGCCATCGCCGCGGCGTGGGCGGTGATCAACTTCCTGGGCGTCGACGGTTATCGCAAGAAGCAGGCGATGGTGACAGGTGCGCGCGAGAAGATCGAAGCAGGCGTGAAGCGTTTGGGCTTTGAAGCGCTCGGCCAACCGCAGCTCGGCATCATCTCGTTCGCGCACCCGAAGGCGGATGCGTTCGCGCTTTTCGCCAAGCTACACCAGCGCGGCTGGATGACGGGCATGAACATTGATCCCAAGGCGCTGCACCTTATGCTCTCACCAGTGCATCTTGAGGCGAGCGACGTTTATTTGGCCGATCTTGAAGCAGCACTGCGCGAAGCAGGCGGTGAGACGGCGGTCGCGCAATCCACCTATGGGCGCTAACGCGGCGGCGCGAGCGGTTCCGAGGGACGCGTCAGGCTGCGCACTGAAAGCACGACCAGCGTGACGCCGGCGATGGTGGAGAATGCCAGCATCGGCACTGACGCCGCGAATGTGATGACCGGCCACAGCACAGGGACTGGCGGCCCGCCCAGACGCAAATAAGCCACCACCAGGGCAGGGATCAGCAACACCCAGCCGGTCAACAGACCCAGAACCCCCAGCATCGGCCACCCCCGCTTGCCAGCCTCGGCGGGCTTCTCTATATCGCGGCCTCCCGCGTTTCCACGTGGTTCCGTGGGCCCTTCGTCTATCGGTTAGGACGCCTGGTTTTCAACCAGGAAAGAGGGGTTCGACTCCCCTAGGGCCTGCCACTTTCCCGCCCGCCGCCACGTGGTAAGACCGTCCTTAAGTGAGGGATGGCGATGGCTACGTCTTGGATGAAGCGTCTACGGGTCGCGGCCTGCGCGCTGTTTCTTGTGGCAGCGGCAGCTTGCGCGCAGCAGTCTGAAACACCGGGCCCCAGTGGCGAGAGTGTTGGACCAAACGCCGAGACCGAGGTCCTCACCATCGAAAGTGCAAACGGCCCGGTGCGCTTCAATGTCGAAATCGCTGACGATGAGAACGAGCGCCAACATGGCCTCATGTATCGTTCGCCGCTTCCAGACGATCGCGGCATGCTGTTCCATTTCCAGGAGCCCGAACACGCAAGCTTTTGGATGCGCAACACGCCATCCTCGCTCGACATCATCTTTATCGGCGTCGATGGGCGCATTCTGAATATAGCAGAGCGTACGACGCCCTATTCGGAGGCGCCGATCCCGGCGACGGGGTTGACGCGGGGTGTGCTCGAAATACGAGCGGGGCGCGCCGCGGAACTAGGAATTCGGGCCGGGGACCGCGTGCGGCATCGCATCTTCCCCGGCTAGGCGCCGTTGCGGGGCCGCGCGGCGCGTGGCAATAGGAGCGGACAAGTCGGGGTGTAGCTCAGCCTGGTAGAGCATTAGCTTTGGGAGCTAAGGGTCGAGAGTTCGAATCCCTCCGCCCCGACCATTCTTTGCCGACAGCAAAACGCCGCGTCTCCAAGGGAGGCGCGGCGTTTGCGTTTTAAAGTGGCTCAGTGCTTACGGGTAAGGCTGGCCGTTTTCGTAGTAGTAGCGACCCGACTGGGCGTCGCGAAAGTAGTAGCGGCCGCTGCGCTGGTCGTAGAACTCGCGTGTGTTGACGCGGTCCTGGCCGGCGCCACAGCCACCATCGCGCACGCAGCCGGCGTAAGCGCCGCCGATGCCGCCGATCGCTGCGCCGATGAGCGCGCCTGATTCAGCGTCGCCGTCGCCGACATTATTGCCGATCACAGCGCCGGCGATGCCGCCGAGAAGTGCGCCGCCGGCAGCGCCGCGCTCGACGTTGCCGGTCTGCGTGCAAGCGCCTGCGAGCATCATGGCCGACACAGCGATTAATAGATTTCGCATCAAAAGTTCTCCTTCAATCCCTTGGGGCGCAAACGCGCCGCCATGCGGGCTGTTCCGGGAACCGATGCGTTGGAACTTCAGATCGCGTGTGCTTCGCGCAGACGGTGAAGTTCCTGTTCATCGAGTTGCAACACTGTCGAGAGCACTGCTTCGGTGTGCTGGCCGAGGAGTGGCGGCGCGAGACGCGGATCGGGCGGTGTTGCCGACATGCGGATCGGATTGGCGGTCAGTCTCACGTCAGCGCCATCGTCGCGCTTCATCGTGTGCACGGCGCCGCGTGCGATAACGTGCGGGTCGGCGAACACTTGCGGCAATGTGTTGATCGGCCCGCAGGGCACGCCTGCTTGTTCTAGCACTGCGATCCAGTGTGATGTGCTGCGTTGGCTCATCGCCGTGGCGATGGCGCTGGTGAGTTCGACACGGTTGGCGATGCGGGCGGGATTGTGCGCAAAGCGTGGATCGTCCGCGAGGTTCAAACCGGCGGTGGTGCAGAAATCGCGAAACTGGCCGTCATTGCCGACTGCGAGCACGACGTGACCGTCGGTGGTGGCGAAGACTTGGTAGGGCGCGATCGAGGCGTGGGCGTTGCCTAAGCGCATTGGCTCCACGCCGGAGACCAGATAGTTCATGCCCAGATTGGCGAGCATCGCAACTTGGCAATCCAGCAGCGACACATCGATGTGCTGGCCTTCACCGGTGCGTTCTGCATGGCGAAGTGCGGCGAGGATGGCCGTCACGGCGTACATGCCGGTAAAAAGATCGGCGACAGCGACGGCGGATTTCATCGGCTCGCCCGCCGGCTCGCCAGTAAGGCTCATTAGGCCTCCCATGGCTTGGATCATATAATCGTAGCCTGGGCGCTTTGCGTAAGGGCCAGTTTGGCCGAAGCCGGTGATGGAGCAATAGATGAGTGACGGGTTGATCGCCTTCACGCTCTCATAGTCGAGGCCATATTTTTTGAGCCCGCCGGTTTTGAAATTCTCGACCAAGATCTGACAATGCGGCGCGAGTTTGCGAACCAGCTCCGCGCCTTCAGGCTTGGCGAAATCGATGGCGACCGATTGCTTGTTGCGGTTGGCGGCGAGGTAGTAGGCGGCATCGCCTTGTTGGCCGTCTGGCGTCGTCGTGAAGGGCGGGCCCCACGAGCGCGTGTCGTCCCCCACGCCCGGCTTTTCGATCTTGATCACCTCGGCGCCAAGATCGCCCAGAATTTGGGTCGCCCATGGCCCCGCCAGCACGCGGGAGAGATCGAGCACGCGGACGCCGGCGAGGGCGGCCTTGGGAACTGCGTCTGTCATCAATTCACTCGTGATCTGCTTGCCCTGGCGATGGACGCTGGTTAGAGCGGCGCCCATGAGTGAAGTCAAAAGCCCAGTTGCTACTGGCGGCTGTCAGTGTGGAGCGGTGCGCTACGCGCTCTACGTCGCGCCCGAGAATTCACACGTTTGTCACTGCCGAATGTGCCAACGCGCCACCGGCGGCGTGTTCGCGGCCCTGGCTGGCGCGCCGAAGAGCGAGTTTGCATGGACGGCGGGCGAGCCTGGCGTGTTCAAGAGTTCCAACCTCGCGTCGCGGCACTATTGCCGCGATTGCGGCACGCCGCTGTCTTTCACCTACGACCTGCCGAAAGCGCGCTTCTACGTGACGATCGGCTCGCTCGACGATCCCAACGCGGCGCCGATCATCATTCAGTATGGCGTCGAGAGTAAGCTCGACTGGGTGAAGTTCTGCGAGGACGTGCCGAGCGAGGTCACCGGCAACGATCCCCAGGCGGCTGAGTTTCTAGCGACCATGCAGAGCAACCAGGAGTGAGACTCACCCGCTTACGCTCCCGCGTGCGGGCGCTCTACTTCGGCCACACGCAAGGCGCGGTGCGCTTTCAAGGCGTGTTGTTGGCGCTCGATGTCCTCATCATCGGCTTTTTCATCGGCAGCCAGTTCATCGCCGAGCAGCGTTGGTTCTGGATTGCCGACGCCGTCATCGCCGCGTTCCTTGCGCTCGATTTATTCGCGCGCCTCTATGCATTCGGGACGCTTCGGCGCTGGCTCAAATTTCCGACGACGTGGATCGACTTGGTGGTCCTTGCGACGCTGCTCTTACCGGCGCTGCTTCACAATTGGGGTTTCCTGCGTATCTTGCGACTGTGGACGGTGGTTCACAGCGAGCGTTTCTGGAACGTGCTCGCACGCGGTCGCTATGACGAGACGCACGCCGAGGATCTCAGCAAATCGATCGTCACCATGTTCGTCTTCGTGTTCATGGCCGCTGGCTTCACGCAGGCTGTGTTTCTCGGCCAACACCCGAAGCTGAACAATTTCGTCGACGCCATCTATTTCGTGGTCACGTCGCTGACGACTACAGGTTACGGCGACATCACCATCGACACGGCGGCGGGCCGCCTGTTTTCGGTTGTGCTGATGATCACCGGCATTAGCCTCTTCTTTTCGATCGCGCAGAAGGTGTTTGCGGCGCCGAAAAAGATCGTGCGGTGCTCAACCTGCGGCATCGACCGGCACGAGCGGGATGCGAGTTACTGCCGCGGTTGTGGCGAAGAGCTTTCGGCGCCCTTGCGCCGCGCTTCGCGTCGCGCCAAACGGACGGCTACGGGCAGTTAGCTCAGCGGTAGAGCGTCTCCTTTACACGGAGAGGGTCGGGGGTTCGATCCCCTCACTGCCCACCATCCTACGCTCGCGGAGCGCGCGTAGGATGTCCTCCGAAGCTTAGCGAAGGAGGACTGCGTGTGCCACACGCGAGCTTTAGATGGCTTACGCCCACAGGATGATCACCATGACCGAACGCCCATCACAAAAAGAATACTGGAGCGGCAAGGTTGGCGATGAGTGGGCGGCGCGGGCTCGCGGCATCGACGCGATGCTCTGGCCGATGACGGAGCAGGCTTTGGCGGATACCGCGCTGCAACCGGGTGAGAGCGTGCTCGACATTGGTTGCGGTGCCGGCGCGACATCGCTCGAGATCGCGCGACGCGTGTCGCCCGGCGGCGCTGTAGTCGGCGTCGATATTTCGCCGCAACTCCTAGCGGTGGCGCGTGAGCGGGGCGCTGGCCTGCCGATTGAGTTTCGGGAAGCAGACGCTGGCAGCGCTGAACTTGGACATCGCTTCGATGTAGCGTTCTCGCGCTTCGGTGTGATGTTTTTCGAAGCGCCAACGCGGGCCTTCACGCATATTCGCACGCAGATGAAGCCCGGCGGGCGCTTGGTGTTTATCTGCTGGCGACCGATGGCGGAGAATGGATGGGCGACGACGCCGGTAGATGTGCTTCGGCCAATGCTCACTGCGCCGTTGCCGAAGCCTGACCCAGATTCGCCGGGACCATTCGCGTTTGCTGACCGCGCCAAGGTTGAGCGCAGTCTCTCGGATGCGGGCTGGAGCGGCGTCGGTGTTTCGGCGTGGGACGGCGATATTCAGATCGGTGGCGGCGGTTCGCCGGCGGAAACGGCGGAGTTTCTGCTGAAGATCGGGCCGTGTGCGCGGGCGATCGCCGATCAAGGCATCGATGCTGAAGCCGCTAAAGCGCGCCTGATGGAGCATTTGGCGCCAAAGCACGGCCCGGACGGGCTCAAGCTTTCTGCGGCCTGCTGGATCGTCAGCGCGCGCGCTTAGCGCTTCTTCGCAGCGTTAGTCAGGGCGAACACATCGCTATCGCCGGAGCTATTCGCGCCGCGATATTCGGCGAGCCATTCGTCGGCGAAATCTACGTTGCGCGTGGCTTCGTAGTACGGCCCGCCTTCGGTGAAGTGGACCAGCTTTGCGTTGTCGTCGTGCTTGTAATACTCGACCAGGAAATTCCAGTCGCGCGGCAGTTCGCCGATGAGATCGTCGGACTCCAGCCACTTGAATTGGTGCAGTTCGAGGCCGCTGGCAGTGTTGACATAGTCCGGCGTCAGCGCCGTGCACTTGGCGCAGTTCATCAGCATGACGCTCGACCAGTTTTTCTTGTTGTAGCTGGTCTGTTGTTCGCCGAGGAATTTGACCGTCGTCGTCGGCTGGTGGTCGTGCTTCACTACTTGCACAGCGTAGCGGTCGTCGCGGAGCTTCCAGAGTTCGGCGATGTCGGTGCGCAAAATCGTGTCGCAATCCATGAACAGCGCCCAACCCTTGAAACCGCGCAGGTAAGGCGTGAGGAAACGCGAGAACGAAAACTCTGTCGATTGCACGGCAACGCGGTCGCGCTTGAACACGTCTTCGAGGTGGCCAAGCTTAATCGGCGTGATCGCGACGGGCTTGGAGCTGCGCTGAATGATCGAGTGCTGTGACACGTTGTAGAGCACGGCCTGACGGCTGTCGTAGCCGATGAAGATATGGATCAGGTCGTCGTCGATAGTCATGGGTCCGTATCCTAAGCGGGGTTAGCCGCGCGCCGTCATCCAACGCCAAAGCACGCCAATGTCCAGCTTGGGCGATTGATTTGGCTCAAAATCACGTCGCTCTGCCAGCTTGCCGGTGATGAAATCAGCCATGCGCTCCGGCGAGGAGCGGGCGGGGTCGAATGAGATATGCCGGGCGAGGAAGGCTTCCGCGGCGGCCTCGTTGAAAGCGGGGTGGGCGGCGTGTTCACGGACGAAGCGCGCGACGTCATCGGCGTTCTCGGCCGTTTTGAAGGCGCCCAGTGCATCGCCGAACTCGGCGCGTCGTTCGCCTTCGATTGGGAAGTAGATGACGCTGACGCCACCTGCGAGCGCCTCATAGATCACCGTAGAGGAGCGCGTGATCATCAGAGTCGCATTTTCCAAGAGCGAGCCGAACGGCGCGTGCGAGACGTTGAGCCCGGCGAGGTCGGCGACATTGGAGGGGTGGGCGCTTAGCACATAGTTCTGATCGATCTGCTTGGCGGCGTCCGCGCAGGCACGCGCCCACAGCGGCCCTTGTTCCATGGCGCTCTTGGTGAACTTGTAATTGATCAGGACCTGCGGGCGATCGGGCTGGACGCGATCAGGCTTGCGGGCGCGTTCGATGGCGGGCGAGCCGACAACGTGTTTGCGGCCGGGCAGGGTATCAAGGCCGGACTGACCCCACACCAGCAGATCGTCCACGCGCTCATAGTGCCTGGGATAAGCAAAGCGCGCGCCCTCGACTGCGCCGATGAAGCAGACGTCGCGGCGGCGCATGCGTTCGATCTTGCCGATGAAGGGCTTCGGGCCCCAATCGCAGCCGACGAGCACTGCGTCGCGCGCTGTTGCAGTTCGCTCAAGCTCTGCTGTTTCGATGATGGGAAAGCCGATGGCGGCCGCACCGTTTGCGGCGGCCTCGCGGTCTGGATGGCCCTCGACAACAACGAAGGTCACCGCGTAGCCGCGCTCGCGCACCAGTTTCACGGCGTCGCCGAAAATGGACACGTGGTTGCGGTTGTGCGCGACGACGAAGAGCCGCGGGGCAGCGTCTTGCGCCATGGTGGGGTCGTGCCTTGGGCCAGAGGGGTCGCCGGAGCCGAAACCTCCTAAAGGCGGGGAGAGGCGAACTCAATGGCGGCGGCCACGCTTCGCCTGCAGGGCGAGGCTGCACTGCCGCAAACACCGTCCGGTGGCTTCGCGGCGCGCCCGTGAGGCGCTAAGCTGCTGGCGATGAGATGGAATCTCCTCCGCTCGGGGCTTGTGGCCGCCGCCTGCTGGTGCGCCGCGGGATGCGATCGGCTGAGCCTCGGGCCGCCGGTCGCCGAACCGGCGCCCGTAACACCGAGCCAGGCCGGACAACCCGTCGATCCGGCGCTCGGGACCCATGCGGGCGAGATCTATTCGGATTTTGTCGCCGCCTCGGGGGCCCGCTATGCACCAGACCAGCTGGGCCTGACCGCCGCGGACCGTGCCCGGCTCTGGCGCGCCATGGCGACGGCGACGGGCGGTGAATTGCTCACTGGCGGCGGCGCCGAGGCCCTGGTGTTCCGCGGCTGCGCCGAAGCCGGCTGCGGGGAGGGCGCGGCAATAGTGGCTGTGGATACCGCAACCGGCGCCGCTTTCGCAGGCGTTCGCGACGGCGGCGGCGCCGATGTGCTGGCCCCCAATGACCGGATCGAAGCGCTGCTTCGGCTCAACTCTCCGACCCGCAATTGGGACGACCCAGCGCCCGCGCCTGCGGCAGCCACGCCTTAAGCTTTCTCTGTTACACGGCGCTTCTGCGCGCGCTTGACCGGGGAGACGGCTTGTCCTAACCCCCTGCCTCTCGCGAATACGCGGGTGTAGCTCAGTTGGTTAGAGCGCCGGCCTGTCACGCCGGAGGTCGCGGGTTCGAGCCCCGTCACTCGCGCCATTGCGCGGAAATCCCACGACAAACCCTGATTGCCATAGCCGCCGGGCACCACTAGCGTCCGCGCCGATTTCGCGGCTGCGGCGCCACTTGCCCTGGCGCCGCAGTGCGATGCGCTTTAGGTGGACCGCATGGGCCTGGACCTGCTCGACTACGCTCCGATTATCATCTTCTTCGCCATCGCGATTGTGATGGGCGCGGGCTTTCTGATTGCTGCCTGGGTGGTGGCGCCGAAGAACCCGGATAAGGAAAAAGTCTCCGCTTACGAGTGCGGATTCAACGCCTTCGACGATGCGCGCATGAAGTTTGACGTGCGCTTCTACCTCGTCTCGATCCTCTTCATTATTTTCGACCTTGAAGTCGCGTTCCTGTTTCCCTGGGCGGTGACGCTCGGAGACATGCCGCCTGAAGTTGGGCAGTTCGCATTCTTCTCGATGATGGCTTTCCTCGGCGTGCTGACGGTCGGCTTCATCTACGAGTGGAAAAAGGGCGCGCTGGAGTGGGAATGAGCGACAACACCAAAATCCTCACGCCCTATGGCGAAGGCGGGCGAGCGCTCGCGGCGGGTTATCCGGCCAAGGAAGATGACCCGTTCTATACGGGCCTCTCCGATCAGCTTGCCGACAAGGGCTTCATCACGGCCGCCGCCGACGATCTCATCACATGGGCCCGCACCGGCTCGCTGATGTGGATGACGTTCGGGCTTGCGTGCTGCGCGGTCGAGATGATGCAGGCCTCGATGCCGCGTTACGATCTCGAGCGCTTCGGTTTCGCGCCGCGCGCTTCACCGCGCCAGAGCGACGTGATGATCGTCGCCGGCACGCTGACCAACAAAATGGCCCCCGCGCTTCGCAAGGTTTATGACCAGATGCCGGAGCCCCGCTACGTCATTTCGATGGGCTCGTGCGCGAATGGCGGCGGCTATTATCACTATAGCTATAGCGTCGTGCGCGGCTGCGACCGAGTTGTGCCGGTCGACATTTACGTGCCCGGTTGCCCGCCAACGGCGGAAGCGCTGGTTTACGGCGTGCTGCAACTGCAACGCAAAATTCGCCGCTCGGGGAATATCGTCCGATGACTCAAGCGCTGGACGATCTAGGCGCGCACATCAAGGCGTCGATGACGAGCGCGGTGTCGGCGCACGCGGTTCACGCTGGCGAACTCACGCTCGATGTGCGGGCGGACGACGTTTACACCGTCACCAAGTTTCTGCGCGACGATCCGCGCTGCAAGTTTACGACTTTGATCGACATTTGCGGCGCCGACTATCCCGAACGCCCCAAGCGCTTTGACGTTGTTTATCACCTGCTCTCCATGCAGTTGAACCACCGCATCCGCTTCCGCGTGCAGACGGACGAGCAGGCGCCTGTGCCGAGCATCGCCAACATCTTCCCATGTGCCGATTGGTTCGAACGCGAGGCGTTCGACATGTATGGCATCCTCTTCTCCAACCACCCGGATTTGCGCCGTATCCTCACCGATTACGGGTTCGAGGGGCATCCGCTGCGTAAGGATTTCCCGATGAGCGGCCATGTCGAGGTGCGCTACGACAGCGAACAGCAGCGGGTAATCTACGAGCCGGTGAAGCTGACCCAAGCATTCCGCAATTTCGATTTCCTCTCACCTTGGGAAGGCATGACGCTTCCGGGCGATGAGAAAGCGGGCGAGCCGAAGCCATGAGTGCGGCGCCGCTCTCCGGCCGTTGCCTCTGCGGCGGCGTGCGCTTTGTCGCAACGCCAGAGAAGATGACGATGGACGCGTGCCATTGCTCCATGTGCAGACGTTGGGGTGGCGGCCCGGCGATGACTGTCTTCTGCACGGACGTCCGGTTCGAGGATGAGAGCGCGGTCGGGGTTTACGTATCGTCGGAGTGGGCGGAGCGCGGCTTCTGCAAGACCTGTGGCTCCAGTCTGTTCTGGCGCACGCATGATCAGAAAATGTTCACCGTGTCTGCGCACGCATTCGACAATCCCGAGCAGTTTCCGTTCGAAGTCGAAATCTACATCGATCAGAAGCCCGCGAACTATGCCTTCTCGAACGACACCAAGAAAATGACGGGCGCGGAAGTCGAGGCGATGTTCGCGGTCGCATCGAGTGCGGAAGACAAATGACGCGCTTGATCAAATCTCTGTCAGTTGGAGCCTTGCATGGCTGACGATCTTTCCGCGGCTCCGGCGCCGGCCGAAGAAAAACGCACGTTCACGATCAATTTTGGTCCGCAGCACCCGGCGGCGCACGGCGTGTTGCGCTTGGTGTTGGAGTTGGACGGCGAAGTTGTCGAGCGCGTCGATCCGCATATCGGCTTGCTGCATCGCGGCACCGAGAAGCTGATCGAGTACAAGACATACCTTCAAGCGATACCGTATTTCGACCGGCTCGATTACGTCGCGCCGATGAATCAGGAGCACGCGTTCTGCCTGGCGATCGAAAAGCTGGCCGGCATTGAAGTGCCGCGCCGCGCGTCGATCATTCGCGTACTCTACTCCGAGATCGGTCGGGTGCTGAATCACCTGCTGAACGTGACGACGCAAGCGCTGGACGTCGGGGCGTTGACGCCGCCGCTTTGGGGCTTTGAAGAGCGCGAAAAGCTGATGGTGTTTTATGAGCGCGCCTCAGGCTCGCGGCTGCATGCCAACTATTTCCGCCCGGGCGGCGTCCACCAGGATTTGCCGCCGGCGCTGATCGAAGATATCGACGTTTGGGCCGCGCAATTCCCGCAGAAAGTGCGCGACGTTGAAGGCCTGCTCACCGGCAACCGCATCTTCAAGCAGCGCAACGTCGATATCGGCGTGGTGACGCAGCAGGACGCTCTCGATTGGGGCTTTTCTGGCGTGATGGTGCGCGGCTCCGGCATGGCGTGGGATTTGCGCCGATCGCAGCCCTACGAAATCTACAGTGAGCTCGATTTCAAAATCCCGATCGGTAAGAACGGCGATTGCTACGACCGTTATCTCTGCCGCGTCGAGGAGATGTACGAGTCGACCAAGATCATCCAGCAATGCATCGCGCTACTGCGGAAGACGCCGGGCCCGGTCATGCCGGAGCATTCAAAGTACGCGCCGCCGCGCCGCGCCGAGATGAAGAACTCGATGGAAGCGCTGATCCATCACTTCAAGCTCTATACCGAAGGCTTCCACGTACCAGCGGGGGAGGCATACGCGTATGTCGAGGCGCCCAAGGGCGAGTTCGGCGTCTATCTCGTCGCCGACGGCACCAATAAGCCGTACCGCGTGAAAATTCGCGCGCCGGGTTTCCCGCACCTCGCGGCCATGGACTACCTCTGCAAGGGCCACATGCTGGCGGACGTCTCCGCCGTATTGGGCTCGCTCGATATTGTGTTCGGCGAGATCGACCGGTGAATGGGGGCCAAGTCCCGCTGATGCTTTGGATCGAGGGTATTGTCGCCCTCGTGATCATGCTCGCCTTCGTGATCCATGCTTTCTTCGCGTTCAAGCCGGCGCACGTTGAGCATCATCCGGTTCGCGTACGCATTGGCGCCGCGATCCAGGGGCTGGCCATCGGATTGTTGATCGGGTTCGTTATCGTGCCGCTGCGGGCGCGGCTGATGGATGTGGGCGGCTACGACACAGGCATGTCGATGGGGATGTCGTCGCTGGCGTTTCTGCCTGCCGTGTTGATGCTGATCATCATTCGCCGTGGCGCGCTGTTGAAAGCGCCGGTGTTGTCAAAGTATCTGCGCGCCTATCGCCGCGCGACATTGCTGAAGGCGCGCGACGAAGCGAACAAGGCTCTGACCAAGCTCGACGAGATCGAAGGCCGGAGGGCGGCGGTATGAACGTGCTCGACGGCGGTTCGGTGTTGACGCAGCTGGCGCTTTGGGTCGCCGGCGCGATCGTGCTCGTCGTAGCGGGGAGCTATTTCCTACGGCCACGCACGCGCGCGCTCTATCCCGGCGGCTCGCAGCGCTACTTGGTGGCGCTGATCGTCCAGTCGGTCGCATTCATGGCGCCGATCCCGATCATGCTCATTTTGCTGCTCGGACAGCCGATCCCGGAAGCGTTCCATATCATCATCGCGGTCAGCGTTGGCTTCGGGTTGCTGATCCTGCTGCGGTCGTTGCCGGTCACAGGGCCGCTACTGAAAGATTTGCACCGCGCGCGTCTTGATGCGGCGATGCAGCGGCTTGAGCGCAAACCATGAGCGCGGTCGATCTCGTGCAGCGCCAACTTGAGGCGTACAACGCGCAGGACCTTGACGCGTTCTGTGACACTTATGCCCACGATTGCGTTATCGCCGATCTGAATGGCGCGGTGAGCCAAGCCGGCAAAGATGCGATCCGCGCGCGCTACGCCAAGACGTTCAGCGACTATCCGAAGAACCGCGCCTGGTCGATCAACCGCATGGCGCTGGGTGACGTCGTGATCGATCACGAGAAAGGCGAGCGTTCGCCCGACGGTCCGTTCTTCGAGGCGCTCGTCGCATACACCATTAAAGATGGGCTGATCGCCCGCGTCGATTTCGTTAAGTGAGAGAGTAATGAGCGTCCGCCGCCTTGCCGCCGAACAGCCTGACAGCTTCGCATTCTCGAAAGAGACGATGGAGCAGGCGCGTTGGTGGATCGCCAAATATCCGCCTGAGCGTAAGCAATCCGCGATCATCCCGATCATGTGGTTGGTGCAAAAGCAGGAAGGCTGGGTGAGCGAGCCCGCCATCCAGGCCATGGCACAACTGCTCGAGATGCCGACCATCCGCGTGCTCGAAGTGGCGACGTTCTATACGATGTTTCATCTGGCCCCGGTCGGCAAACACCACTTCCAGCTTTGCGGCACGACGCCGTGCATGCTGCGCGGCGCGGAAGATTTGAAGGCCGTCTGCAAAAGCCGCATCGGCGACAAGCACGCAGTCAGCTCTGATGGCATGTTCTCGTGGGAAGAGGTCGAGTGCGTCGGCGCCTGCGTGAACGCACCGGTGGTCGCGATAGATGACTACTACCATGAAGACCTGACGCCCGATGCGCTGGAGGCGCTGATGGATAAACTGGCGCGCGGCGAGAAGATTACGCCGGGCTCGGCCATCGGCCGTCAGACTTCGGCGCCGGAAGGCGCGCAGAAAACGCTCACCGATCCGTCACTCTATGACGGCTCGCTGGCGCAGAAGATCACATTGCCGGGTTTGCCGGAAAAAGTATGAGCGAGACGCCGCCTCCGAACCTGCCGCCGCGCAGGAAGCTCGATGTCGAGCAACCGCTGCAAGGCGGCGGCTTGCTGCGCTCGGGCGCGCCATGGATGTACGGCTTGGCGACGGTCGCGCTTGTTGGCGTTGCTTTGTATATGGCGCTGGTGGAGGAGCGGGAGCTGTTTTCGCCTTACGTCGCCGGCCCCGGCATCGGGGCGATTTGGTTTGCGCTGCGCACATTGATGACTTGGGGTTCGAATGCTCGCGGATAAGGATCGCATCTTCCTCAATCTCTACGGGACGCATGGGCCGGACCTGGAGAGCGCGAAGAAGCGCGGCGCCTGGAACGGCACCGCCGACATCATCTCGGCTGGCCGCGACTGGATCATCACGCAGATGAAAGAGAGCGGCTTGCGCGGCCGCGGCGGCGCGGGCTTCCCGACCGGCTTGAAGTGGTCCTTCATGCCGAAAGAGGTGAAGGATCGGCCCCACTATCTCGTCGTCAATGCCGATGAATCCGAGCCGGGCACGTGCAAAGACCGCGACATCATGCGCCACGATCCACATCTGCTGATTGAAGGCTGCTTGGTCGCGTCCTTCGCAATGCAGGCGCACGCTTGCTACATCTATGTGCGCGGCGAATACGTCGCCGAGCGCGAAGCCATGGAGCGCGCGATTAAAGAAGCCTACGAAGCCAAGCTCGTCGGCAAGAACAACGTGCATGGCTGGGATTTCGACATCTACATGCACCATGGCGCCGGTGCCTACATTTGCGGCGAAGAGACCGCGCTGCTCGAAAGCCTTGAAGGCAAGAAGGGCCAACCGCGTCTGAAGCCGCCATTCCCGGCGAATGTCGGCCTCTATGGCTGCCCGACGACGGTGAACAATGTTGAATCGATCGCTGTCGCTCCGACGATCCTGCGCCGTGGCGCGAAGTGGTTCGCCGGCATCGGGCGGGCCAACAATACCGGCACCAAGGTGTTTTGCATTTCCGGCCACGTGAACAAGCCGTGCAATGTCGAAGAGGCGATGAGCATCCCGCTGAAGCAGCTGATCGAAGAGCATTGCGGCGGCGTGCGTGGCGGTTGGGGCAATCTGAAAGCGGTGATTCCGGGCGGCTCGTCGGTGCGCATGATCAACGCGCAAGAGTCCGAAACCATGTTGATGGACTTCGACTCGCTCTCAGCCGCGCCACATCGCTCGGGCCTCGGCACGGCGGCGGTAATCGTCATGGATCAATCGACCGACATGATCCGCGCCATCGCGCGCATTGCGTATTTCTACAAACACGAAAGCTGCGGCCAGTGCACGCCGTGCCGCGAAGGCACCGGCTGGATGTGGCGCGTACTCGAGCGCATGGCAAAGGGCGAAGCCGATCACAGCGAGATCGATTTGTTGCTCGATGTGGCGGGCCAGGTAGAAGGCCACACGATCTGCGCATTGGGCGACGCGGCCGCGTGGCCGATCCAAGGCTTGATCCGCTGCTTCCGCGGCGAGATCGAACAACGGATTGACCGCTATCGCAGCGCAAAGGGCGTGCACCAAGTGATCATGCCGGGGGTGGCGGCTGAGTGATGAAGCATTTCCTCCTCATCTACGACTACGCGCCAGACTTCATGGAAAAGCGCGCCGCCGTGCGCCCCGCGCACCTCGAACTCTGCCGCGCATCAGTTGACCGCGATGAACTCCAACTCGGCGGCGCGGTGCCGAGCGATGATCCGCCTTTCGGCTTGCTCTTGTTCAAGGCGGAGAGCGCTCAAGTCGCCGAAGATTTCGCCAAGGCCGACCCCTATACGAGTGGAGGGGTTGTCAGCTCGTGGCGCGTGCGCGAGTGGATCACTGTGGTGGGCGAGGGCGCTCTGACCAAGGTGTGATCCGATGGCGAAGGGCGTAATCGAGACCTGGGACAAGCTCGAAGATTTTACGCCGCGCGACGTCACATTCGATGGCCTGAAGCGTCGCGTATTCGTCGGCGGGCAGGGGCCGGCGGTGATCATCATTCACGAAATTCCCGGCATCACGCCGGAAGTGGCGCGGTTTGCGCGCTGGGTGCGGGACGCTGGGTTTACGGTCTATCTGCCGTCGCTGTTCGGCAAGCCGGGCAAGCCGAATAGCCCAGGCTACGTCAACGCCTCGATCTTCCGGGTGCTTTGCATCGCGCGCGAGTTCAAGATTCTGAACTCCGCCGACGAGCACAGCCCTGTCGTCGATTGGCTGAAGCAGTTGGCGGCGGTCGCGCACGGCGAGTGTGGCGGCAAGGGGGTTGGAGCGCTGGGTATGTGCATCACTGGCAATTTCGCGCTTTCAATGATGGTCGAGCCCGCAGTGCTTGCGCCAGTGCTGTGTGAGCCGTCCGTTCCGGTGAACGATCCAGCCGGCATCCACGCATCGCCGGAGGATATCGAGATCGTGCGTGGGCGCATGGAGCGCGAAGATCTGACTTTGCGGGGCTATCGCTTCGCCGGCGACAAGTATTGCAAGGCGGCGCGGTTCGAGGCGCTGAGTGCGGCGCTAGGTTCGCGGTTCGAGGGTAAGGTTTTACCCGACAGCGCCGCAAAGCCGGATACCTTCAACACCAATCCCCACAGCGTGGTCACGACGCATCTCATCGATGAAGCCGGCTCGCTCACACGCGCCAAGGTCGATGAAATCATCGCCTTCTTCAAACTGCGGCTCATTTAAGCCGGCGCATAGGAAAACGGAGCGGGGTGAACCGCTCCGTTCCTAGGTCGCAATGTTTAGCCGCTCTTATTGCGGACGTTGATCGCGGTTCTTGTCGATCCGCTCTTGGTCTTGGTCGGGGCGCTCCATGTCTTTGCGGCCCTGATCTTGGCCTTCACGGCCTGGCTGCGCTTGACGCGGATCGCGCTCTTGGTTCGGCGGCTGGTGGTTGTTCGCCATGAGGAAGCTCCTTGATTGCCCGCCCTTGCATCGCCAACGAGCCGCGGCGCCTGCCGTTCCGCCAAATTCCACGTAATGTCAGTATCTTACGTGAGTACCGCGAAACTTACTCACATGCCTCTCATCCAGGCATTTAGCGGCGATGCGCGGTGGGCCTAAGCGCCTGTCGCAGCGGACCTTTCGCCCACTTGCGGCGACGCAATAAATGGGTCATTCGGGCGCCGCGAAAGCGGACTTTCCATGACGAAGATTCTCGTCGACGGTGTTGAAGTCGACGTTCCTCCGGAACTCACCTTGCTGCAGGCGTGCGAAGCCGCCGGCGCTGAGATTCCGCGCTTTTGCTACCACGAGCGTCTGTCGATCGCTGGCAATTGCCGCATGTGCCTGATCGAAGTGAAGGTCGGCGGCAAGTCCGGGCCGAAACCGGTGGCCTCGTGCGCGCAGCAGGTCAAGGATTTGCCGCCGCCGCGCGACAACATCTTGAACGAACTCGTCACCAGCAGCGCCGTCGTCGAAAAGGCGCGCAAGGGCGTGATGGAGTTTCTGCTTATCAATCACCCGCTCGATTGCCCGATCTGCGATCAGGGTGGCGAGTGTGACCTGCAGGACCAATCCGTCGCTTATGGCCGCGGCGGCTCGCGCTACGACGAGAACAAACGCGCGGTCGAAGAGAAATTCATGGGCCCGCTCGTGAAGACCGTGATGACGCGCTGTATCCAATGCACGCGCTGCATCAGGTTTGTTACCGAAGTGGCGGGCGTCTCCGAACTCGGCGCAACGGGCCGTGGCGAGGACATGGAAGTCACGACGTATCTGGAAGCCTCGCTCTCCAGCGAGCTTTCGGCCAACGTGATCGATCTCTGCCCCGTCGGCGCGCTGACTTCGAAGCCATACGCCTTCAACGCACGCCCCTGGGAGCTCTCGAAGACCGAGAGCGTCGACGTGATGGACGCGCTCGGCTCCAATATTCGCGTCGATGCGCGCGGCGACGCCGTTCTGCGCGTGCTGCCGCGCATCAATGACGAGATCAACGAAGAATGGATCTCGGACAAAACGCGCTATGCGGAAGATGGTCTGAACCGTCAGCGCCTGGATCGTCCGTACCTTCGCGAGAACGGCAAGCTGCGTGCTGCGACTTGGGGCGAGGCGTTAGAGGCGACGGCGAAGGCGCTTTTGGGCGATCCGAAGAAGATCGGCGCGATCGCCGGAGATATTGCTTGCGCCGAGAGCATTAAGGCGACGCTCGACCTCTTCCGTGCGCTTGGCTCGCCCAACACCGATTGCCGCGCCGATGGCGCGCAAGTCGGCGGCGCGCGCGCTAGTTACATTTTCAACTCGACCATCGCCGGCATCGACCAAGCCGACGCGATCCTGCTCGTTGGCACGAACCCGCGCCTCGAAGCGCCGGTGCTCAATGCCCGCATCCGCAAAGCATGGCTGCGCGGCGCCGAGATTGGCGTGATCGGTGAAGCGGCTGATCTGACCTATCGTTACGCGCATATTGGCGCCGGTGGTGATGCGCTCGGCAAACTCGGCGACTTCGGCGATGTGCTGAGCAAAGCGCAACGGCCGATGGTGATCGTCGGCGCTGGCGCTTTGGCGCGCGACGATGGCGGCGCGATCTTGCGTGCTGCCGGAAAGCTCGCGGCTGGCTTGTCGAAGGACGGCTGGAGTGCGTTCAACGTGCTGCACACGGCAGCTTCGCGCGTCGGCGGCCTCGATCTCGGCTTCTTGCCGGGTGAGGGCGGCAAGAGCGCGAAGGAGATGCTCGCGGGCGGGATGGATACGCTGCTGCTGCTCGGCGTCGACGAAGTCGCGCTGCCGAAGGCCGGCACGATCATCTATCTCGGCACGCACGGCGATGCGGGCGCGCATCGTGCCGACATCATTCTGCCGGGTGCTGCCTATACCGAGAAAGACGCAACCTGGGTCAACACTGAGGGCCGCGTGCAATATGGCCAGCGCGCGACCTTCCCGAAGGGCGACGCGAAGGAAGATTGGGCGATCCTGCGCGCGCTCTCCGGCGCCATGGGCAAGACGCTGCCGTATGACACGCTGGGCGCTTTGCGGGCCAAGATGATTGCCGACCATCCGACCTTCGGCCAGGTCGATTACGCGCCCGGCCCGGATGCGAGCTTTGACGCCAGCGCCATCGGCGCTGAGGGCAAGCTTTCGAACGTGCCACTGCGTAGCCCGATCACGGATTTCTACCTCACCAACCCGATCGCGCGCGCTTCGAAGACGATGGCAGAGTGTTCGCGCCTGCGAGCCGGCGTGAGCGCAAAGGTGGCGGCGGAATGAACCCGAGCGCCGATTACGTGCCGCTGATTGCTCTCCCGGTCGAATGGGAGTGGGCGCTGATGAAGACGGGCCAAGTGCTCGCCATCATGATCCTGCTGCTGATCTCGCTCGCGTTCCTGCTGCTGTTCGACCGCAAGGTCTGGGCGGCGGTGCAGCTGCGCAAAGGCCCGAACGTCGTTGGCCCGTTCGGCCTACTGCAGAGCTTCGCGGACTTCTTCAAGTTCGTGTTCAAGGAAATTGTCATTCCCGCGGGCGCCAACAAAACGGTGTTCATCCTCGCGCCGCTGCTGACGTTCGTGCTGGCGTTCGTTGGCTGGGCGGCGGTGCCTTGGGCGCCGGGTGTTGTTATCGCCGATCTTAACGTCGGCATTCTCTACCTGTTCGCGATCAGCTCGCTCGGCGTGTACGGCATCATCATGGGCGGCTGGGCGTCCAACTCGAAGTATCCGTTTCTTGGCGGTCTACGTTCGGCGGCGCAGATGGTGAGCTATGAAGTCTCGATCGGCTTCATCATCATCACCGTGCTGTTGCTGGTCGGCTCGCTGAACCTCACCACGATCGTGGATGCGCAAGCGGCGGGCATCTGGGCCTGGCACGGCTTCCGGATTTTGGATTTCTCAGAGTTTCCGTCTAACATCCTCGTCGGCGTCACCATGCTGGCGATGCTCGGCATGTTCTTCATTTCGGCCTTGGCCGAAACCAACCGCCCGCCCTTCGATCTGCCGGAAGCAGAGTCCGAACTCGTGGCTGGCTATCAGGTCGAGTACTCTTCGACGCCGTATCTGCTCTTCATGATCGGCGAATATCTGAACATCGTGATGATGTGCGCGATGACGAGCATCCTCTTCCTCGGCGGCTGGCACTTGCCGTGGGGGCCGGTGGAGAGCTTGGGCCTGAACCCGTTCTTCACCTCGCTCGTCGCGATGCTGATCTTCTACGCCAAGCTTTGGATCATGTTCTTCATGTTCGCGATGGTGAAGGCGATCGTGCCGCGTTATCGCTACGATCAACTGATGCGGATTGGCTGGAAGATTTTCTTGCCGACCTCGCTCGTGGCTGTTGTCGCCATCGGCTATTACGTCACTTTCCTTCAGCCCGTCGCTGCAACGTCTGTGGCGGGTGGCTGATGCGGGCTTTGATTCTCACCGTCATGGTCGCGCTCGGCGCCTGCGCCACCCAGCTGCCGCAGGTGGTGACTCGCGAGGGCGGCGTCTTCGACGTCCGATACGACAACCGTCTGCAAACGACGCAGGAAGCAGACCTCCGCGCCGACCGCCATTGCGGCGGGCCGGCGGCGTTTGAATCTGAGCAAACCGGCTTCGATGGTTTGTCCTACCGCACCTATCGTTGCAGGGAGCGCTGAGAGATGTCCCGCATCCTCCAAGCCGCCAAAGGCGCTCTGATGCTCGACATGCTGGGCGGGTTCGCGCTCGGCATGAAGTATTTCTTCAAGCGCAAAGCGACGGTGAACTACCCGTTCGAGAAGGGCCCGCTCAGCCCACGCTTCCGCGGCGAGCACGCGCTCCGGCGCTATGCCAACGGTGAAGAACGCTGCATCGCTTGCAAGCTCTGCGAAGCCATCTGCCCGGCGCAAGCGATCACCATCGAAGCCGAGCCACGCGAAGACGGTTCGCGCCGCACCACGCGCTACGACATCGACATGGTGAAGTGCATCTATTGCGGCTACTGCCAGGAGGCGTGCCCGGTGGATGCGATCGTCGAGGGGCCGAACTTCGAGTTCGCCACCGAGACGCGCGAAGAGCTCTATTATGACAAGGAACGCTTGCTCGCGAACGGCGATCGCTGGGAGCGCGAGATCGCGAAGAATTTGGAACTGGACGCGCCTTACCGATAGGGCGGGTTTTTCTCGGGGGCTGCGGGCGAGAACGCCGGCGCCGTTTCGATTGGGAGAACGGTTGGGATGTTGGCGGCAATCGCCTGGTGGGTGTTGGCGACGATCGCGGTCTTGTCCGCGTTCGCGGTCATCGCTGCGCGCAATCCCGTACACTCCGTGCTGTTCCTAATCCTGACCTTCTTCACGTCGGCCGGCCTGTTCGTGCTGCTGGGCGCCGAGTTTTTGGCCATGCTGCTGGTGGTCGTCTATGTCGGCGCCGTGGCGGTGCTCTTCCTCTTCGTCGTCATGATGCTCGACGTGGACTTTGCCGAGCTTAAGCAGGGCTTCCTCTCATACACGCCGATTGGCGCGATCATTGCCGTGGCGCTCTTCGCCGAACTGGCGCTCGTTGCCAGCGCCTCGATGTCGTCCAACGGCGTGCCTATCTCGGTTGCCGCGACGGGCGAAAGCGCCGTCACCAATGCCGAGGCGATCGGGCAGGTGCTCTACACCGAGTATCTACTCGTCTTCCAAATGGCGGGGTTGGTTCTCCTGGTCGCCATGATCGGCGCGATCGTGCTGACGCTTCGCCACCGGCCGGGCGTGCGCAAGCAGGACATCACCGCGCAAGTTGGCCGCAAGCGCTCCGAAGGTGTCGAACTCAAGGACCCGCGTCCAGGGCAGGGGCTGGGCTGATGTTTGAGATCGGGCTTTCCCACTATTTGTTCATGGCCGCCGCGCTTTTTACGATCGGCGTCTTCGGCATTTTCGTGAACCGCAAGAACGTCATCATCATTCTGATGTCGATCGAACTCGTTCTGCTCTCGGTGAACATCAATCTGGTGGCGTTCTCGGCCTATCTGCAGAACCTCGAAGGGCAGATTTTCGCGATGATGGTTCTGACGGTCGCGGCGGCTGAAGCGGCCGTGGGCCTGGCCATTCTCGTCACCTACTTCCGCAACCGCGGCAATATCGCGGTCGAAGACATCAACCAGATGCGGGGCTAGGCGTGCAATTTTCCCCCGAAGTCCTGATCGTCCTCGGCCCGCTGTTCGCGGCGGCGTTCGCGGGGCTGTTACAGCGCTACATCGGCGACAAGGTCGCGATGGGCGTCACGACGGCGTCGATTGGCCTCTCGCTGATCCTCTCGTGGCCGATCTTCATCGGCTTCGTCTGGGGCGACGAGCAGGCGCGCGTGATCGAGCTCTTCCGCTTCATCGATGTCGCCGGCTTCACGTCGATCTGGAGCGTGCGTATCGACACGATGTCGGCGATCATGCTGGTGGTTGTGAACACGGTCTCGTTCCTGGTTCACGTCTATTCGATCGGCTACATGGCCGAAGATCCGCACCGGGCGCGGTTCTTCTCCTACCTCTCGTTCTTCACCTTCTCGATGCTCGCTTTGGTGACGGCGAACGACTTCTTGCAGCTCTTCTTCGGCTGGGAAGGGGTGGGCGTCGCGTCCTACTTGTTGATCGGGTTCTGGTTCCAAAAGCGCAGCGCCAATGATGCGGCGATCAAGGCGTTCGTGACCAACCGGGTCGGCGATTTCGGCTTTGCGCTCGGCATCATGGCGGCCTTCTTCTGCTACGGCTCGATCCAGTTCGACGAGGTTTTCCACGCCGCCGCCGCCAATCCGGAGCTGATGCTCGGCGTCGGCGAAGTGCAGTTCCGCGCCGTCGAGGTGATCGCGTTCCTGCTGTTCATCGGCGCGATGGGCAAGTCGGCGCAGTTTTTCCTGCACGTGTGGTTGCCAGACGCGATGGAGGGCCCGACGCCGGTTTCCGCGCTCATCCACGCCGCCACCATGGTGACGGCCGGCGTGTTCATGGTCTGCCGCGCGGGCGAGCTTTATCATCTTGCGCCGCTGGCGAGCGGTTTCGTGACCATCATTGGCGCTGTGACGGCGTTGTTTGCGGCAACGGTGGGTCTCGCGCAGAACGACATCAAGCGCGTCATCGCCTATTCGACCTGTTCGCAGCTTGGCTACATGTTCTTCGCGGCCGGCGTCGGCGCTTACAACGCGGCCATGTTCCACCTGTTCACGCACGCCTTCTTCAAGGCGCTGCTTTTCCTTGGTGCGGGCTCCGTGATCCACGGCATGCACCACGAGCAGGACATGCGTTACATGGGCGGCGTCCGCAAACCGATGCCGATCACCTGGGCGATGATGACGATTGGCACTGTTGCGCTGATCGGTCTCGGCATTCCGGGCATTGGCGGCTTCGCCGGCTTCTACTCGAAGGATGCAATCATCGAGGCTGCGTATGCGAGCCACGGCATCGGCGCACAGTTTGCGTTCTGGTGCGGCGTGACGGCGGCGCTGCTGACCAGCTTCTATTCATGGCGGCTCGCCTTCATGACCTTCGAAGGCAAATTCCGTCCGAACCCGCATGCGCATCACGATGACCACGCGCATCACGATGAGCACGCGAATGACCACCATCATCATGCCGCGCCGGCTGATGGTTCAGCGCCCGCGCATGAATCGCCCTGGATCATGCTTGCGCCGCTGATCGTGTTGGCGATCGGCGCGATTTTCGCGGGCATGGTGTTTTACCCATACTTCATGGGCGAACATGCAGGCGGCTTCTGGGATCACGTCATCCCGTTCCACGAGGGTCACCACGACTTCCCGACCTGGGTGCTGTGGGCACCGCTGGTCGTGACGCTGACCGGTTTTCTATTCGCCGTGATATTCTATCTCTGGAAACCTGCCGCGCCGAAGGCGATGGCGAAGGGGCCCGTTTGGGCCTTCCTCTACAACAAGTGGTACTTCGACGAGCTTTACGACTTGGTCTTCGTCAAAGGCGCGCGCGCCATCGGCGATCTCTTCTGGAAGATCGGCGACAAGAAAATCATCGATGGGCTCGGGCCTGACGGCGTCGCGGCGACCTCGCGCTTCGTGTCGCGTAACGTGCGCAAGGCGCAGACTGGCTTTGTTTATCACTACAGCTTCATCATGCTGATCGCCGCGGTTGCGTTCGGCGCCTATGCGATCTTCGTCGGCATCGGGGGCGCGCGATGAACGAGATGTTCGCCGGCTGGCCGCTGCTTTCGATTGTCACCTTCATGCCCACGGCGGGTGCGTTGCTGATCCTGCTCGCACGAATTTCGCAGCGCGGCGACAATGCTGGCTACGACAACGGCGTCAAGCTGCTGACTCTGATTGTCACCATCGCGACCTTCTTCATGTCGCTGTTCGCCTTCGCCGCGTTCCAGTGGGACGCGCCGGGCTTCCAATTGCAAGAAGACATCCCGTGGGCCTTCGGCGCGAGCTACGCCATGGGTGTCGATCAGCTGGCCATGTCGCTGGTGCTGCTGACGACCTTTCTCACGCCGCTTTGCATTTTGGCGAGCTGGTCGATCGAGAAACAGGTCAGCTCCTACATGGTGCTGTTCCTGCTGCTCGAGACGCTGATGATTGGCGTCTTCTGTGCGCAGGACATCGTGCTGTTCTATCTCTTCTTCGAGGGCGGACTGATCCCGATGTTCATCCTCATCGGGGTGTGGGGCGGCGAGCGGCGCGTCTATGCGGCGTTCAAGTTCTTCCTCTACACGCTGCTCGGCTCGCTGCTCATGCTGGTCGCCATCGTTGCGATGATTGTGATGGCGCGCGCCGCTGGGATCGAGAATCCCTCGAATATTCCGGCGCTGACCGCGTTCGCCGCGCAGGGCGGGTTCAGCCCCGACATCCAAATCTGGCTCTGGTTAGCCTTCTTCGCATCGTTCGCGGTGAAGATGCCGATGTGGCCAGTACACACTTGGCTGCCGGACGCACACGTCGAAGCGCCGACAGCGGCGTCAGTCGTGCTGGCGGCGATCTTGCTCAAAATGGGTGGTTACGGCTTCCTGCGCTTCTCGCTGCCCATGTTCCCGGACGCGTCGCACTTCTTCACGCCCTTGGTGTTCGTGCTGAGCGTGATCGCGATCGTCTATGCGTCGCTGGTCGCCTTCCGCCAGCTCGATATGAAGAAGCTGATCGCTTACTCGTCCGTGGCGCACATGGGCTTTGTCACCATGGGCATTTTCGCCGGCAACGAGCAGGGCATTCAGGGCGCCATCTTCCAGATGCTGTCGCACGGCATCATTTCTGGCGCGCTCTTCCTGTGCGTCGGCGTCGTTTACGATCGCATGCACACCCGCGAGATCGCGTTCTATGGCGGTCTGGTGCACCGCATGCCGGTCTATGCGGCCATCCTCCTTCTGTTCACCATGGGGAATGTCGGCCTGCCGGGGACGTCTGGCTTCCCCGGCGAAATCCTCACCATGGTCGGCGCCTTCCAGGTAAACGCGTGGGTCGCGGCCGGTGCGGCGCTCGGGGTGATCTTCTCGGCCGCTTATGCGCTGACGCTTTATCGCAAGGTCGCGTTTGGCGTGATCGAGAATCCCAAGCTCGATGGCATCGCGGATCTGGACGCACGTGAGTGGATCACGTTCATTCCGCTGGTCATTGCGACGCTCGTCATGGGCCTCGCGCCATCCTACGTGCTCGACTTCACAAGCATCTCCGCTGAAGCGATCGCCAACGCGTATGCGGGAGCCGCGCCATGAACGCCCCGCTTTTGGACCTGACGAACAGTTTGCCGCTGGCTCGTCCTGAGCTGCTGTTGGCAGGCTTCGCGCTCATCGCCGTCGTCCTAGGCGCTTGGTTTAAGGACCGGGCTTTCTTGGCGCTATCTGTGCTGGGCGTTATCACGCTGCTTGGCGCGGGCGGGTTGGCGATCCTGTTTCAGCCCGGCGCGCCGGTGGAAATTCTGCAAGGCGCCATGGTTGTCGACGGTGTCGGCGTCTTCGCTAAGGCGCTGATCGCACTCTCGGCAGCGGCGACCTTGGCGTTGGGCGCGGACCATTTTGTCCGCACCGACGAACAGCGCTTCGAATTTCCGATCGTGGTCGTGCTGGCTGTGCTCGGCATGTTCGTCATGGTCTCGGCGCAAGATTTGATCAGCCTTTATCTCGGCGTCGAACTTCAGAGCTTATCGGCCTACGTGCTGGCGGCGTGGCGGCGCGATGACTCGCGCTCCTCCGAGGCCGGCCTCAAATATTTCGTGCTGAGTGCGATCTCTTCCGGTCTGCTCTTATTTGGCTCGTCGTTCGTGTACGGATTTACCGGCTCGATCCGCTTTGACGCTATCGCGGCGGCGATTGGCGAGGGCGCCGGCGGGGTCGGCCTCATATTTGGCATTGTGCTGATGCTATGCGCGCTCGGCTTCAAGATGTCGGCGGCGCCATTCCACATGTGGACGCCGGATGTGTACGAGGGCGCGCCGACGCCGGTGACGGCCTTCTTTGCGGCGGCGCCAAAGGTCGCGGCTGTCGCACTGATGGCGCGCGTGCTCTACGAGCCGTTCGCCGGCCTTGAGGATCAGTGGCGCCAAGTCGTGGCCGCGCTCTCGGCGATCTCGATGGTTTGGGGCTCGATCGGCGCGCTGCTGCAGACGAACCTGAAGCGACTGATGGCGTATTCGTCCATCGCCAATATGGGCTTTGTGCTGATGGGCCTGGCGAGCGGAGTCGATCAGGGGCCGGTCGCTTCGTTGATCTATCTCGCCCTCTATCTGCCGGCCAACATCGGCGTGTTTGCGCTCATCCTTGCGATGCGTCGCAACAATCAGCCGGTGGAAACGGTGGCCGATCTCGCGGGGCTCGCGCAAAAGCGGCCTTGGATGGCGGCGATGTTTACGATGCTGTTGTTCTCGATCGCGGGCGTCCCGCCGTTTGCGGGCTTCATTGGCAAGCTGTTGGTGTTCTCTGCAGCCGTGGAGACGGGGCTGGTGTGGCTCGCCATCGTTGGCGGCATCGCGGCGGTGATTGCGGCGGCGTATTATCTGCGCGTGCTGGCCTCGATCTGGTTTGCACCATCGACGGCTCAACTCCAGCCCGCCAGCGGCACGATCGCGGTGACCGCGACCGTAATGGCCGCGCTCACCTTCCCGGTGCTGGTGCTGGCGCTCGGGGCGTTGCAGAACTGGGCTGAAGCCGCGGTACGGTCGAGTTTTTGAGAAAGCCGGTCAGATGATCGACGGCCAAGCGCCGATCGAGACGTTCGACGAAATCGACTCCACCATGCTGGAGGCGCGCCGCCGCGCCGAGCGTGGCGAACTTGGGCCAGTGTGGATGGTGGCGAAACGGCAGACGGCAGGACGCGGGCGTCGCGGGCGGGCTTGGATATCAAAAGACGGCAACCTGCTCGCGACGTATCTCTTCGCGACACAGAAGCCGCCAGGCGAGATCGCGCTGCTCGGCTTCGCTGCGGGCGTGGCGATCGCTGAGGCGACTGACGAGATTATCGGCGCCGGCAGCGCGCTGCTGAAATGGCCGAACGATGTGCTCATCGACGGCGCCAAGGCGGCGGGCATCTTGCTCGATTCCGGATCGCTTGCAGGCGGCGGCGTTTGGGCGGCGCTGGCGTTTGGGGTCAACCTCGCTGACGCCCCCGAAGGCATCGACCAGCGCACCACGAGCTTGCGCGCGGTGTTGCCGCCCGACGCCGAAGCGCCGGCGCCGCTGGCGTTCTTGGCCCGCGTGCAGCGCGGATTGGTGGCTTGGAGCGCACGCCTAGAGGCGGAAGGCTTTGCGCCGTTGCGCCAGGCTTGGCTCTCGCGCGCTTATGGCATCGGCCAAGAGGCGCGCATCATTCAGGGCGAGACGGCTTTGGAAGGGCGCTTCGCCGGTCTATCACCACGCGGCGAATTGGAACTGGATACGACCGAAGGCCGACGCCTCATCGCCGCCGGCGATGTGTTTTTCCCGCAAGCAGGCTAAGCTTCCCCATGCTTCTCGCCATCGACGTCGGCAACACCAATACGAAGTTCGCTGTCCATGACGGCCAAACTTGGCGCGGCCAGTGGCGCGCCTCAACCGACACAACGCGCACGGCCGACGAATATGCGCCGTGGCTGAGCCAGATCATGGCGACAGCCGATCTCGGCCTCTCGGACATCAAGGCCTGCATCATCTCGACCGTAGTGCCGCAGGCGCTGTTCAATCTGCGTAATCTCTCGCGCCGCTATGTGAACGCCGAGCCGATGGTGGTCGGCGAGGACGGGCTGAACCTCGGCATCGAAGTGCGCATCGATAAGCCCAACGACGCAGGCGCGGACCGGCTGGTCAACGCTGTGGGCGCCTTCATCGAGTATGGCGGCCCCGCTATCGTAATCGACAGCGGCACGGCGACCACCTTCGACATCGTCGCCGCCGATGGCGCCTTCGAAGGCGGCATCATATTGCCGGGGATCAATCTTTCGTTGCAGGCGTTGCATGAAGCAGCGGCGCGTTTGCCACGCGTTGAAATTCGCGATCCGGGCCGCGTGATCGGCAAGGACACAGTCAGCGCCATGCAATCGGGCATTTATTTTGGATCCATCGATATGATCGAAGGCCTGTGCCGGCGCATCAAAGCCGAATACGGTCAGCCGATGAAGACGATCGCCACGGGCGGCGTCGCCTCGATCTTCGAGGGCGCATTCCCGAGTATCGATCATTTCGACCAAGACCTCACCTCGCGTGGTCTCCTGGAAATCTACAAACGGAACGGCGGAAAGCTTTGAAAGCGCCAGCGGCGGACGACGAACTGGTATTCTTGCCGCTTGGCGGGTCCGGCGAGATCGGCATGAATCTGAACGCCTACGGCTACGGCCCGCCGGATGCGCGTCAGTGGATCATCGTTGATATCGGCGTAACGTTCGGACGTGAAGACACAACGCCGGGCGTCGAGCTCATTCTGCCTGACCCCGCCTATCTCGAAGACGAGCGCGACAACATCATCGCCATCGTGCTGACACACGCGCACGAAGATCACATCGGCGCATTAGGCTGGCTCTGGCCTCGCTTGAAAGTGCCGGTGTATGCGACGCCGTTCACGGCAGCCCTGGTGCGCGAAAAGCTGCGCGAGCACGGGCTGCTTGAGAAAGTCCCGCTCACGGAAATTCCGCTGAAGGGCAATCTGAAGCTAGGCCCGTTCGACATCGATTTCGTGACGCTGACACACTCGATTCCAGAGCCGAATGGCTTGGCCATCCGTACCCCGCTCGGCCTTATCTGGCACACCGGCGATTGGAAGATCGATCCCGATCCGCTGATTGGTGAAACCACCGACGAAGCCAAGCTGCGCGAAATGGCCGACGAAGGCGTGCTGGCGATGGTGTGCGACAGTACGAACGTGTTCGTCGAAGGCACGGCCGGCTCGGAAGCCGAGGTGCGCGAAAAGCTCACAGAAGTGATCAAGAAGCGCAAAGGCCGCGTAGCGGTGACGGCGTTTGCGTCGAACGTGGCGCGCGTGGAGACTGCGTTGTTGGCGGCGCGCGCAGCTGGACGCACGCCGTGCCTGGTAGGCCGCTCAATGATCCGAATCTACAACGCCGCCAAGAGCGTGGGGTTATTGCGAGACACGCCTCAAGTGATTGACGAAGACGACGCCGACACGCTGCCGGACGAGAACATCCTCTTCCTCTGCACGGGCAGCCAAGGCGAGGCGCGCGCCGCGCTCTCGCGCATTGCACGCGGCGACCATCGCAACGTCTCTCTGCGCCAGGGCGACACGGTGATCTTCTCGTCACGGGTCATTCCCGGCAACGAGGCGGCGATCCATAAGTTGCACGAGCAGTTTCTGGCGCGCGGCGTCGAACTGGTGACGGCGGATAGTGAGCACCTGATCCACGTCTCGGGTCATCCGGCCCGGGACGAGCTGAAACAGATGTATGCCTGGGCGCGGCCGCGTATCGCCATCCCCGTGCATGGCGAGCAGCGCCACATCCGCGAGCACGTGAAGCTGGCGCTTGAACTCCAGGTGCCGGAAGCGATCGGTCCGAATAACGGCGATATGATCCGCTTGGCGCCAGGCCCAGCCACGGTGATCGACGAGGTGCCGGCGGGGCGCCTCTATGTCGATGGCGCCAACATCATCCCGGCCGAGGACGATTCCCTGAAGGATCGCCGCCGCCTCGGCGCGGAGGGCTCGGCGCATGTGTCGCTGGCGCTCAGCGGCAAGAACGCCATCGTGGCGGGCCCGACAGTCAATGTCCGCGGCATTTCCATGCCGGATGAGGAAGATTTCGAACTCGCTTTGGAAAAGTTGGAAGACGCCGCTAAGGCGGCATTTCAGCGGCTCAAACACCAAGAACGCGAAGATGACGAGTTGGTGGAGCAGGCAGTCATGCGATCGGTTCGCAAAGCTGCAGAAAAGCTTTGGCGAAAGCGCCCGCTAGTCGACGTGACGGTGCTGCGCCTCTAAATTGCGCTTTGGGACAGGGTTTGGGAGTAGGGTCAATGCTCGGCCGTTTGAATCACGTCGGCATCGCCGTGCCTTCGATCGAGGATGCGAAGGCGACCTATCGCGATCTGTACGGCGTGCCGGCGGACGCCATCACCGAAACACGCGAACTGCCGGCGCAGGGCGTCAAGTTCGCCTTCGTTAACGTCGCCAACAGCCAGATAGAGCTGATCGAGCCGCTGGGCGAAGACAGTCCGATCCGCAACTTCCTCGAGAAGAACCCGAAGGGCGGGCAGCACCATGTCTGCTTCGAAGTGCCGGACATCTACGTCGCACGCGACGAGATGGTGGTGCGCGGCGCCAAAGTGCTGAACGAGCCGCGCATTGGCGCGCACGGGACGCCGATCATCTTTGTTCACCCGAAGGATTCAAACGGCGTCCTGATTGAGCTGATGGAAACGCCGAAGGCCGCGCACGGATGAACCTGTTTTTGGGCGTCGCCATCTACGTGATCCTGTGGTGGCTGGCGTTTTTCACCATGCTGCCGATGGGGGCGCAGAGCCTGCACGAGGCTGACGAGGCTTCCGTTCCGGGTGTCGAGCGGGGCGCGCCCAAGTCGCACCGGTTGGGCTTAAAGGCCGTGATCGCGACCGGAATCGCGGCGCTTGTGTGGCTGTTCGTGGCCTGGGCCATATCCGTCGATCTGATGGGCATGCGGCCGCATTAGGCCGCGTTGCGGGACGCCGCGCGTCAGTCTATTCCCAGGCGCTCGAAAGGAACCGCCCGCCCATGCATGCGCTCAAGGTCACGCGCGCCGAAAATTTTCCCGAATGGTATCAGGCCGTCGTGCGCGACGCTGATCTGGCGGAATTATCCCCGACGCGCGGCTGCATGATTATCAAGCCGTGGGGCATGGGCATCTGGGAGCGCTTCGTCGCCGAGATGGACGGTCGCATCCGCGCCAGCGGTCACGAGAACTACTATTTCCCGATGATGATCCCGCTCAGCTTCTTTGCGAAGGAAGCTGAGCACGTCGACGGCTTTGCCAAAGAGATGGCGGTGGTGACGCACCATCGCCTGAAGTCGATCGATGGCGTGCTGCAACCCGATCCGGACGCCGAACTCACCGAGCCGCTGGTCCTGCGCCCAACATCGGAGACAATCATCGGTGATGCGTTCAGCCGCTGGATCAAATCCTATCGTGATCTGCCGCTGAAGCTGAACCAGTGGGCCAACGTGGTGCGCTGGGAAATGCGCACGCGCATGTTTCTGCGCACGGCGGAGTTTCTCTGGCAGGAGGGTCACACCGCCCACGCCGATGAAGCCGATGCCATGGAAGAGACGATGCTGGCGCTCGAAATGTATCGTAGCGTCGTCGAAGACGTGATGGCGATCCCGGTGATCTGCGGTGAAAAGCCGGAGAACGAACGCTTCCCCGGCGCCGATCGGACCTATTCCATCGAAGCGATGATGCAGGACGGCAAGGCGCTGCAAGCCGGCACGTCGCATTATCTCGGGACGCACTTCGCCGAAGCGCAGAACATCCGCTACCAGGATAAAGACGGCGGCATGTCGCTTTGCCACACGACCAGCTGGGGCACGTCCACGCGTCTCATCGGCGGCATGATCATGACGCACGGCGACGATGACGGCCTGCGCACACCGCCAGCCATGGCGCCGCGCCAGATCGTCATCGTGCCGATGTTGCGCGGCAAACCCGAAGACGCCGAGGTCAAGCAATATTGCCTCGATCTCGCGGCGGCGTTGAACAAGGGCTGGGCCCTGGGTTCACCGATGCGCGCCCATGTCGATGTGAAAGATGCGCGCCCCGCCGACAAACGCTGGGATTGGGTACGCCGCGGCGCGCCGCTCATCTGCGAGGTCGGCCCACGCGATGCAGCCAACGGCCAAGTGACCTTCATCAAGCGCAATGCGTTGCGCGAAGGCGAGAAGATCAAATCGCACACGCTGACGCGCGATGAGTTCGTCGCGCAGGCGCCAGGGCTGCTGGAGACAGCGCAGCAGGAATTGTTCGCCGAGGCCAAAGCGCGAACCGAGAGCAATATTCGCGGAGGCTTTAGCACCTTCGCTGACCTTGAGCGGTACTATGGAACCGACGATGAAAGCGGCGAGTTCAAGGGCTGGGCGCGCGTTCACTGGTCGCGCCCGACCGGCGCTGCGCTGGAAGACGTGGGCAATCGCTTGAAGTCTTTGAAGCTGACCATCCGCAACGCGCCGCTGCAACAGCCGGCGTCGTTTGGCGTTTGCATCTTCACCGGCGCGCCGGCGGTGGAAGAAATTTTGATCGCGCGGGCTTATTGATGATCGCTGGAAACTCGAAGCCCTTCGGCCTGTTCGAGCGCATGCTCGCGGGTCGTTACCTGCGTGCCAGGCGCCAATATGGCGGCGTGGCGCTGATCTCCGTTATCTCCGTGCTCGCCATCACGCTCGGCGTGTTCGTGCTGATCGTCACCATGTCGGTGATGAACGGTTTTCGCGAGACTTTGCTTTCACGCATCCTCGGCGTAAACGGGCACGTCTACATCGATACGCGTAACATGCCGGGCCAAGAGGTCGAGCGGCTCGCGCAATTGGCGCGGCAGTCGCCGGACGTTTTGCACGTGACGCCGATCATTAACGCCCAGGCTTTGGCGACATCCGACGGCTTTGCTTCCGGTGTGATCGTGCGCGGCATTCCGCGTGCGGAGTTGGAAGCCCTGCCAATGGTCGCCGACAGCATTCGCCCCGGCGGCGGTTTTGGCGGCTTTGAAGGCATCGATTCGCCGACGATCCTGGTCGGCGATCGCTTGGCGGCGCAGCTTGGCGTCGCTGAAGGCATGGCCATCTCGGTGTTGTCGCCGCAGGGCGCCGCAACGCCGTTTGGGCTGACGCCGCGGCGAAAATCGTTTCTGGTTGGCGGCGTGTTTAGCGTCGGCATGGCCGAGTTCGACTCGGCGCTCATCTATATGCCGCTCGAACAGGCGCAGATCCTATTCAGCCGCGGCGATGGCGCCGATGAACTCGAAATTCGCATCCGCGATCCGGATCGAACGGTGCCGGCGATGATGAATTTGCGCGACCGGCTAGGGCCGGACGCCGTCATCTATGATTGGCGGGCTAAGAGCCAGGGATTGTCGGACGCTTTGGTGGTCGAGCGCAATGTCATGCGGCTTATTCTGATGTTCGTGCTGGGTTTGGCGGCGCTCAACATCGTCACTGGCCTCATCATGCTGGTGAAAAATAAGAGCCGCGACATCGCTATCCTGCGCACCATGGGCGCCACCAAGGGCGCGATCATGCGCGTCTTCTTCATGGCGAGCGCAAGCTTAGGCGTCATCGGTTTGACTCTGGGCCTCGTGCTTGGTCTCAGCTTCTGTTTCTTCATCGAGCCGATTCAAAACTTCCTCTCGACTGTGGTCGGTTTCGATATCTTCCCCGGCACGGTCTATTCGCTGGAGACGTTGCCGGCGCGTGTGGAATGGGCGGAAGTCGCGCTGATTTCGTTCTTCACCATCGGGGTTACGTTTGCGGCGACGCTGGCGACGTCTTGGTGGGCGTCACGGTTCGATCCAGTGGAGGCGCTGCGTTATGAGTGATGTTGCGCCAACCACGACGCCGGCGCTGCGCCTTGCCGGACTGACGCGCCGCTATCAGTCGGGCGAGAGCGAATTGCTCGTGCTCGACGCGATCGATCTGACAATCCTGCCCGGCGAGATTGTCGGTCTGATCGGCCCGTCCGGTTCGGGCAAGTCATCATTGTTGCACGCCGCCGGCATGTTGGAGCGGCCGAGCGATGGTGAAGTTTCCATCGAAGGTCACGACGGCTGGGGTTTGAACGACGAACAACGCACGGCAATCCGCCGCAATCGCATCGGTTTCGTCTATCAGTTTCACCATCTGCTGCCCGAGTTCGACGCCATCCATAACGTGGCGCTGCCAGCTCTTATCGCTGGCCGGCCGCGTCGCGAGTCGCTCGTGGAGGCTGAGCGCTTGCTCGGCGTCATGGGCCTGCAGCACCGCGTCTATCACCAGCCGGCGCAGCTTTCAGGCGGCGAGCAGCAACGCGTTGCCATCGCCCGCGCCATGATCAACCGCCCGGCTCTGATCCTGGCCGACGAACCGACGGGCAATCTGGATCCAGACACCTCTACGGTGGTGTTTGCCGCGCTGTCGGACCTCGTCCGCAAAGAGGGCGCCGCCGCGTTGATCGCCACGCACAATATGGAGCTGGCGAAATATATGGACCGGGTCATGAGTCTGGATCACGGCAAGCTGGTGCGCCGCAACTAGGGCGCCCGTGACCGCGACGGGCCGGCCTTAAGCGCCTATATTCGTGCCGAATCATGGCTTCGCCGTTCATCCATCTCCGCGCCCGCTCCGGCTATTCGCTGTTGCAGAGTTCAATCCAGGTCAAAGACTTGGTGAAGCTCGCGGCGATGAACGACATGCCGGCTCTTGGCATGACCGACGCCAACAATTTGTTTGGCGCGCTCGAATTTTCGGAGGCGGCCGCCGAAGCGGGCATTCAGCCGCTCGTCGGCGTGACGCTGAGCGTGAAGGGCGACGGTGGTATCGACGGTACGCTTGTGCTGTTGACGCAAAGCACGGCCGGCTACGCCAACTTGATGCAGCTCTCCAGCGCCGCGTTCCTGGAGTCGGACTCGCATGATGAGCCGCATGTTTCGCTCGCCCGCGTCTTCGCGCATGCCGAGGGCTTGATCGCCCTCACAGGCGGCGGCGAAGGTCTGCTCGCGCCGCTCCTGGCCGAAGGGAAGATTGACCTTGCCGAGACAACGCTCAAGCACCTCGAATCCGCGTTCGGCAATCGGCTCTACGTCGAACTGCATCGCCACGGCGAGCGGATCGAAGCGGAAACCGAGGGTGCGCTACTTGAGCTTGCCTATTCGCGCGGACTGCCGATCGTGGCTGCAAACGACATTCGCTTCGCCACGCGCAAAGGCCATGGCTCGCACGACGCGCTGATTTGCATTGCTGCGTCCTCTTATCTTGGCGAAGAGGATCGGCCGCGCGTCACCCAGGATCACTATTTCAAGTCCGCAGCCGAGATGACGGAGCTGTTTTCGGATTTGCCGGAGGCGCTGGAGAACACTGCCGAGATCGCACGGCGTTGCGCGTTTCGCGTGGAAAAGCGCAAGCCTATCCTGCCGCGCTTCGACACCAAGCGCGGTCGCGACGAGCCGGCGGAATTGAAGGCGCAGGCCGAGGCTGGTTTGAAGGCGCGTTTGAAGGCGCTCGGCGACCGCTTGGCGGCGCCGGTTGAAGAGTACGAGAAGCGTCTGGCGTTCGAACTGCAAGTCATTACTCAGATGCAGTTCCCCGGCTACTTCCTGATCGTCGCGGACTTCATCAAGTGGGCGAAAGCGAACGGCATTCCGGTAGGACCGGGGCGCGGATCGGGCGCCGGTTCGGTTGTCGCGTGGGCGCTGACGATCACCGATCTCGATCCGCTGCGTTGGGGGTTGCTGTTCGAGCGCTTCCTCAATCCCGAGCGCGTCTCGATGCCCGACTTCGATATCGACTTCTGCCAAGAGCGGCGCGGCGAAGTTATTGAGTACGTCAAAAACAAGTACGGCGAGGACCGCGTCGCCCACATCATCACTTTCGGCACGCTGCAAGCGCGCGCTGTTGTCCGCGATGTTGGCCGCGTGATGCAATTGCCATTCGGCCAAGTCGACCGGTTCGCCAAATTCATCCCGGCCAACCCCGCAAATCCGGTCACGCTGAAGCAAGCGCTGGATACTGAAGACAAGCTCAAGGAAATGCGCCGCAACGAGCCGGAAATTCGGGAGTTGACCGAAACCGCGCTCGAACTCGAAGGGCTTTATCGCAACGCATCAACGCACGCGGCTGGCGTCGTGATCGGCGATCGGCCGTTGATCGAACTGGTGCCGCTCTACCGCGATCCGCGCGCGCATCTGCCAGCAACCCAGTTCAACATGAAATGGGTCGAAGCCGCCGGCCTGGTGAAGTTCGACTTCCTCGGCCTGAAGACGCTGACAGTCATTGACCGCGCCGTGAAATCAATCCGCGCGCGCGGGATAGAAATCGATCTGGATGCGACTGGTTACGACGACCTGAAAACATACGAGTTGATGCAGTCGGGTTTGACGTTCGGCGTGTTTCAGCTCGAAGGTCAGGGCATGCGCGATACGCTGCGCAAGGTGAAGCCAACTTCGCTTGAAGACGTTATCGCGCTCATCTCGCTTTATCGCCCGGGGCCGATGAAAAACATCGACCGCTTCGCCAACGTGAAACATGGGCGCGAAAAGCCGGACTATCTGCACGAGACGCTGCAGCCAATCCTGGAAGAGACGTACGGCGTCATCGTCTACCAAGAACAGGTTATGCAGATCGCGCAGGTGTTGAGCGGATACTCGCTTGGCGAAGCCGATCTGTTGCGCCGCGCCATGGGTAAGAAGCAGCCGGCGGAAATGGCGAAGCAGAAATCTCGGTTTATCGAGGGCGCCAAGGAGAAGGGAGTCAACGAAAATCTCGCCTCCCACATCTTCGATCTGGTCGAGGAGTTCGCCGGCTACGGATTCAACAAATCCCACGCCGCCGCTTACGCCGTGATCGCGTATCAAACTGCCTATCTGAAGGCGCACTATCCGATCGACTTCGTCGCCGCCTCGATGAGCCTCGACATTTCCAACTCCGATAAGCTCGCAAGCTTCTATCAAGACGCGCGCCGCATCGGCGCGACAGTGCTGCCGCCTGACCTCAATCACTCTGAAGCGGATTTCAGTGTGAAGCCGATGGAGGATGGCGAACTCGCGGTGCGTTATGCGCTGGGGGCGGTGCGCAACGTGGCGCTTGGCGCGATGGAGGCGCTGGTCGCGGAGCGCAAAGCGCGGGGGCCGTTCAAGGCGCTTTATGATTTCGCTGAGCGGCTGGACCCCAAAGCCGTGAACAAGCGCCAACTTGAAAATCTCGCGAAAGCCGGCGCTTTTGATGCGATCGAGCCGGATCGCGCGCGCGCCTTGGCGGCCTGCGAGATCCTGTCGGCTTACGCCCAGCGTGTCGCCGAAGAACGTGCGAGTGCGCAGACGAGTTTGTTTGGGGCTGAAGAGCCGAGCGCGCGTCCGGCGTTTCCGAAGGCGCCGTCCTGGTCGGCTCAGGATCGGCTCGACGCTGAACGCGAGAGCGTCGGCTTTTATCTTTCCGGCCACCCGCTCTCGGATTTCTTCCTCGATACCGGCGAGCGCTACAAGACGTTTGCCGACATCTTGGAAGAGGGCGAGACTGAGCAACGTTCCTATCCAATGGCCGGCGTGTTGCGCAGCGTGAAGTATCGGCCGGCGCAAACCGGCGGCACGCTCGCGTTCATCTCTGCGTCCGATCCGACGGGTGATTTTGAAGCGATGGTGATGCCGGAGAATGTCGAGGCGGCGCGCAGCACGCTGGAGGTGGGCAAAGCGTTCGTGTTTCGCGGGCGCGTGCGCTGGCGGGATGGCGACTTGAAGCTGGCGGCCGACACGTTCGAGCCGGTGGAAGCGGTCGAGGCGCGGACGGTGGAGGACTTGCGCGTTATCTTGAAGGAAGGCGCGCCGATCCATTTACTGGCGCAGACGATCACAGCGCTCCCCAAACCAGGCCCCGGCGAAGCGAGACCGTTGCGGTTGGTGTTGAGATTGGCGGATGGACGTGAGGTTGAGCTGAAGGCGCGGACTTTGGTTTCGGGGGCGCCTGCTGCGCGTGCGGCGCTGAAGGCGGCGCGCGGGGTGGAGCGTGTGATCTAAGCCATCCGTCGCGGAGATTTCGCGCCTCAGGCGTGTCCCCCTTGTTTGCCGGCGCGCGCTCTGCACACTGGGCCCGAGCGAGGGAGGGCCTATGCGCCTGAAAATTTGGATGGGCCTGGCGGCCGCGGCGTGTCTAGCTGCATGCGCCACGACAGTTGTTGAAACGCCGGACGAGACGCCGCGACGCGAAGCGTTTGCGTCGACCTACGAACCAGCGCCATCGACGCCGACTTTGATCCGCAACGCCACGGTGCTGGACGGTCTTGGCGGCGAGTTTGCCAATTATGATGTGCTGATGCGCGACGGTCAGATCGTATCCATCGGCCAAGGTTTGTCGGCGGACGGCGCGACTGTGATCGATGCATCGGGACGCTTCGTGACGCCGGGCATTATCGACGCGCACTCGCACTTGGGCGTTTACCCCGCGCCATCGATCCAAGCGACATCGGACGGCAATGAGGTCACGCAACCGAACACGGCCGAGGTATGGGCCGAGCATTCGGTCTGGCCGCAAGATCCGGGCTTCGGCCGCGCCGTCGCTGGCGGCATCACCACGCTGCACATTCTGCCAGGCTCGGCGAACCTGTTTGGCGGTCGCGGCGTGACTTTGCGCCCCGTCCTTGGCGCGCGCAGCGTGCTTGAGATGAAATTTCCAGGTGCCCCGCAGAGCATGAAAATGGCGTGCGGTGAAAACCCGTCGCGCGTTTATGGCGGTCGCAACTCCTCGCCCGCAACCGGCATGGGGAATTTCGCCGGCTATCGTCAGGCCTTCGCCAATGCCGCCCGTTACGCGCGCCGCGTCGCCGCTGCCGAGAACGGCGAAGGCGACCCGCCGGATCGCGATCTGGAAATGGAAACGCTGGCCGGCGTGCTGAACGGCGACATTCTGCTGCAATGGCATTGCTACCGCGCCGACGAAATGGCGCTCGCCATCGATGTGGCGCACGAGTTCGATTTCCAGATTTCGGCCTTCCACCACGCGGTAGAAGCCTACAAGATCGCCGATCTGCTGGCGGAAGAAGAAATCTGCGCGGCGATGTGGGCCGATTGGTGGGGCTTCAAGCTCGAAGCCTATGACGGCATCCGCGAGAACATTCCCTTCGTCGACGCTGCCGAAGGCAGCTGCGCCATCGTTCACTCCGATAGCGAAGTGGGCATTCAGCGTTTGAATCAAGAGGCGGGCAAAGCGCTCGCCGATGGCCGGCGCGCTGGCCTTGAAATTTCGCGCGGACAAGCTTGGCGCTGGCTCTCCTTCAATCCGGCGCGGGCGCTGGGGATTGAGGAAGAGACTGGCTCGCTGCAACCCGGCCGCCGCGCCGATGTGGTGATCTGGTCGGCCGACCCGCTGACCAGCTACGCAGTGGCGGAGCGTGTGTTTATGGACGGCGCGTTGATCTATCAGCGCGGGCAGGGCCAAGAGCATTTCTCCGACTTTGAACTCGGTCAAACCTATCGGGAGGGCGCGCAATGAGAATTCTCGCCGCACTCTTCACGAGCCTCGCGCTCGCTGCGCCGGCTTTTGCCGAAACCGTGCTGATTCGAGACGGCCGCGTCGTCACCAATGGCGCTGCCGGTGTGATCCAAAACGGCGATGTGTTGATCGTTGACGGGCGCATCAGCGCCGTCGGCGAAAATATCGCTGCGCCGCGTGGCGCGCGCATCGTTGAAGCGGAGGGCCGGTTCGTTACGCCCGGTGCTTTTGCTGCAATGAGCGAAATCGGTTTGTCGGAAATTTCCGGCTCCGGCGCGCCGAATGACGCAAGCGTGGAAGGCGACCTGATCAGCGCTGCAGCCGATGCCGGGCGCGCTTTCGATCCGAGCGTCACGGCTGTGCCGGTGACGCGCCTTGAAGGCGTCACGCGCGCGGCGATTGCGCCATCGGCGACGGGCACGATGTTTGGCGGCCGCGGCGCGCTCGTGTCGTTGAGCGGCGATGCCGACAGCGTCTTCGGCGAGCGCACCTTCATGGTGGTAGAGCTTGGCGAAACCGGCGCCAATCGCGTCGGCGGTTCGCGCGCGGCGATGTGGCCGGCGTTCGAGGCGGCGCTGCGCGATGCGCGGGAATATCCCGCGCGTTATCGTAGCGGTCAGGGCGGCGCGGTTTTGAACGAAATCGATGCAGCGGCGCTGCAGCCGTACGCACGCGGCGAAGGGCTCATGCTCGTTCACCTCGAAAGCGCGGCCGACATTCGCCGCTTGATCGCCTTCAAGCGCGCTAACCCGCGTTTGCGCTTTGCCATCCATGGCGGCGCGGAAGCTTGGCAAGTGGCGCCGGAACTGGCGCGCTCCGGCATCCCGGTGATCATCGACCCGTTGAACAATCTGCCGGATCGGTTCGAGCGACTGTCGGCGCGGCTGGACAATGCGGCGTTGCTGCATGCGGCGGGTGTGCGCTTTGCCATCGCGCCGGGGCCGGGTTCGGTCGATGCGCATCAGGCGCGTTTGGTGTTGCAGCTGGCGGGCAACGCCGTCGCCAACGGTTTGCCGTGGGATGCGGCGTTCGCGGCGGTGACGCGTGGACCGGCGGAGATTTTCGGCGTCGGTAATCGCATCGGGCGCCTCGAGCGCTCTTATGTGGCCGACGTAGTGATCTGGGACGGCGACCCGCTCGAAGTGCAAAGCGCGCCGACCGCGGTGTTCATTGACGGCGAAGAGCAACCCTTGGTCTCCCGTCAAACGATGCTGCGCGATCGCTATCATCCGAACCGCTAAGCCCATCGACGGGCTATGGCTGTGGCCGGACAACGCTTGTGCTTTTCCGGGTAAGATGGGAGCCGGGGCGCGCGATCCGCGCTGAGCAGTCTCTAGGGTTTGCGTGGTGCGTCTCCGCATCCCGCTGCGTGCTTCGCGCGCCCCGTTGCCGATGGTTTTTCCCGGTGCGGACGGAGGAGTTGTGCTCGGCCGCTTTTCGCGGGCTCGCCTCCTGGACGATGGACCTTTTGGGACGACGTCTGTTCCCGGCGAAAAGCGGACTACGAAGCCCCGGATGGCGCCGCGGCTTGGCCGATCATCGCTCCCGCCTAGCGGGCAGCCCTGCGCAAACGCCACCCCCCGCGGACTTGAGTTTTCCATAGCCTCCCTCTATATCCGCGCCTCACTTCGCACGCGGGAGCGGCGGGGCGGTCTGAAAGCGGCTGTTTCCCTCCATCCGGTCCGGGTTTTCCCGGTCTTTCCCGCGGCGGCAAACCGGAAAAGGAACGACACTTATGGCGCTGCCTGAATTCTCCATGCGTCAGCTGTTGGAAGCTGGCGCCCACTTCGGCCACCAGACCCACCGCTGGAACCCGAAGATGGACCGCTACATCTTCGGCGAAAAGTCCAACATCCACATTATCGATCTGTCGCAGACGGTGCCGTTGCTGCACCAGGCGCTGCTGAAGGTGCGCGAAGTCGCCGCCAAGGGCGGGCGCGTGCTGTTCGTCGGAACCAAGCGCCAAGCGTCGGATCACATCAAGGCATCGGCTCAGCGCTGCGCCCAGTATTACGTGAACTCGCGCTGGCTCGGCGGCACGCTGACCAATTGGCAAACCGTGTCGAAGTCGATCGCGCGTCTGCGTGAACTCGACGCGATCGCCGCTGGCGGCGCTGTTGGCCTGACCAAGCGCGAAGTGCTCGACCGTACCCGCGAGCGCGACAAGCTCGACCGCTCGCTCGGCGGCATCGCCTCGATGGGCGGCGTTCCGGACCTGATGTTCGTGATCGACACCAACAAGGAAGCGATCGCCATTCTGGAGGCCAAGAAGCTTGGCATCCCGGTGGTCGCGGTGGTCGATTCCAACTGCGATCCGGATGCGGTGACCTATCCGATCCCGGGCAATGACGATGCGGCGCGCGCGATCCAGCTCTATTGCGATCTCATCGCCGACGCCGTGCTCGACGGTCTGACCGAAGGCCAAGTGCGTGGCGGCGTCGATATCGGCGCCTCGTCGCGTCCGCCGGTGGAACCGGCCGTGGCCGCAGTCGAGGTTGAGCGAGAGCGCACGCCGGTGGAAAGCCCGATGGATGGCCCCACTGGCGCGAACTACTAAGCGAACCCATTTCAAAGCGCGCTTGTTCGTGAACTGAGCGCGCCAAGCGTATCAGGAGTAAAAGACATGGCGGAAATCACCGCTGCGCTGGTCAAAGACCTGCGCGAAAAGACCGGCGTCGGCATGATGGACTGCAAGAAGGCGCTCGCCGAGAATAACGGCGACCTGGAAGCGTCCATCGATTGGCTGCGCGCCAAGGGCCTGTCCAAGGCCGCGAAGAAGGCTGACCGCGCCGCCGCCGAAGGCATCGTGGCGATCGCGCTCGACGGCAATCAAGGCGCGGTGATCGAGCTCAACTCGGAAACCGACTTCGTCGCCCGCAACGCCGATTTCCAGAAGGCGGCGAACGCGTTCGCGAAGCTGGGCCTTAAGGCTGGCGACCATCAAGCACTGCTCGACAGCGCCCACGATGGCGGCAAGGTCTCCGACGCGGTGACGCAACTGATCGCGACGATTGGCGAGAACATCACGCTGCGCCGCTCCGCCAAGCTGGCGGTTGGGACTGGCGTAATTGCCGCCTACGTGCACGGCAAGGTCGACGGAAACGACAATCTGGGCCGCATCGCGGTTCTGGTTGCGCTGGAGTCGACCGGCGACAAGGCGGCGCTGGAGAGCTTCGGCAAGAAGGTCGCCATGCACATCGCCTCGGCCAGCCCTCTGGCGCTGAGCGAAGCCGAAATCCCGGCTGACCGCATCGAGCGCGAGAAGGCGGTGATCGGCGAGCAGATCAAGGAAGACCCGAAAGCGGCCGGCAAGCCGCAGCAGGTTCTCGACAAGATGCTCGAAGGCCGCATGCGCAAGTTCTTCGAGGAATCGGTGCTGACCAAGCAGGCGTTCATTTTGAACCCGGATCAGACCGTCGAGGCCGCTGTCGCCGACGCCGCCAAGGCCGCCGGCGCGCCGGTTGCGATCAAGGGCTTCGTCCGCTTCGCGGTGGGCGAGGGCGTTGAGAAGCGTCAAGACGACTTCGCCGCCGAAGTCGCCTCGATGACCAAGAAAGACTAACCGAAATCCGCCGCCGTTAGCCTTTGCGCCGACGGCGGCGGACGCGTTATGCTAGGCGAACCGCCACATCCGGAACAATCCGATGAGCCTCGCCGAAATGCCTAAACCCGAAGCCGCGCGCAAATATAAGCGCGTGCTCCTGAAAATCTCCGGCGAAGCGCTGATGGGCGATGGCCAGTATGGCATCGACCAGACGACCTGCGAGCGCTTCGCGCAAGAAGTGCTCGACGCCCAGCGCGCCGGGGCGGAAGTCTCGCTCGTCATCGGCGGCGGCAACATTTTCCGCGGCATGGCCGGTGCGGCCAGAGGCATGGAGCGCGCCAGCGCCGATTACATGGGCATGCTGGCGACCGTCATGAATGCACTCGCCATGCAGAACGCGATCGAAGCGCTTGGCGGCCAAGCGCGCGTGCTCTCGGCCATCCCGATGGTGACGGTGTGCGAGCCCTACATCCGCCGCCGCGCCATGCGTCACATGGAGAAGGGCCGCATCGTCATTTTCGCCGCCGGCACCGGCAATCCGTTTTTCACCACCGACACAGCCGCTGCGCTGCGCGCCGCCGAGATGGGCTGCGACGCGCTGCTCAAGGGCACACAAGTCGACGGCGTCTACAGCGCCGATCCGAAGAAGGACAAAACCGCGACGCGCTACGATAAGCTGAGCTACCACGAAGTGCTGGCGCGCGATCTGAAGGTCATGGACGCGTCTGCGATTAGTTTGATGCGCGATAACGGCATCCCCATCGTCGTGTTCTCGATCCACACGCGCGGCATGCTGGCCGAGGTCTTGGCCGGCGGCGGCGTAAGCACCACCATCACCGACTAAGGACGAAACCATGGCTGCGTCTCCGCCCTTCAAACTCGACGACTACAAGAAGCGCATGGACGGCGCGATCACGGCGCTGGGCCACGAATTCAGCGGCCTGCGCACTGGCCGCGCTTCGCCTTCGCTGCTGGATCCGATCAAGGTCGAAGCCTATGGCTCGGAAACGCCTTTGACCTCGGTGGCCAGCGTCAGCGTGCCTGAGCCGCGCATGATCTCGGTCAACGTATGGGACAAATCCGTCGTCGCTGCCGTCGATAAGGCGATCCGCTCGTCCAATCTGGGCCTCAATCCGATCATGGATGGCCAGACGCTGCGCATTCCGATCCCGCCGCTTACTGGCGAACGGCGCACCGAACTTGCGAAAGTCGCCGGCAAGTATGCCGAGCAGCAGCGCATCGCCGTGCGCAACATTCGCCGCGATGCGATGGAGCACCTAAAGAGGCTCGAGAAAGAGCACGCGATCAGCGAAGACGAGCACAAGCGCCACGGCGCGGAGGTGCAGAAGGCGACCGACGATCACATCAAGAAGGTCGACGATCTGCTGCGCCATAAAGAAGAAGAGATCATGCAGGTTTAGGGCCTAGGGATTGGGGACTAGGGATTAGGGAAAGGCGTTTCCCGTTCACACCCCAACCCTGATCCCAATTCCTAATCCCAATGACGCAACCTGCTTCCACCCCGATCCCGGCGAACGTTCCCCGCCACGTCGCCATCATCATGGACGGCAATGGCCGTTGGGCGAAGCAACGCTCGCGTCCGCGGACGTTCGGTCATAGCGAGGGCGTGGAAGCTTTGCGCCGGACAGTGGAGGCGGCGGGCGACCTCGGCGTCGAATATCTCACCGTCTTCGGCTTCTCGACGGAGAATTGGCGTAGGCCCGCTGAAGAGGTCAACGCGCTCTTCGATTTGCTGCGCCTCTACGTGGCGCGCGATCTGGACAAGCTAGCGCGCGAAGGCGTGCGCGTGCGCATCATTGGCGAGCGTGAGGGACTGCAGGGCGACATCGCCGAGATCATCGCCAATGCCGAAGCGAAAACGCGTCACAACGACAAGCTCAACTTGATCATCGCCTTCAACTATGGCGGCCAAGACGAGATCGCGCGCGCGGCGCGCCGGATCGCAACCGATGTCGCCGCCGGCAAGCTCAAGGCCGACGATATCGATCCTGATCGCTTCGCGACCTATCTCGATACGGCGGGCATTCCGGCGCCCGACATGCTGATCCGGACGTCGGGCGAGTTGCGGCTGTCGAACTTCATGCTGTGGCAGGCCGCGTACTCCGAGCTGATCTTCGTCGACGTGCTCTGGCCCGATTTCGGCAAACCGTCGCTCGAAGCCGCGATTGAAGCGTACCAGCGGCGTGAACGGCGTTACGGGGGAACTGACCCTGAGCCGCGCTGAGCCCGCCGACCGCGCGCGTTCGGATTGGTCCGATCTGGGCCCACGCATCGTGTCCGGACTGGTGCTGGCGATCGGCGGCGTGACGGCGGCGTATTTCGGCGGCCCCTGGCTCGCGGGCGCCTGTGGCGCCGCTGTCGTGGCGATGAGTTACGAATGGGCGCGCATGAGCGAGCCTGAGGCGACGACGCCCGCCTTCATGTTCGCGCTCGCCGGTTCGCTCGGCGCGGTGATGTTCTCCAGTTGGCAGTATCTGACCTACGGGTTTGTCTGGCTGGTCGCCTGTGCGCTGCTATCGGCGACGCGGCGGCGGTCGTCGACGGGCGTGATCGAAACGGCAGGGGGGGCGATCTATATCGGGCTGCCAGCCGCGCTCTTCGTGTGGCTGCGCGATCGCGCGCCGGAGGGGCTGGAGACGATCCTGGCGTTGTTCGCGATCATTTGGGCGGCCGACATCTTCGCCTATTTCGGCGGCAAGATTATTGGCGGGCCGAAGATCGGACGCGGGCTTTCGCCCAATAAAACCTGGTCGGGCATCGTTTCCGGGGTTGCGGCCGGCGCGGTGGCTGGCTGGGGCTGCGGCACTCTGTTTCACGCAGAACCGAGTTATCGCATGGCATGGTTGGCGATCGGCGCATTGATCGCGTTCACTGGGCTCATGGGCGATTTGTTCGAATCCTTCCTGAAGCGCCGCTTCGGCGTGAAAGACGCTAGCCGCCTGATCCCAGGCCATGGCGGCGTGCTCGATCGCATCGATAGCCTGATGGCGGCGAGCCTGCTGGTCGGCGCGGCGCTCGCCTTCGGCCCGCGCGCCACGTCGCTCCTGTTCGGAACCGGCCTATGACGCACCTTGGCCGCACCGTCTCCATCCTCGGCGTCACCGGTTCGGTGGGGCAGTCCACGATCCAAGTGATCGAAGAATTGCGCGGGCAGGGCGCTGACATTCCGGTCGAGGCGATCACAGCTGGGCGCAATCTGGGCGGCCTCGCCGAGGCCTGCCGGCGCCTGCGGCCCAAATTTGCCGCCGTTTCCGATCCGGCGCTGCTGACAGCGGCGCGTGAGGCGCTGAACGGCCTTGGAGTGGAGGTCGGCGCGGGCCCTGCGGCGCTGGAGGAAGCGGGGGCGCGGCCATCGGACTGGGTCATGTCGGCAATCGTTGGTGCTGCCGGCTTGGCCCCGACCATGGCGGCGGTTCGGCGTGGCGCGATGGTGGCGCTGGCCAACAAGGAATGCCTCGTCTGCGCCGGTCCGCTCTTCATCGAGGCGGCCAACGCTCATGGGGCGACGCTGCTGCCGGTGGATTCCGAGCATAACGCCATCTTCCAGGTGCTGACGCACCGAGACCGCGTCGAGAAGCTGACCCTGACCGCCTCGGGTGGCCCGTTCCGCACGACCTCGCTCGAGACGATGGCCTGGGCGACGCCCGCCCAGGCCTGCGCCCATCCGCGTTGGAGCATGGGCCGGAAAATCTCGGTCGATAGCGCCACCCTCATGAACAAGGGCCTCGAGCTCATTGAGGCAGCCTATCTCTTTGGTTTCCCGTCGGAAAAGATAGACGTCATTGTCCACCCGGAGAGCACGGTGCACAGTTTTGTCCACTATGTGGACGGCTCGGTGCTGGCTCAACTCGCTAGCCCGGATATGCGCATCCCCATCGCCTATGCGCTGGCGTGGCCGGATCGGGCGACGGTATCCACAGCCCGCCTGGACCTGTCTCAGGTAGGATCGTTGACTTTCGAGACGCCGGACGCCGCCCGTTTCCCAGCCCTCAACCTCTGCAGGGCAGCGCTTTTGACCGGTTCCGCAGCCACCACGGCGCTCAGCGCGGCCAACGAAGTTGCTGTGGACGCGTTTCTGGAGAGCCGCATTCGGTTTCTCGACATTTGCCGCATAGTCGAAGAGGCTATGAACTCGCTGGAGGGGAGTGACGCAGGTCTTATCGCAAAAACGCCTTCATCGTTCGCTGATGTGGCGGCGGTGGATCAGGCCGCGCGAGTCGCGGCGCAACGGATTGCGGTAAGTTTAGCAGCAGCCTAAAGGCTTGCGGCGCTCCAAGAAAATTGCCGGCGCGGAAGGAAGCGGTCGAAATGGACGTGCTGCAAAGCATCCAAACTGTCCTGATTTATGCGGCGTCGTTCGTCGTCGTTCTGAGCGTCGTGGTGTTCGTCCACGAGTTCGGCCATTTCCAAGTCGCGCGTTGGCGCAAAGTCGCCATCGACACCTTCTCCATCGGCTTCGGCAAGACGCTCGTCGGCTGGCGCGACCGCCAGGGCGTCGAGTGGAAGATCGGCGCGCTGCCGCTCGGCGGCTATGTGAAATTCGCCGACGACGCTGACGCGATGTCGACTGCCCCGCGCGAAGTGATCAATGATCCCGCCGTGCTCGCTGAAGCGCGGCGCAAGGGACTCTTTCACGCGCAGTCCCTGACCACGCGCTCGCTTGTTGTCGCGGCCGGGCCGACCACGAACTTCATCTTCTCGATTTTTGCGTTCGCATTGCTGGCATTGTTGGTCGGCCGCGACACGACAGACGTATCGACCATCCCAGCGCGGATTGGCGGAGTCGCCCAAGGCGGTGCTGCGGCTGCCGCTGGAATGCAGCCTGGCGACATCGTTCGCAGCATCAATGGCGTCACGATCCCGAACTTCGAAGCGTTGCGCGCGCGTGTTGGCGCATCGGCGAACACGCCGCTTCTGCTTGGCATCGAGCGTGATGGTCAGCCGCTGCAAATCACAGTGACGCCGACCAGCGCGCCATCCAATCTGCAGCAAGGGCCGCGCGCGGGGCAGGGCCTGCTCGGTGTGAACGGCCCGCTGGTGTTGCAGTCGGAGCGCCAGGTCGAGCCGTACGGCGTGACTGAAGCGATTTCGATGGGGGCTCAAAACACCTGGGGCATCATCGCGCAGACGGGCGCCTACATTGGCGCGGTCTTCAGCGGTCGAGAGTCCGGCAATCAAATCGCGGGGCCGCTGGGCATCATCAATGTGTCCGGTCAGGTCGCCACCAGTGCGCTTGATTTGCCACAAGCGACGGTGGGCGAGCGGGCGCGCATGCTGGGCTTGGCGCTGCTCAACTTGGCGGCGGTGCTCTCTGTGGCGGTGGGTTTTGTGAACCTGCTGCCGATTCCGATCCTCGATGGCGGGCACCTGTTGTTTTACGGCATCGAAGCGGCGCGGGGGGGCAAACCAATCCCTCCCGTCGCTCAGGAGTGGGCTTATCGGGCCGGATTCGCCGTCATGGGGAGTCTGTTCTTGTTCGCGACCTGGAATGACATCACACGCCTCTTCCCAGGGGCACAGTGAACGGCGCCTCGTCCTTGTCTTTCATGACGGGATGGGGTCTTAAAAACGCGGCGCTGGGGAGCGTCGGAGCGTCGAGGGCTTGATGAAGCGGGTTCTGCGGGATGTGGTGGTGAGCGCGGTCAGCGCTGTCGCCACTGTCGGCGCCGGTACGGGGGCGCTGCTAGCGTCATCGGAGGCGCTGGCTCAAGAAGGCGGCGCAACTGTTGCGCCGCAGCCGAGCGGCGTCGCCATCCGGCGCATCGTCGTTGAAGGCAATCAGCGGATCGAGCCGGCGACGATCGCGTCGTATCTGCTCGTGCGCCCTGGCGACACGTTCGATCCCGAACGCATCGACTTGTCGTTGAAGACGCTGTTCGCCACCGGTTTGTTCGCCGACGTGCAGATTGAACAACGCGACGCTGACCTCGTCGTCTCGGTGATCGAAAACCCAATCATCAACCGCGTCATCTTCGAAGGCATGCGCACGCTTGACGAGTCGGATCTCGAAGGCGAAGTGCAGGCGCGTCCACGTTCGGTGTTCACAGCGGCGCGCGCTCAGGCCGACGTGCAGCGCATTATCGAAGTTTATCGCCGCGCCGGCCGTTTCGCCGCGCAGGTGACGCCGCAAGTGCGTGAACTCGATCAGAACCGCGTCGATCTCATCTTCGAAGTGGACGAAGGCCCGGTGACGGGCGTCCGCGATGTGAATTTCATCGGCAACGAAAGCTTCTCCGACCGCACGCTGCGCGACGCGATCGTCACCAACGAGTCGAGCTGGTGGAACTTCTTCCAAAGCAACGACAACTACGATCCCGATCGCCTCGAATACGACCGCGAGCAGCTGCGCCAGTTCTACAGCAATCGGGGATATGCCGACTTCCGTATTGTCTCGGCCGTCGCAGAACTGACGCCAGACCAGAGCGACTTCTTCATCACGTTCACACTCGAAGAAGGCGATCGCTACGAGTTCGGCGAAATCCGCATTGAGACCGAGCTCAACAGACTGTCCCAGGATCTGTTGCTAGCGGCTGTGCCGATCCGGCGCGGGACCGAATTCCGCGGCGATTTGATCGAAAACTCGATCGACGCGATGTCCTACCTCGCCGGGACCGTCGGTTACGCGAACGTCGATATCGTGCCGCGCGTGGAGCGCGACCGTGAGAACCGCGTCGTCAACATCACGTTTGAAGTGAACGAGGGCCCGCGTTCGTTTATCGAGCGCATCGATATCGTCGGCAACACGCGCACCATCGACTCCGTCATTCGTCGTGAAATGCGCGTGAACGAGGGCGATGCATTCAACCGCGTCCTCCTCGATCGCTCGCGTCAACGCGTGCAAGCGTTAGGCTTCTTCGAATCGGTGACGGTCGAGGACTCGGATGGCGCGACCCCTGACCGATCCGTGGTCACAGTCACAGTCGAAGAGCAATCGACAGGCGAACTTGCGTTTGCGGCCGGTTACTCTTCAGCGGAACAGTTCCTCTTCGACGCCTCGATCACAGAACGCAATTTGCGCGGTCGCGGCCAGTTCCTGCGTTTGCGCGCATCGACAAGCGCACAGCGCCAGCAGCTCGACCTGCGTTTCACGGAGCCGCGCTTTCTCGGCCGCGAAATGGCGGCAGGCTTCGACCTCTACACGCTGCGCACGGACTTCTTGAGTCAGTCGTCGTTCGAAAACCAGTCGACTGGCTTGGGCCTTCGCCTCAGCTTCCCAGTTGCAGAGCGCACCAGCCTCGGCCTCACTTATTCGTTGATCCAAGACGACACCGAGATTCAAGACGCGTTCATTGATCACGATGGCAACGTTGGGACGCCCGCGATCGATCAGTGTGATCCAATCAATCCAGGCCGGCCGCTGCTCTGCGACCAGGAAGGCTCGTTCCTCACGTCTGTGCTCGGTTTCACGGTGAACTGGGATCGCCGTAACGACCCCATTTTCGCCACACGCGGGTTCGATCTGTCTCTCAGCCAAGACGTTGCCGGTCTGGGCGGTGAGGTGAACTATCTCCGCACCGAACTAGACGGCGGCATCTATTACGGGCTGCCCTGGGCAGGGTGGCGTTTGTCGGGTCGTCTCTCGGCTGGATACATCATGGGTTGGGGCGGCGACGATGTTCGGATCAACGACCGCTTCTTCAAAGGCGGCTCGTCGTTCCGTGGTTTCGACGTGGCCGGCATTGGTCCTCGGCAATTGCTTGTCGACGACGTGACAGGAGAAATCGTTCAGGAAGGTGACGCGCTGGGCGGCAATGTCTTCGCCGTCGGCACAATCCAACTCGACGTGCCGCTCCCGCTGCCCGAGTCGTACGGCATCGGAGCGGCGTTGTTCACTGAGTTCGGCACCCTGGGTATCGTCGATTCCGCGAGCCGCGGCGTTGTCGATCTTACCGGCGCCAACCGCCTCGTCGTTGACGATACCGCCTCGCTGCGGGCCGTCGCCGGCGTCTCAGTGTTCTGGGATTCGCCGTTCGGGCCTGTGCAGTTCGACTTTGCGCATCCGCTACAAAACGAAGAATACGATCAAGTTGAAGAGTTCCGGTTCTCAACCCGGACTCGTTTCTAAATTCCAAGGAGAAGGCGCTTTATGCGTGTACTGAGTTCACTTTGCGCGGCCGCGGTTATCGCCGTCGCCGTCACCGCGTCGCCCGACGCTCTCGCGCAGCGCAACCGCGGCAACGACAACGCCACTACCGTCGTCGTCATCGATTATCAACGCGTGCTGACGGAATCAGCCATCGGCCGCGACATGCAGGCCCGCCTGCAAGCGGTTCGCACCGACATTCAAACCGAAGCGCAAACGCTGGCGCCGGAGCGTCAAGCGATCGAATCCGAAAGCCAGCGCTTGCAAGCCGCCACGCGCACCTTGTCGCCTGAACAAATCCGCGATCACGCGACGTGGGGCCCGCAATACCGCTCGCTAGCGGAGCGCCTGCAAGCGTTTCAGACGCGCTCGCAATCTCTCGAAGGCGATCTTCAGTGCACGCAGGTGATTGCACTGCGCGATTTCGACAACACCATATCGCCAGTCGTTCGCGGCGTGATGGAAGGCCGTGGCGCTGGCGTGGTGCTTGATAGTCGTAACGTGCAACTGACGTTGCCGGCGTATGACATCACCACCATCGTTATTCAGCAGCTCGATCAAGGCGCGAACACACGCGCCCTGAACGTCACCCGTCGTCCGGTGAGCGAGTGCCAAGCGCCGGCGCAATAAGTCTGGCAGTGACTTTGGGCGGCTGCGGCGCCATAGCGAACGCATGATCGACCCTCGTTTCTACGCGGCGCTCGGACCGGTGACGGTCCGGGCGCTTGCGCCTTCTGCAGAGATCGGCGGCGAGGCAGAGCATCGGCTTGTCGGTGCGGCGCCGGCCGAAAGCGCCGGGCCGAACGACCTCTGCTATTTCGAAGGTAAGAAGGGCGCCGCCGCTCTGAACAGCGCGCCCGGCGCTTGCATCATCACGCCCGCCCAAGCGCATCTGGCGCCCAATGCTGTCGCGCTCATTCTGACAGACCGTCCGCGCGGGACTTTTGCACGGCTCGTCCCGTTGCTCATCCAACCGCGCAGGTTCGCGTCGCATGCGCCGGCCATCGATCCGAGCGCGAAGGTGGAAGAGGGCGTTGCTGTGGCGCCAGGCGCGGTGATCGGGCCGGATGTGCAGATTGGCGCTGGTAGTGTGATCGGCCCCAGCGCGGTGATCGGACCGGGTGTCACGATCGGCCGCCGCACCATGATCGGAGCGCGCGTCTCGATCGGCTTTGCGCTCATCGGTGACGAGGTGAATATCCTGGCTGGCGCGGTGATCGGCGAGGCGGGCTTTGGTGTGGCGGGCGACGCTTCGGGTCCGGTCGATGTTCCCCACCTCGGCCGGGTTGTGATCCAGGATCGCGTCACCATCGGCTCGAACACATGCATCGATCGCGGCGTGTTCAGCGATACGGTGATCGGCGAGGCATCCAAGATCGATAATCTCTGCCATGTCGCTCACAACTGCATCCTAGGACGTGGTGTGCTGATGGCGGGGCAGTGTGGGATATCGGGTTCAACTGTCATAGGGGACGGCGTCACCCTGGGTGGGCAAGCTGGCGTGGCTGACCATCGCAAAATCGGCGCGGGCGCTACGCTTGCAGGCCGGGCCGCGGTGTTCCAAGACGTGCCGCCAGGCGAAGTCTGGAGCGGCTACCCGGCCAAACCGTTACGGAAATGGCTGCGCGAGGCGGCATGGTTGGCCCGCAAGGCAGGGGCGCGCAATGAAAGCGAATGATCTAACCGAGCAACAAAAGACCACGGATGACGTGATCGAGATCGGCGAAATCTTGCGCCGGTTGCCGCATCGTTATCCGTTTCTGTTGATCGACCGCGCCGTGGACTACGTCCCGAACAAATCGATCCGCGGCATCAAGAACGTCACCATCAATGAGCCATTCTTTCCCGGGCACTTTCCCGGCGCACCGGTCATGCCGGGCGTGCTTCAGATTGAAGCCTTAGCGCAAACGGGCGCAGTGCTGATGTCGAAGACGCTCGAAGCGGACATCACCAAACACTTGATCCTCTTCATGTCGGTCGAGAATGCGCGCTTCAAGCGGCCGGTGATGCCGGGCGACACCATGGAGATGGTCGTCGAAGTGCTCTTCCAACGCCGCAACATCTTCAAATTCCGCGGCCGTGTCGAAGTACGCGGGCAGCTCGCTACCGATTGCGAGTTTGCGGCGATGAAAGCGGATCGGCCATCATGAGCGCCACCGTCCATCCCACCGCCGTCGTCGACAAAAGCGCCGAGTTCGGCGCCGATGTCGAAATCGGCCCCGGCTGCGTCATCGGCCCGAACGTACGGCTGGGCGATCGCACCAAGTTGATCGCGCATGTGTTCATCGAGAGCCACACCGAGATCGGTCACGACAACACCGTCTTTCCGTTCGCCGGGCTTGGCGGCACGCCGCAGGATCTGTCGTACAAGGGCGAGCCAACGCGGCTTGTCATGGGCAACAACAACGTGATCCGCGAGCACGCGACGCTGCATCGCGGCACTGCGCGTGGGCGTTCGGTGACGACTATCGGCAACGATTGCCTGATCATGGGCAATTGCCACGTGGCGCACGATTGCATCGTCGGCAACAACGTCATCATGGCGCAAACCGCAACGATCGGCGGCCATGTGCAGGTCGGCGACTTCGCCTTCCTCGGCGGCCTCTCGGGCGTGCACCAGCATGGCCGCGTCGGCCGCTACTCGTTCGTTGGCGCCTCGGCGCTGATGACGACAGACCTCATTCCGTTCGGCTCGGCCATCGGCAATCACGCGCACCTGGGTGGCCTTAACGTTGTCGGCCTTAAGCGGCGCGGGTTCACACGCGACCAGATCCACGATCTGCGCGCGGCGTACCGTCTGCTGTTCGCCGAAGAGGGCACTTTCCAGGAGCGGATCGTCGATTGCGTAGAAGCTTACGGCGGCAATCCGCATGTGATGGAGATCGTAGACTTCATCCGCGCTGACGCCGCGCGTCCGCTCTGCATGCCGCGGGACTAGGGCATGGCCGAGTGGCGCAAGCTCGGCGTACTGGCGGGCGGCGGCGAGCTGCCGGCGGTGCTGGCCGAGCATCTGGCGGCGACTGGACGGCAATATTTCATCGCGCGTGTCGAAGGCATCGCGGACCCCGCGCTCGACGCACATCCTGGCGCTACCATCGCCCTTGGCCTCATGGGAGCACGCATGGCGGCGCTGCGCGCGGCAGGGTGTGATGCAATCACGCTGATCGGCCAGGTGGCACGGCCCGATCTGACGACGCTTCAGCTTGACGATGCCGCAATGCAGATGATGCCGGCGATCCTCGCGGCGATGCCGCAGGGGGATGATGCGCTGCTGCGGGCGGTGCTGAGTGAGCACGAGAAAGCGGGCTTCCGTGTTATCGGCGTCGATGAAGCGATGAGCGATTTGCTCGCGCCAGCGGGCGTATGGGGGGCGGTGGAGCCAAGCGCCAAACACCATAGGGATATCGACAAAGCCGCCAAGGTAGCGGCGGCTGTTGGCACATTCGATATCGGACAAGGCGTGATCGTCTGTGATGGCTTGGTGCTGACGGTCGAGGCGCAAGAGGGGACCGATGCGATGTTGAAGCGCGCCGCGGAACTGCCGCTTGCCATTCGCGGCAGCGCGGAGGCGCGGCGCGGTGTGTTGGTGAAGCGGCCGAAGCCCATCCAAGAACGGCGCATCGATTTGCCGACGATTGGCGTGCGCACCATCGCGGGCGCCGCAGCTGCTGGGCTGGCGGGCGTCGCTGTCGAAGCCAATGGCGCGCTGGCTGTGCGGCGGGCGGAGATAATCGCCGCCGCCGATCAGACTGGGCTCTTTGTTTATGGCTTCACCGCTGAAGAAGTAGAGACGTCTTGAGCGGGCGCATCTTCCTCGTCGCAGCGGAATCGTCCGGCGATGCGCTCGGCGCAGATCTCGCACGCGCGCTGAAAGAGCGTGATGCGACGCTTGAGCTGCACGCAGTCGGCGGCGAGCGCATTGCAGAGGCCGGCGTGCCGACACGCACCGACATCACGACTGGCCTGGCCGTCCTCGGCCTGGTTGACGGCCTGTTGGCTTATAATCGCGTCAAGCGCGCGGTGACGGCGACCGTCGCCGCCATTCTCGAGGCAAAACCCGACGTAGTTGTATTGATCGACTCGTGGGGCTTCACGTTGCGTGTTGCCCAGGCAGTTCGTGCGGCGGCGCCGAACATCAAGCTGGTGAAATATGTCGGCCCGCAAGTGTGGGCGACACGTCCAGGCCGCGCGAAAACGTTAGCGGCGGCTGTCGATCACTTGATCTGCATTCACGATTTCGAGGTTCCGTTTTACCAGCCGTTTGGCTTGCCCTGCACCGTATGCGGCCACCCTGCGTTTGGCCGCTATACGCCGGGCGACGGCGCCGCTCTGCGTGCGCGCCAAGGGTTCACGGCGAAAGAAAAGATCATTCTGATCTTGCCCGGCAGCAGGCCTTCGGAAATTCGCCGCGTCGGGCCGACGCTTTGGGCGGCGGCGGAGTCGCTCGATCGCGATCGCGACGTGCGGCTGATCGTAGTCGCGGCCAACAGCGTACGCGCCCAAGTGCTCGCGCAAACGCCAGCGGCGGCGCGCATTATCGATGAGCGCGAGAAAGAGGATGCGTTTGCGGCGGCTACGGTTGCGCTGGCAACGTCAGGCACGGTGACGACGGAGGTGGCACTCCAAGGGACGCCGCTGGTGATCGGCTACAAGTTTGGCTGGATCACGTGGGCGATCCTGCGCATGTTGGTGAAGACGAAGTACGGCACGCTGATGAATGTTGCCGCCGACGCCGAGGTCGCGCCCGAATTCGTTCAGACGCGTTTTACACCAGAGAACGTCGCGCAAGCGGCGGCGCCATTGCTCGACGACGAGGATGCGCGCGAGGAGCAGGTGCGCCGTCAGGATGAAGCACTGGCGCTGATGGGACGCGGTGGGCGTCCAGCCGCGGAGATCGCGGCAGACGCCGTTCTAGCAGTCAAAGATCAGCGTTTATCGCACGGAACGTAGTCTCGCTTCGGCGCGCCAGTATAAACCTGACGCGGCCGGCCGATCTTTTGACTCGGGTCTTCCATCATCTCGGTCCATTGCGCGATCCAGCCGACCGTGCGGGCCACGGCGAAGAGCACGGTGAACATCGAGGTCGGGAAGCCCATCGCGCGCAGCGTGATGCCGGAATAGAAATCGATGTTGGGATAGAGCTTGCGGCTGACGAAATACTCGTCGCTGAGCGCGATCTTCTCAAGCTCCATCGCGACTTTCAGCGTCGGATTGTCTTCTGCGCCGACTTCCTTGAGCACTTGGTGGCAGAGCTTCTGCATCGCCTTCGCGCGCGGATCGTAGTTTTTGTAGACGCGGTGGCCGAAGCCCATCAGGCGCACGTCGTCATTGGGATCCTTCACCCGCTTGATGAAGGCCGGGATGTTGTCGACCGTGCCGATCTCTTCGAGCATGTTGAGAGCCGCTTCATTGGCGCCGCCGTGCGCGGGGCCCCAAAGGCAAGCGATGCCTGACGAGATGCACGCAAACGGATTGGCGCCGGACGAACCGGCGAGGCGCACCGTCGAGGTCGAGGCGTTCTGCTCGTGATCGGCGTGCAGGATCATGAACACGTCGAGTGCGCGCGCCATGATCGGGTTGATTTTGTAATCCTCCGCTGGCACGGCAAAGCACATGCGCAGAAAGTTCGATGAGTAGTCGAACTCGTTGCGCGGGCTGATGAAGGGTTGGCCGATCGAATATTTGAAGGCGCGCGCCGCGATCGTCGGCATTTTTGCGATCAGGCGATGGCTGGCGATCGTGCGTTGCACCGGATCATTGATATCGGTGCTGTCGTGATAGAAGGCGGCAAGAGCGCCGACCGTGCCGACCATGATCGCCATCGGATGCGCATCGCGGCGGAAGCCTTCGAAAAAGCGATCAAACTGCGCGTGCAGCATCGTGTGATAAGTGATGTCGCGGTTGAAGCGATCGAGCTCGGCCTTGTTCGGCAGTTCGCCGTTGGCGAGCAGGAAGCACACTTCCAGGAAGCTCGATTTCTCGGCCAGCTGATCGATGGGGTAGCCGCGATAGAGCAGCACGCCTTCATCGCCATCGATGTAAGTGATCTGGCTTTCGCAGGAGGCGGTGGAGGTGAAGCCGGGATCGTAGGTGAAGACCTTGCCGTCGCTGAACACCTTGCGGATATCGACCACGTCGGGGCCGACGGAGCCGCCATAGACCGGCAACTCAAGCGTCTTGTTGTTCACCGTGAGCGTGGCCGCGGGTTTCTTGGTGAGTTTGCTATCCATGGCTCACGTCCTCAAATTTGATCCGCAATGCGCGCAAGCGCTTCGTCGCGGCCTAACAATTCCAAAGCCTGGCCCAGATCGGGCGCCGGCAAACCGCCGGTCAGCGCCGCCCTGAGGCCCGGGCCGATTTGACCCAATCCAACGCCTTCGTCGGTAGCGAAAGCCTTAAGCGCCGCGCCAAGAGAAACATGGTCCCAGACAGGCTCTTTCGTGAGCCGATCGCGCAGACGTTGAAGGCGTTGTCTGAAGTCGTCTTTCATCAGAGATTTCGCCTTGTCGTCAAGCACAAGCGGTCGTTTTACGAGCACGAATGCGGCTTGATCGGCGAGGTCTGGAATCGTCTTTGCCCGTTTTTTCAGCAGCGGTATCGCGTTCGCCAACGCGACGCGCTCGGCGCCGCCTAAAGTGGCGCCGTCGCGCTGTTCGATGTGCGTGAGCACCAGTTTAGCGAGCCGCTCGTCATCAGCGAGCGCCATGAAGTGCGCGTTGACGGAATCGAGCTTCTTGAAATCGAGCCGTGACGGCGCCTTGCCGATCTGCGCGATGTCGAACTGCGAGATCGCTTCTTCCTTGCTCAAGATATCGTCATGGCCTGGGCTCCAGCCGAGACGCATGAGGTACGCATTCATCGCTTCGGGCAAGTAGCCCATGTCGCGCCATTCGTGGACCGCTTGCGCGCCGTGGCGCTTGGATAGCTTCTTGCCGTCCTCGCCGTGTATCAGCGACACGTGTGCGAAGAGCGGCGGCGTCCAATCTAGTGCGCGGTAGATCACGATTTGCCTGGCCGCGTTGGTCAAATGGTCATCGCCGCGGATCACGTGCGTCACGCCCATGTCGTGATCGTCGACGACGACCGACAACATGTAGGTGGGATTGCCGTCGGCGCGCAGCAAGACGAGATCGTCGATGTCGCGCGCCTTGATGCGCACATCGCCCTGGATCAGATCGACGTTGAGTACGTCGCCTTCATCCGGCGCGCGCAGGCGCACGGTGAAGGGTGCATCAGGCGAAGGCGGCGCTTTGCCGTCGCGATAGGGCGAACGAATAGCGCGGCCTTCCTCGTGCGATTTGGCGCGCTCGGCCTCTTGCTCTTCGGCTGTCATGTAACAGCGAAACGCTGTGCCGCGCGCGATCATAGCCTCGGCCGCCTCGCGGTGACGCGGCGCGCGCTCGAACTGGTATGTGATCTCGCCGTCGTGCTGGAGGCCGAGCCAATCGAGGCCGTCAATGATCGCCTCGATCGCTTCCGGCGTGGAGCGGGCGCGATCGGTATCCTCGATCCTGAGCAGGTATTTGCCGCCCATCTTGCGGGCGTAGAGCCAGTTGAACAGAGCGGTTCGCGCCCCGCCAATATGGAGGTAGCCTGTTGGCGAGGGGGCGAAGCGTGTGACGACGCTCATCGGGGAGAACGCGGAGTGGTCAAAGCGCGCGCGTGGTAGCACGCGGGAGCGCTTTTCTCCTAGCCGCGCCCTGACCGCCGTTTTCGCGCTTCAGCGCGACCGCTGGATCCTGTGGCTGCCGCCCGCGATGATCGCTGGAGCGGCAGGCTGGCTGCTGATGGCGACCGATCCGCCGCTCTGGTGGGGGCCAGTGGCGTTTGTCGGCGCCCTGGTGGCAGCGATTGGGCTCACGGCCTGGCCCAGCGAACGCACCGACGGCGCGCTGCATGCCGCGCGGCTGGCGCTGGCCGGTGCATTTGCACTTCTGGCGTCGGCGGCTCTCGGTTGGTCAGCGGCTCATTTTAGAGGCTTGAGCGTCGCCCAGCCGACCTATGTCGGCAGCGAGGACCCTGCGCGCATCGAAGGCTGGGTCGTCACCAACGACGCCAGTGACAACGGCCCGCGCCTCCGCTTGCTCGTGCGCAGCATCGAAGGCGTGGCGGAGCCTCCGCGCTATGTGCGCGTGTCCGTCAGCGAAGCGGGCTTGCTGACGGCGGGGCGCGGCGCGCGTTGCCGGGGTGTGCTCGGGCAGCCCCTCGGGGCCGATGGCCCCTGGAGGCTACGACTTCGCGCGCCGGGCCTATTTCGAGCGCCTGGGCGCTACCGGTTTTGCGTTTGGGCGCTGTCGGCCCATTGCGCTTGATCCGCCAACCGACTGGCTCGACCGCCAGCGTTTGCAACTCGCCGCTCTCCGTGCCGATCTTGCGGCTGCAATTGTCGCGGCCGCGCCGGATAGAGGCGGGGCCATCGCTGCAGCGCTCGTCACCGGCGATCGCAGCTCCATCGACGCTGACACCAATGCCGTGTTGCGCGACTCCGGCCTGGGCCACTTGCTTTCGGTGTCTGGCATTCACATGGGCGTCGTTGGCGGCTTGGTGTTTGCGGTGCTGATGTGGGTGCTGTCGCTGATCCCGCCGATCGCGTTGCGCTTTCCAGTGAAGAAGATTGCGGCCGTCGGAGCACTTGTTGTGCTTGCGGCTTACCTCATAGTCTCGGGATCGAGCGTGCCGGCGCTGCGCTCATTCGTGATGGCGTGCGTTGCGTTCGGCGCGATTTTGCTGGACCGGCCGGCGATTTCCATGCGCGGTTTGGCGCTAGCGGCGTTCATCGTCGTGCTGATCTTTCCGGAATCGGTGATCGAACCTGGCTTCCAAATGTCGTTCGCGGCGACGATGGCGTTAGTGGCGTTGTTTGAAATGTTGAAGCGCGCGCCGCATGAACCGGCCCTGCCGACGCCCGGGCCATTGATCGGCGCGCTGCAGGCGACAACGCGAGGCATAGGCGGCGTGTTGCTGATTTCGCTTGTGGCGGGGCTCGCGACCGATCCGTTCGCGATCTACCACTTCCAGCGCTTTTCGATCTATTCGCTGCCGGCGAACCTGATCACTGCGCCGATCATGTCGTTCCTGGTCGCGCCTGCGGCTGGCGCGGCGGCGGTGTTGGCGCCGTTCGGTTGGGCAGAACCTGCGCTGCAAGTGATGGCGAGCGCGCTCGATCTGGTGGCGGCGGTGGGCCAAACCTTCGGCGAGCGCCCCGAAGCTGTGCGCGCCTTGCCGCGACCGCCAGATGCGGCGTTCGTGTTGTGTGTGCTGGCCTTGATCTGGGGATGCCTGTGGCGCGGCGCGTTGCGCTGGTTCGGCGTCGTGATGTTCGCGGCCAGCGTTGCGATGTATGCGACGGCCCCGCAGCCGATTGTTGCCTTCGATGGCGATACGCGCGCGATCTCTGCGCGGGGTGATGATGCTTGGATGCTCATCGCAGCGCCGGGACGATCAACTTACGCACGCGACAGGCTTGGTGCGATGCTTGGCATCTCGCCGCCGGCGATTGAACGCTTGGCCCCGCCTGAGGGTTGCGGGGAGGGCGGCTGTGTGTGGCGTCGGGGTGAGCGGACGTTTGCGTTTGTCAGCGATGAGAGCGGATTGGCGCGTGCGTGCGAGCGCGGCGCTGTCGCGATTACACGAGCGCCTGCTCCAGAGGACTTCGCGCGGCGCTGCGAAATCGCCGCGCTGATCGACGATCTTGACGCGCGAGGCGGCGGTTTCATTTACGAGACCGAGGCCGGGCTGCAGATAACACGCGCGCTGCACCCAGACGTGCAGCGCCCCTGGACGCCGCGCGGCGTGGTTCAGGAATAGCGGCGGATCATCGCGACGAGCTTGCCCTGAACGCGCACGCGGTCGGGACCGAAAATGCGGGTTTCATAAGCTGGATTAGCGGCTTCGAGCGCAATCGAATTACCGCGCTTGCGCAGGCGCTTCAGCGTCGCTTCTTCGTTATCGACCAGCGCCACGACGATATCGCCGCTGTCGGCCGTGTCGGTGCGTTTGATCAACACCACGTCGCCGTCGAGGATGCCGGCGCCAATCATGGAATCGCCTTTGACTTCGAGCGCGAAGTGATCGCCAGCGCCGAGCAGATCGTCCGGCGCCTGGATGCGGCCAATCTCGTTCTGCAGCGCTTCAATCGGCACGCCCGCCGCGATCTGGCCGAGGATCGGAATGCCCATCCCGGAGCGACCGTCAGCGACCACACTCGGCCGAAACGTACTGCGACCCTTAGGTGGGGCGGCGGTGGCGGCGCTCTCCGGGAGCTTCAAAACTTCCAGAGCTCGCGCCCGGTGCGGCAGCCGGCGTAAGAAGCCGCGCTCCTCCAGCGCCGTGATCAGCCGGTGGATGCCGGATTTCGACGCCAGATCGAGCGCCTCTTTCATTTCGTCGAAAGAGGGCGAGACGCCGGACTCTTTGATCCGCTCATGAATGTAGAGCAGCAGTTCTTTTTGTTTCGCTGTCAGCATGACCTGAGACCAAAGGGTGAACGATGAGGCGTTCTATATCCGTTCCAAGCCCCGGGTCAAGTCCAGTTTGGTTAACGGCCAAGTAGTGTGCGCGTGGCGGCGGCGACATCGTCTTGGCGCATCAAACTCTCGCCCACCAGGAACGCGCCCGCGCCCGCCGCTTGCAAGCGCACGATGTCGGCATGCGTTGAGATGCCGGATTCGGAGACTAGCAGGCGATCAGGTGGCGTGAGCTTTGCCAAACGCTCGGTAATGCCGAGATCGGTTTCGAAGGTGGCCAGCGAGCGATTGTTCACGCCGATCAAACGGGCCTCGAGTTTGAGCGCGCGCGAGAGTTCGGCCTCGTCGTGGACTTCGACCAACACAGTCAGTCCGCAATCGCGCGCCGCATCGTTGATCACCAACTCTTGGCCAACGTCAAACGCAGCCATGATCAGCAGCACCGCGTCAGCGCCGAGTGCGCGCGCCTCGAACACCTGCCAAGGATCAACGATGAAATCCTTGCGCAGTACCGGCAACGCGCACGCCGCCTTCGCCTGCTGAAGATACACATCGGCGCCCTGAAAGCTCGGGCTATCCGTGAGCACAGACAGGCACACCGCGCCGCCCGCTTCGTACGCGCGCGCGAGCGCCGCTGGCTCAAAATCAGCGCGGATGAGTCCTTTAGACGGGCTCGCCTTCTTGATCTCGGCGATGAGCGCGGGGCGACCCGCGGCGGCGACGAGCGCGGCGTAGAAATCGCGCGGCGCCGGTTGCGCGAATGCGTCGCTTTCAATTGCGCCCCAAGGCTTCGCTTGCTTGCGGACCGCGACCTCTTCGCGCTTATACGTAAGTATCCGGTCCAGAACGCTCATGGCGCACTCCGCGAGACGTCAACGAGGCGCTCCAGCGCCGCTCTCGCCGCCCCGCTGACAAGCGATTGCTCCGCCATTGGCCACGCTGCCGGCACGTCCGCCGCACGTCCGGCGACAACCAATGCGGCGGCGGCGTTGAGGATGACGGCGGCGCGATGCCCGGGACGGCCGGCGCCGTCGAGCAGCGCGCGCATCTCGTCCGCATTTTCGGCCGCCGTGCCACCTCTGATGTCCGGATCGATCTCGGCCGTGACGCTCGCTGTTACGCGCGTGATGGCGCCTTTATCGAGGATGGCCACATTGTTGGCGTCCTTGTGTTGGGCGGAGAGTTCGTCGAGCCCGCCGGCGCCGTGGACGGCCCACGCTTTTTCGCAGCCGAGTTCGCGCAATGCGCCCGCGACCGGCTCCAAGAAATCTGCGCTGAACACGCCGAGGAGTTGGCGCTTCACACCAGCCGGATTGGAGAGCGGGCCGAGCAGATTGAAGATGGTGCGCTTGCCCAGTTCGCGACGCGCGAGTGCAACGTGGCGCATGGCTGGGTGATGGTTTTGCGCGAACAGAAACGCGACGCCGGCCTCGGCAAGACAACGCTCCAGGGTTGGCACATCGTTAGTAAGTCTGACGCCTAGGGCCTCCAGCACGTCAGCTGCGCCGGACTTCGAACTCATGGCGCGGTTGCCGTGTTTGGCAACAGGTACGCCGCAGCCGGCGACGACGAAGGCGACGGCGGTCGAAATGTTCAGCGTATGCGCGCCATCGCCGCCTGTGCCGCAGACATCGATCGCGCCTTCAGGCGCCGCCACGCGCACCATGCGTGAGCGCAACGCACGGGCGCCGGCAGCGATCAACGGTGCGTGACCCATCAGCGGCGTAGTGAGGGCCAGGAAGGTCTTGATGTCCTCGTGGACGGCGGCGCCATCCATGATTTCAGCGAAGGCGCCGTCCATGTCGGCCGCTTGCACGGCGGCGCCGTCCTTCAGCGCAGCGAGAGTGGATGCGAGGCTCATCGCAAGCCTGCCGCGGCGAGGAAATTGCCGACGATGGCGTGGCCGTGTTCGGATGCGATCGATTCAGGATGGAATTGCACGCCGAAGACGGGCCGCGTCTTGTGTGAGAGGCCCATGATCTCGCCATCTGCGGTTTCGGCGTCGATGGTGAGCACGGCAGGGAAGGTGTCGCGCATCACGGCGAGAGAGTGGTAGCGCGTCGCCTTGAACGGTGAGGGCAGGCCACGAAAGACGCCGCCGCCGCGATGCGTCACATCGGAAACTTTGCCGTGCATGATCGCCTGCGCGCGCACGACATCGCCGCCAAAGGCTTGGCCCATGGCCTGGTGGCCGAGGCAAACGCCGAGGATCGGCAAATCGTCGGGCGCAGCTTCCAAGAGATCGAGACAGATGCCTGCTTCGTTAGGGGTGCAGGGCCCAGGCGAAAGTACGATGGCGCGCGGCTTGCGCTTCAACGCTTCAGCAACCGTAAGCGCGTCGTTGCGCACGACATCGGCGCGCACGCCGAGATCTTCGATGTAGTGAACGAGATTGTAGACGAAACTGTCGTAATTATCGATGACGAGGATCATGGACGGCCCCAGGCGCGCGTGAAACGAAGCGGATCAGCGTTCGTCCGCGCGCCATCGTGAAACGGGGGTGGGCCAAATTGTCATCGTGGGCACCTTAACTGAAAACGCGGCATAGGGAACGGGGTTCGCCTCAGGCGTAACGCCACGCTTCGGCCGCCGCCCGGAACAGGGCGCGCGACTTGTGCAGCGTTTCCTGCAGCTCCGCTTCTGCGTCGCTATCAAGCACGACGCCGCCGCCGGCCTGCACATGGAGTGCGCCGTCTTTGACGATGGCGGTGCGGAGCGCGATGCACGTGTCCATGTCTCCGGCAGCGCCGAAATAGCCGACGCCGCCGGCATAGATGCCGCGCTTATGCGGCTCGACCTCGTTGATGATTTCCATGGCGCGGATCTTCGGCGCGCCGGTGACGGTACCATGTGGGAAGCCGGCCATCAGCGCATCGAGCGCGGATAGGCCGGACGCTAGTTCGCCCTCGACGTTGGAGACGATGTGCATCACGTGACTGTAGCGCTCGATCGTGAAGCTCTCGGTGACGCGCACGTGCTTTGAGCCAGCCGAAGCGGCGGCGCTGTTGCCCGCGCCGCCGCGCTGCGCCACGCGGCCCAGATCGTTGCGCGCGAGATCGACGAGCATCAAGTGCTCGGCGCGCTCTTTGGGATCAGCCAGCAGCTCGATTTCGTTTGCGTGATCCTCGGCCGGCGTGGCGCTACGGGGACGGGTGCCGGCGATGGGGCGGATGGTGACGGTCTCGCCGCGCAATCGGACTAGAATTTCCGGGCTGGAGCCGACAACGCTGAAGTCGGCGAAGTTCAGGAAATAGAGAAACGGCGAGGGGTTCAGCCGGCGTAGCGCGCGATAAAGCGCAAACGGCGTTTGCTTGAACGGCGCCGAGAAGCGCTGGCTGGGGACGACTTGGAAGATGTCGCCGCTGCGCGTGTAAGCTTTGCACTTCTCCACGAGCGCTCGATAGGCGTCAGGCGTGGTGTTGGAGCGCGGTTCGGGTTGTGGCGTTGGCGTCGTGGTTGGCGTGTGCTGGCGGGGCAGGGTGCGATCGAGGCTGCGCAGCACCCGCGCGAGCCGTTCGCTGGCGGCGGCATAGGCTTGCGCCGCAGTTTGGCTGGCGCGCGCACGTGCCGGCGTGACCAACGTGATCTCGCTGGTGACGTTGTCGAACACCGCGATGATGGTCGGGCGGACAAGCAGCGCGTCCGGCGTGCCGATCGGATCGGGCGCACTGTCCGGCAAGCGCTCCATGAAGCGCACCATGTCATAGCCCAGATAGCCGAAGAGGCCTGCTGCCATCGGCGGCAACGGCGCCGGCAGATCGAGCGCCGAGCGCGCCAGCAATTTGCGTAAGCTCTTGAGTGGCGGGTCGCGTTGCGGGCGGAAGCTGCCATCGCCGAAACCGCCGCGGCTTGTCTCCGCGCGGCCGTTCTTCACCCGCCAAACGAGATCCGGCTTCAGCCCGATGATCGAGTAGCGCCCGCGAAAGTCGCCGCCTTGCACACTTTCGAGCAGGAACGTGCCAGGCTTGTCGGCGCCGAGCTTCAATAGCGCCGAGACTGGCGTCTCCAGATCGCTGATGCGTTGAACCCAGACAACGCCGCCGCCCTGAGCATAGGCGGCGGCGAAGTCGTCAGGCGATGGCGAGAGCTGGCGCTCAAGCGCCGTCATTGGGCGTCTTCTTCCTCACCTTGGCCGGTGCGCCGGAAGGTTTGATCCAACAGCCGCTGATTGCGGCGCGGACTGGCGTTATCGACGATCTCGTCCTGAATGGCGGTGCCGAAGCTGTTGATCAGGCTCTGCTGCAGCTGAAGCCTAAACAGTTCGACCTCTTGCGGCGAGGCGGCGGCGTCGACGCGGTTGATGTCCTCCACGACCGCCACCAGCACCGCTGCGCCATCGGCGCGGATATCGCTGACGGCTGCGCCCTCGGCGACGCTGAAGATTTGCGGCGCAAGCCCGCGGGCGGGAATTTGTGCGGCCGTTCGCCGATCGATGGCCTGCGAGTCGACCACGACATTGAAGCGGTTGGCGCGGGCGGCAGCGTTGAAGTCTTGGCCGTCGCGAACGGCGGCGACTACGCGTTCGCCCAGCTCGCGCATACGCGTGCCGCGTTCACGCGCGGTCCAGACCTGCGTCAGCTCTGTGCGGACTTCATCGAGCGGGCGCACGCGGGCTGGCGTGATGCCGTCTACCGCCACCAGAACGTCGGCATTGCCAACGGGAATGAAGTCGCTGGCTTCGCCTTCCGGCGTTTCGAACGCTGTGCGCAGGACTTCTTCCTGGCCTTCGAGCAGGGCGACAGGCGCGCCAGTGGCGTCACGACCGCCGGCCTCGACGGACGGGATGGCGACGACCGGGAGATTGTTGGCTCGGGCAGCTTCCAAGACACTGGCGCCGCCGCCGCGCGCATCCTCGAAGCCGGTGAGGGCTGCATTCAGCATGTCGCCAGCTTCGTCGAGCGCGATGGCTTGGCGAAGCTCGTCCCGGATTTGGGCGAGGTTTGGCGCGACAGGCGCGGTGATCGACTCCAAGCGCACAACCACGAAGGGTGAGAGTTCGCCCCGCACCACGCGCGCCTGGCCGCGCTGCATGTCGAAGACCGCCTCAGCGACGCGCGCGTCGGTGACTTCTCCACGCGTCTGGTTTTCGCCGCGCGTTGTGGGAACGCTGAGTGCGGCGGCGATCGCCGCGGGCGTTTCGCCCCGGCCGAGGCGGGCGGCGATGTCGTTGGCTTGCTCTTGGTTCTGTGCGGTTAGGCGCACGTAGGTGCGCCGCTCCGGCTGCGTCAGCGCTGCACGGCGGGCTTCGAACTCTTCCTGCAGACGCGCTTCCGGCACATCGACACGCGAGACGAAATCTTCCGGACGCGCATAAACAAGCGTGAGGGCGCGGAATTCCGGCAGACGCAGGCTCTCCTGCGACTCTTCCCAATATTGCTGGAGCTGGGCTTCCGTCGGCGGTGCGATGGCACCGACGACCGAAGCCGGCGCTTCCGCGATGCTGACAACGCGCCGCTCGGATTCGTACGTGAGAGCAAGCGCGCCGAAGCTCGACGGCGCGCGCACGCCCGTCACCAGGGCTTCCATCATCATGCTGCGCACGAGATCGGCGCGGATATCGCTTTCGAACTCACGGCGCGTATAGCGCAATTGCTGCAAGAACGCGTCGTAGGCGGTTTCGTCGAACACGCCGGTGACGGGGTTCACGACAGCGGGAATTGTCCGGATACGATCGGCGACCATGCGATCACTGGCGCTGAGGCCGATCCGCTCAGCGTAGCCCAGCAGCGCGTGGCGCCCGATGATGCCTTCGAGCAGACGGACGTGCAGACCTTGGTCGATCGCTTCCTGCGACGTCATGTTCACGTCTTCATTACGCTGCGCGCGCAGCGTGAGTTCGAGTTCGCGGGAGAGTTCGGCCGGCGTCACGTTGTGGCCGGAGACTTCGGCGACATATTGCGAGCCAACGCCGCCGAACATGTCGTTGATGCCCCAGATGGCGAAGGCGATCGTGAGCAGGAACAACAAGACGTAGGCGACCACGCCGCGCGTCATATTTCGCAATTGTGCAAGCATGTCTGGTTCCGATAAGCGGGAAGGCGCCGGACCATAGAGACGCCCCTAGACCGGGGCAATCACCGGAACCGCCTGAGACACGTCCGAGGGGAGAGACGCATGGCCGCGCGTAAGCCGCTGATCGCCGGAAACTGGAAAATGTTTGGCCGCGCCACCGATCTGGGCGAAATCGCGGCGCTGGCGGAACGAGTGGGGGCGGCCGGGGATAAGGTGGAGGCGCTGATTTGTCCGCCGAGCGCTTATGTCCAGTCGGCCGCCTGGCAAGCGCGGGGCAAGGCGGTCGCGATCGGCGCACAAGATTGCAGCGCCGTAGCCGAAGATGGCGCCCGCACCGGCGAGGTTAGCGCCGCCATGCTGGCTGACGCTGGCGCGCGCTACGTGATCGTCGGTCACTCCGAACGCCGCACCCTGCAAGGCGAAACGGACGATCTGGTGCGCCAGAAAGCGGAAGCGGTGCTGGCGGCGGGGATCACGCCGATCGTGTGCGTCGGTGAAACCCGGGCCGAGCGTGACGCTGGCCGCGTGGCTAAGGTTATCGGCGCGCAGGTGCGCAACAGCGTACCAACCGCCGGGGCGGGCGCCGTGATCGCTTACGAGCCGGTCTGGTGCATCGGCGGGGACCGCACGCCGACCCTGGCAGAGATCGGGGAGGTCCATGCCCTGATCCGGAGCGTCCTGAACGAACGTTTCGGCGCTGAGGCGAACGGCATGCGCATCCTCTATGGGGGATCGGTGGGCCCCAAGAATGCGGGCGAGATTTTTACCGTCGATGGGGTGGACGGCGCCCTGGTTGGGCGAGCGAGCCTGAAAGCAGCCGATTTTTCCGCCATTATTCTCGCACATCCGGCTGCGTCTTGAGGGTGCGTCGGGGCGGGCTGGCGTTTAAGATCGGCCTCGGCTATTGAGCGCCCTTTCGCGCGCGCCCATGTGAGCGCGTGACGGAACGTGCGCGGGAGCAACGGCAAGACCCATGGAAATGATCGTTCTCATCATTCATTTGCTGGTCTCGATCTGCTTGATCGGCCTGGTGCTTTTGCAGCGCTCCGAGGGTGGCGCGCTGGGCATGGGCGGCGGCGGTGGCGGCTCGCTGATGACCGGACGCGGCGCGGCCGACGCACTGGCCAAGATGACCTCAGTTGCCGGCGGCTTTTTCCTCGTGACTTCGCTGAGCCTGACGGTCCTGTCGGGCGCCGCGGCGACCTCCAGCGGCAATTCCGTATTTGATTTGATCCAAGGCAGCGAACCGCCTGCGCTGACCCCGCCGCTTGAAACGCCGGCCGAGCCTGAGACCGCCCCGGATCCAACCGAAAGCAGCCTGCCGCAAAACAGCGGCGACACTCAGCTCGCAGCCCTCGGCCCAGCGCCGGCAGCTGCTGCGCCGGTGACGCCATCGAGTTCTGCACCGCGCGCTGGCCCCCTCGAAACGCGGTCGCCGCAGCCTGCCGGACCGGTGCCCGCGTCGGCCACCGGAACCCAGCGCCCAGTCACGCCGCCAGCGGCCGCTACTCGTTCGCCAACCGCAACGGTCCAGCCGGCCGCAGCGCCACCCACGCGCGCACCGGTTATTCCGAACACTTCCGGCAGCGTTGGCGGCATCAACCTCGAGGACGATGGTCAAACTCCAGCCGAATCGATTGAGATAGACGGTGACGGCCTCGGCGCCGTCCGGCGCGAACGCGCCGGTCCCGACCAATAAAGCTCGAACTTCGCCGGGCTGAGAGAAGCCAGCACGGCTGAACGGAAAAGGAATGGCGCGCTACGTGTTCATTACCGGCGGCGTGGTCTCTTCCCTTGGGAAGGGCATCGCCTCCGCCGCTCTCGGCGCTTTGCTGCAAGCG
>LNFM01000349.1_pt1 | contig 148899 bp, 145 predicted proteins | sample 596031 | NCBI WGS metagenome assembly LNFM01 (sample SAMN04254537, study PRJNA301005) | activated carbon metagenome | isolation source: dual media filters at the Ann Arbor, Michigan drinking water treatment plant | place: USA: Ann Arbor
CTCGCTAGCGCTCGGCACCTTCTCCCCGCCTTCGCGGGGAGAAGGAATTCAATCATAGAAGCTCTCGATCCTTGCCACCTTGAACGCGGGCCGCGCCTGGAGGCGCTGCCACCAGTCGTGCACGCGGGGATGCTTCGCCTGAGAGACTTCGTCGGGCGCGATCTCCTCTTCGATGCGCTTGACGAAGGGCACCACCGCGATATCGGCGATCGAGTAGCGGCCGCCGATCAGCCAACCACCACCGCTGCCCAGCATCTCCTCCATACGATCGAGCAGCGCCACCAGCTTGCGCCGCGCCTCGGCCTGCTCGTCCTCGGTATAGGGCTTGCGCGCCGCGCGCAGCCACGCCTCCTGGCGCTCCTTGCTGGGGATGCTCCTGAGCTTCTCCGCCAGCTCGGCATCGCTCCACTGCGAGGCGACCTTGGCGATGCTGTGCTTCCAGTTGAAGATGATCAGGTTGCCGATCAGCCCGTCGACATGGCGAATCCAGTTGCGCATGGTCGCGCGGTCATAGGCGCCCTCGGGCCGCAGCGGCGGATCGGGAATCGTCTCGTCGAGGTACTCGCAGATCGTGCCGCTCTCGAACAGCGCGCGGCCATCCTCCAGCACCAGCAGCGGGATCACGCCGAGTGGATTCTTCTTGAGGTACTCGGGCGTATGGTGCTCACCGCGCGTGAGGTCGACCAGGACACTCTCGAACCGCACGCCCTTCTCCGCCAGGCACAGCCGCACGCGCCGCGAGGCGCTCGACTTCCAGGCATGATGCAGCACCGGCAGCGCCATTCGACGCATCTCCTCTTCGTCGGCAGACACGCTACCACGCTTCGGACGCTCTTCTACCGTCCCGCGGAGGGGGGGGGGAAGGGAGAATATCCACTGTAGCGGCGAAGGAAATGCCACTGGCGCAGCGGCTTCTCCGCTCCATTCGTCGCGCGTAGCGGCGGAAATCGACAGAGCGTTGTCGGCTTCGGCACACTATGGCGATGGACTACAAAGCCCTTACCCCCATGCAGCGGCGCTTCGTCGAGGAGTTCGCCCGGGACCGCAACGCGGCCGCCGCCTATCGCCGCGCCGGATACACCGGGCGGCGGCCCAATGCCAAGGCGGCGGTCGTCGGCGCCGCGCCCGCCGTGCGCGCGGCGATCGAGCGAACCGAGCGCGACGCGGTGCGCGCGGCGACGGCCGACGCCGCGCGCGTCGTCGCGCGCTACGCCACCATCGCCTTCGCCAGCATCGCCAACTACATCACCGTCGCGTCCGACGGCACGATCGAGGCCGATCCCGCCACCATCGACGCCGAGAGCATGAGCGCGCTGGATGCGTTCGACGTACGGGAGCGGCGCGTATCGAAGAAGGCGGGCGGCGGGCGCATGCGCCGCATCCGCATCCGGCTGGCCGACAAGCTCGTGGCGCTCAATGCCCTGGCGCGCCATCTCGGCCTGTTCGTCGCGCGCAACGAGGATCGCTTCCGTCAGCGCCCCGCCGAGTTGCACCCCTTCCCCTCACCCGGACCCGAACCGGAATCGCCACCGCCGTTGTTCGTCGGCCCCGGCCCGACCGCCGCGCGCCGCGCCCGCTTCGTCGCCGAATTCCTGCGCTACGGCGACGCCATGCGCGCCTATGTCGCCGCCGGCTACAAGGACACCGACGCGGTGCGCTCCAACGCCTCGCGGCTCAGCGCCGATCCCGAGATCCGCGCGGCGATCGAGGCTGGCCGGCGCCGGCTGGCGCAGCGCCACGCGGTCAGCGCCGAGCGCGTGATCGCGGAGTACGGCCGCATCGCCTTCGCCGACGTCACCCAATATCTCGACATCAGGGACGGCAACACGCGGCTCGATCTCCAACACGCCCAGCCCGAGCATATGCCCGCGCTGCGCGAGCTCATCGTCGAGCAGCACATCGAGCGCGCCGACGGAAGCCCGCCGGTCGTGCGCGGCTGGCGACTCAAACTGGCGTGCAAACAGCAGGCGCTCGACGCGCTGGTGCGGCACATGGGATTGTTCAGGAAGCCGAACCCGTCTTCGTCCCAGGATCAGCATTGATCTGGATGTCTCGCTTCGCTCGACATGACAGACACGCTTGTCATCCCGACCGTCTTCAAAGACCGTCATTTCACGCTTGCGTCACGCACCGGCACGGCGTAGAGGCCGCGCCGCTATGTCCCGCCGACCGCGACCCTGAGCACCACAACCACCCTGGCTGATCGCTGGGTGTAGCTCAGTCCGCGCAGAGCACCGCACTTGGAATGCGGAGGTCGGCGGTTCGAATCCGTCCACCCAGACCATCAGCCATCGTATTCGTCGACCGCGCGCGCAAGCGACCGCGTCGGACCGATCGCGTACCCTACGCGGCGAAGGGGTTGCGGATCGTCAGCCCGCCGAAGACGCGGCCATCCTGCATGTCCTCGCTCCACAGCGTGTCGCAGTCAGCCTCGATCGCGGCGGCGACGATCAGCGCGTCGTAGAACGACGTCTGATGATCGTGCGCAAGGGCGCGCGCCGCGACATGCGTCGCGAGTGTCAGCGGCAACGGCTGATCGACCAGCACCAGCACATCCTCGATGGCCTCGCCGATCGCAGCCCAGTCCCGGCCGAACTTGCGCGACGACACGGCGGCGAACTCGTTGAGCACCTGCACGCTCAGCCGCCCGCCGCCGGCGAGCAGCGCCCGCGCGCTGTCGCCCTTGCGACCAGGTTCCTGGGCGTAGATGAGGACGTTGGTGTCGAAGAAGGCGCTCACCGCTCGTTGGCCTCGTCGCGATTGAAGCGCCAGCCCTTGGGGACTTTCCAGCCTCGCCCGCTCATGCGCGCGAGCGCGCGCTGCCGTGCCTGCGCCGCGGACTCCACCTCCAGGGTTGTCGCGCTCGCCGCGACCACGTTGATCTCGTCGCCCTGCTTCAACCCCAACTCGTCGACCAGCTTCTTGGGCAGCCGCACGGCGAGGCTATTCCCCCATTTGGAGATCTGCACGGTCCGTTTCTTGATATCCTGTTTCATATGTATATCATATGGTGGATATCATGGTAACTTCAAGGGGCGCCGTACGCCCCAGAATAGCCCGGCTCGCTCCCCCTACGACGGCCGCCGCCAACAGCGAAGTGGGGTGTCCCTCACCGCTGTTGTCATCACAGTGTTGTGGCTACAAAAGACGATGCCGCGCATCGCCCTCATCCACGCCACGCCGGCCGCCGTCGAGCCGATCAAGGCCGCCTTCGCCGAGGTCTGGCCGGAGCCCGATCTCGTCAACCTGCTCGACGATTCGTTGAGCCGCGACCGGGCGATGAGCGCCGGCCTCAGCGACAACATATACGGCCGCTTCGACGCGTTGGGCCGCTACGCGGTGTCGCTCGGCGCCGACGCGATCCTTTTCTCCTGCTCGGCCTTCGGCCCGGCCATCGAGCGCGTGGCACGGTCGGTCGCTATTCCCGTGCTCAAGCCCAACGAAGCGATGTTCGCCGAGGCCCTGGCGATCGGCGGCCGCATCGGCATGCTCGCGACCTTCGAGCCGTCGATCGCCAGCATGCGCCAGGAGTTCGAGGCCGACGCCGCCAGGGCGGGCGCCCGTGTCGACCTCGACGGCGTGTTCGTGCCGGATGCGATGCCGGCGCTACTCGCTGGCAAGCCCGATCGACACGACACGATGATCGCGGACGCCGCCGCCGCCCTGTCGCACTGCACGGCGATCATGCTGGCGCAGTTCTCGATGGCATCGGCGGCGCCAGCGCTGCGTCAGCGCCTGCCCGCCATCCCCGTCCTCACCAGCCCGGCTTCGGCGGTCACCGCGCTGAAGAGCCGGCTGGAGCGACGCGCTTGAAAACTGTCATCCCGAGCGCAGCGAGGGATCCAAGCCGGCCCTGGATCCCTCGCTGCGCTCGGGATGACAGGTCGTGATGGCGATACCCACGCTCTACTCCGGCTTGACGCCGAGGTCCTTCAGCACCGCCAGCATCACCTCGCTGTCGCGCTTGAAGCGGGCGTTGGTCGCCTCGAAGCTCAAGGGCTGGCTGATCAGATAGTTGTCGAGGAGCTGCCTGACCTTCTCGTCCGTGCCGGCTTCCACCAGGGCGTCGGAGAGTTTCTTGACGACATCGCGCGGCGTCGCGGCGGGCACGGCGAAGGCCGTGAAGGTCCGCGTCTCGTAGTAGCCGCCGACCGCGCCCTGCTCCGTCATCGTGGGCGTATCGGGATAAGGCGGCAGGCGATCACCCACCACCGCGATCAGCTTGCCCTTGCCGGACTTGATCACCGGCGACGCCCCGGCATGGCTGCCCGTGGCGCCGTCGAGCGTCTGCGACATGATATCGGCCCACATCGCCGCCTCGCCGCGATACTGCACGACCTCGATCTTGAGCCCGTACTGCTTGGCCATCGTCTCGATCAGCACGTGGGGCGTCGAGCCGACGCCATAGGCGCCCCAGTTCAACTTGTCGGCCTTCTTCGCGTACTCGATGAATTGCTTCAGGTTGGTCGCCCCGGTGCGCTCGGCCGCCACCACCGGCCCGCCGAGCCCCGCCACCATCGTGAGATAGGTGAAATCCTTCTCCGGGTCGTAGGGCAGATCCTTCACCGTCACGCGGTTCTGAATGAGCGACGAGGAGATCGTGCAGAGGATCGTGTGGCCATCGGGCGCCGCGCGCTTGACTTCGCTCACGCCGATGACGCCGCCGGCGCCACCCTTGTTGTCGATGATGACCGGCTGACCGAACTTGCGCGACAGGAAGTCGCCGAAGGAGCGTGCGATGCCGTCGGTCTGCCCGCCCGGCAGATAGGGCACGACGATGCGCAGCTGCTTCGATGGCCACGCGGCCTGGGCCGATGCTGACGTGACCATGGCCGGCGTCGCGAGCGCGCCCGCGCTGGCCGCGATGAAACGGCGCCGTGTCGACTTCACAGTGTTTCCTCCGTCGTCCTTGCGGGTATGGCTTAGCTCAAGCTGCCGGGATAGTCCCGCCAGATCGACGGCTCGAGCTTCAGATGCGTCGTCGCTGGATAGCGCGTCAGCCAGTGCCGCGCGCATTGGGCGCTGGTCGCGTTCCACAGATCGGGCAGGCCGCGCGCGTGATCGAGAAAGCGCTCCAGCACCGGCAGGCGGCTGGGCCAGCCGATGCCATGCGGGTGCAGCACCATCGAGAAGTGGCGGCCGCGCTTGTACTGCGCGTCGAGCTCGGCCTTCCAGTTGCGATAGAGGCCCTCGGGGTTCTCCAGGCCGGTGCCCTTCTTGGGGAACAGCAGGAAGTACTGGTCGTCGAAGTGATAGTAGTACGGCAAGGTCAGGATCGCGCGCCGGCTGGCGAAATCGCTGACCCAGTAATGCGGCGCGTCGTCGGCCAGGCCGTTGCCGAAATAGTCGTAACCGGCCTCGATCAGCAGATCGACCGTATGCGGGCTCACCGCGCCGCCGGCGAACTTGTCGGAGGGGCGCGGCAGCGAGAACCAGCCCGTGGGCCGCGCGCCCGTCACCGCGGTGAGAATCTCGGTCGTCCGCCGTAGCCGCGCGCGCTCCTCCTCGCGTTCGAGCTGGCTGACATCCTCATGCTTGAAGCCGTGCGCGGCGATCTCGTGGCCGTCGTCTCGCAGGCTACGGATCGTCGCGGCATGAATCTCCGCGATCACCGCGGGCACGGCGAAGGTGGCGCTGAGCCCGTAGCGCCGCAGCGTCTCGCGCACACCCGAGAGCCCGCCATGCATGGCGAAATGCGCGTCCGATGTCGCCAGGTCCTTGGGCGTGATGCCAGCCGGGCCGCAAGGCGGGCTGAGATCGACGACGATGCGAAAGCAGCAGCGCTTGCCTTCGGGCCAGCGGATCTCGGAGTCGGCGAGACTGCGCTCGTCGCTGATCGTGTAGCGGTCCTTCCAGGGCATCGGGTGGTCTCCCCTGTCATTCCGAGCGCAGCGAGGAATCTCGGCTGTCCCTGATCCCTCGCTGCGCTCGGGATGACAGGTGATGCGGCTCATGCCGCCGGTGTGTTGAATTTCTTCGGCGGATGCGTCTTGAGCACGTGGCGCGCGACGTCCTCGACGGTCGGGAACCACACACCGGGCAGCGCCTTCATGCGCGTGATCAGGCGGTCGAGCATGGCGATGCGTAGCGCGCGCCCCGACACGAAGGGATGCATGCAGACGTTGAGGTACCCGCCCCGCCGATACTCCTGCATGAACGCGTCCCACCAGATCGCCTCGACGTGATCGGGATCCATCATGCGCTGCGCCTCGTTCTCGCTGCTGAGCCAGGCGAAGCTGAAGAACATCGCGTCGTCGATGACGTAGTGGAACGGCAGGTTGAGCAGCGGGCCGGCGCCGTCCGGCTTGCTCACGTAGTGCGGCCGGTGGTCGGCGGTGTCGTGCGAGTTGTAGATGAAGCCTTCCTCGAGCAGCAGCGCCTGCGTGTGCCAGCTGCGCGTGCCCACCGGTGGCTTGCCGGTCAGGCGTTCGATCGCCGCCTTGGCCTTGCGCAGATGATCGCGCTCTATTTCAGGCTCGCTCGGCACGCGATGCTCCCACATATGGTCGGCGATCTCGTGGCCGCTCTTCGACGCCGCCTTCACCGCCTCGGGGTAGAGTTCGCAGATACGGCCGGGCGTGAAGATCGTCGCCTTGACGGCGTGGCTGTCGAACAGCTCGATCAGGCGCCAGATGCCGACGCGGCCACCGAACTCGCCCTTGGCCAGCTGCATCGGCGGCTCGTTGAGCACGCGGCGCAGCAGCATGGCGTCGAAATCGGCGGTGAAGTTCACCGCCACGCGCGTCCCTTCGGGCCACTCCACCCGCTCGACGACACTGTGCCGCGCGCCGTACTCGGCGGCCTTCGCTTTCAACGCGGCGATGTCCTGGTCGAGCTCGGCTGCGGTGCTCATGGTCGGGATCCTCCGGGACCCGACTGTAAAGCATATCGCCGTCGCGCCGCACCTCTGTCGTCCAAGGCGCGGCGCGCGAGTCTGTCAGGTAGGCTAGTTCGCGAGCAGCTGCGCGGTGAGCGCGGGGCAGTCGAGGCTCTTGGCGGTGCCGATCACCGGCGTCGGGATGGGAATGACGCGGCCCAGCGTCACCTTGGGATCGCGCAGCTTGCCCTCGACGCCGACCGAGCCATGCAGGTCGAGCAGGTCGAATTTCTTCACGTCGGCATCGACGTCGATCTTCATCGTCTGCGGCGGCAGCGCGATCTGGCCGGTCACCTTGAGCACCGACTTCTGCGTGTCGACCATCGTGCGGTCGAGCGTGACGATGCCGCGCTGGAAGTTCATGCGCCCGACCGCGCACAGGATCGGAATCCGCTTGTCGCCACTGATGAAGAGCGCCAGGGCGTCGGCGATCTGCAGACCCGCGAGGCTGACCGTCAGGCTGCTCACCGAGCCGCCGCCCATGGCCAGCGCGACATGGCCATCGGCGACGTTCATCACCTGCGCCAGCGAGCGGCCATGACCGGCCAGGCGCACGCGTCCCTGGACTTTGCCCTGCGTCGTGTCGAAGTGCTTCGAGTCGCGGAAGAATGTCTTGAGTTCGATCTCGCGCAGATCGAGATTCGCCGAAACTCGGGGATTGTCGGCGCGCGCGTCCATGATGAGCTCGCCGGCGATCGTGCCGCCGCCGATCAGCGACAGGGTGATCGGCTTCGCCGTCGCGCGGCCGTTGTCGACGACGACCCGGAAGACCAGCGCCTGCACCGGCAGGTACGGCGGCGCCACGACCCGCTTGGCGTCGAGCGTGACGTCCATGTTCATCGCCCGCAGGCGCTCGATGCGCAGCGGCACGTTGGGGAACAGGTCGCCAGCGGCTTCGAGCTGCTGCTGCGTCTGCGCCTGCTTGGGCGACATGGTGGTGGTCGGCCCCGGCGGCAGGCCCACCAGCGGCGCGAGGTCGGCGAAGTTCAGACGCTGTGAAACCAGCTTGGCTGTCACCAGTCCGGGCCGCTTGCGCCGGTCGACCACGACCTCGCCCGTCAGGTCGCTCTGGCCTACGCGCCATTTGGTGTCGACGAAGCGCCAAACACCGCCCTCGCCTTCCAACCGACCGTTTACTTGGTAGGGCGGGGTCGGTGGCGCCGGGATGCCGAGCAGCGGAAACACCTCCGACAGGTCCGGCCCGGACATCGAGAGCTCCACTTTGGCGCCCTTCCACTGGAACGGGTCCAGCAGGGTGCCCTTCAGCTTCAGCTTGGTGGCGCCCAGGGCAACGTCTAGATCGATGGGATACGGCGTCTTGGTATCGCGCAGCATCAGGGCCGAGCCACCAACGAACTTCAAGGTCAGCGGCTGTTTCTCGACCATGCCCTTCAACGACAGCTCAGCGACGGGATCGTCACTGGCCTTGCCGGTCGCCGTCGACACCGTCCCGTCCAGCTCGAGCTTGCGCTTGCTGTCGCGGTAGGCCAGGCGGCCTTCGGTGATTTCGAGCTTGCCGATCAGCGGGGTCTCGTCGCGCGATTCGGGCTTCACCGCCTCGCCGGCCGCACGCACGGCGGGTTTCTCGCGGAAGCTCCAATTCGACAGTTCCGCGTCGTTGAATTCGACCTGCACGTCGGGTTTGCGCAGGACCAGCCGCGGCAGCACGATGTCGCCGCGCAACAGCGGCCACAGCCGGATATCAAAATCGACGACCTCGGCCTTCAGCATGTGGGGCGCCTTGCCCCACGCGACATTGGCGACCTCGACGCTGTTCATGCGCACATGCGTGGTCGAGCCCCACTCGATGCGGATGTCGGCGATCGTCGTCTTGCGGCCGGAATAGTCGCTGAAGTACTCGGCGACCCTGGTCCGGAAATGCTCGGAACCGACATAGACGGACAGCGCCCCGCCAGCGATCAGCACGATGCCGACGAGGACACCCGTTACCCAGGCGAGAAGCTTGAGCGCGCGGCGCATGTCGATGCAACGCCGACGCCGCCTCGATCGTTCCGTCGGGTCCGCGCAGGCGGGTCAAGGCGGGATGGTGGAATGGGACCACGCCGCTTGCTACGATACGGCCATGACAGTCTTCCCGATCAAGCGTCTGGGCTTCTTCTCGCGGCTGCTCGACGAGGCCAACGCCGCCGAACGCTATCGGCTGTGCACCGAGCAGATCGTGCAGGCCGAACGTTGCGGCTTCGACTCGGCCTGGATCGCCCAGCATCATTTCCACGAGGGCGAAGGCGGCTTGCCGGCGCCCATGGTGTTCCTCGCCCATGTCGCGGCGCATACCAAGACCATCCGCCTGGGCACCGGCATCGTGACCCTGCCGCTGGAACTGCCGATCCGCGTCGCCGAGGACGCCGCCGTGCTCGACCTGATGTGCGATCACCGGCTCGAGCTGGGTGTCGGGCCGGGTGGCAATCTGAGCGCCTTCACCGCCTTCGGCCTCGACAGCGCCCAGCGCCACGCGATCTTCTCACGCAATCTCGACGTGCTGCGCACCGCCTGGTCGGGCGGCGCGCTGGAGGGCGGCGACCGGCTCTATCCCGCCAGCCCGACCATCGTCGAGCGCATCTGGCAGGCGACCTTCACCGTCGAGGGCGCGCGCCGCGCCGGGCTGGCGGGCGACGGGCTGATGCTGTCGCGCACGCAGCCCCGCACGCCGGGGGTACCGCGCGTCTCGCTCGCCGATATCCAGAACCCGATGATCGACGCCTATCTCGAGGCGCTGCCGCCGGGGCGCGAGCCGCGCATCCTCGCCTCGCGCTCGGTCTATGTCGGCGACGATCGCGCCGAGTCGCTGCGCTTCGCCGAGACCGGCCTGGCGCGGTTGCGCCACCGCCTGGCGGAGACCGGCGACCTGAGCGGCGGCAAGCTCGTGGGCGATCTGATCACCGCCTTCGACGCTCATGTTGGCACGCCCGACGATGTGATCGAATCGCTCAGCGCCGACGACACGCTGCGACGGTCCACCGATCTCACCGTGCAGGTCCATTCGATCGACCCGCCGCATCCCTTCATCCTGCGCTCGATCGAGCTGGTCGCCGAGGTCGTGGCGCCGGCGCTGGGCTGGGTGCGCGGCGCCGAGGCGGATAAGCGGCGCGTGGCCTGATCGGAAGCGGCATGGCGCGCATCCTGGTCGTTCTGTCGGCGCTGCTGCTGGCCATCGGCCTGGCGCCGGTCCAGTCGCAGCCGCTGCACGGCGCAGGCGTGCGCATCGCGCTGGTGATCGGCAACAGCGAGTACCGGTCGATCCCCGCGTTGGCCAATCCGCGCAACGATGCCCGATTGATCGCCGAGCGGCTCAAGTCGCTGGGCTTCACACTGGTGGGCGGCGGCCCGCAAGTCGATCTCGACAAGGAGGGTTTCGAACGCGCCATTGAGGCTTTTCGCGCCGGGATGAGTCGCGCCGACATCGCCCTGTTCTTCTATGCGGGCCATGGCGTGCAGATTCGCGGCGTCAACTGGCTCGTGCCGATCTCCGCCGCGCCGCGCGTCGAAAGCGACGTCGCCGAGCAGATGATCGAGGCCAACAGTATTTTGGCGCATATGCGCGCCGGCGGTGCGCGGCTCAACGTGCTGGTGCTCGACGCCTGTCGCGACAATCCGTTCCCCGCGGCGGCGGCCGCGTCGGCCAGCGGAGCCGGCGGGCTGGGCAGGATGGACGCACCCGACAACACGCTGATCGCCTATGCGACGCAGCCGGGCAACGTGGCGCTCGACGGCGCCAGCGGCAACAGCCCCTACAGCAAGGCGCTGGCCGAGAGCATCGGCCTGCCCGGCCTGGAGATCCGACAGGTCTTCAACGACGTCGGCGTTCGCGTGCGTCGCGCCACCCAGGGCGCTCAGCAACCTTGGCTGTCGGCCTCGCCGATCGAGCGCGAGTACTTTCTCGCCGGCCGCCCGGCGACGGGGGCAACACAGCCGCTCTCCCCCGACGTGACATGGGCGCTCGGCACTTGGCGTGGCCGACTGATCGACTACCCTGCCGCTCTGGAATCCGAGCGCGCATACATCGTCGGCCTGTTCGACGGCCGCCTGCGCTGCTACTGGCAAACGCGCGCCACCGCGCCGCTCGACGTGTCTTGCCGCATCACCTCGACCGATGCCACGTCGCCGCCCAACGTGCAGATGCTGCGCACCCCGCGCGGTACGCTGTCGGGCACCTGGCGCCCGCTGACCGGCACTGACGTCTACAAGATCGAGCTGTCGCGCGTCAGCGAGCAGGTTGTGTTGTGGCCGTATCTCGGCATGTCCAGCAAGGCCTCGCCCGCGACCGTCTGGGCAGTGGGGCTGTGGGCTGGCCAGGTCCAGGGCCTCGCCAAAGGTAGCAGCGCGGGACGCGAGGTCAGGATCGAAGTGGTCGACGACATGCTGCGCTGCCACTATCGGGGAACCGCCCCGGAGTGGGCCGCGGCAGCCTGCACAATCGCCGATCGCAAGCTCGAGTTGATTGGTGCGGGCGGCGCCGAACTGCAGCTCACGTTCAATGGCCGTTTGTTGACAGGCACGATTCGCTCGAGGAACGCCGATAGATCGTATGCTCTGTCTATGCAAAAGGTGCGCTAGCGACGGGCGCCGCCAACGAGGACACAGATGCACCCCACCGAGCACGACGTCATCGACACCCTGGTCGGCATCATGCCCGACACCACGCTCGACGCGATCCGGGCGCGGCGGAGCGAGGCGCGCAAGCATGCGCAGCTGAGCTATGCCGGGCTGCTGGTGCCCGAGGATCCTGGTGGCGTCAGCCTGCAGGAGCGCTTCGCCATCGCCGCCTTCGTCGCCGGATTGCATGGCGAGGCGCAGACCACCGCCTTCTACGCCGAGGGGCTGAAATCGTCGGGCGCGTCTGACGCGTTGCGTGCTGCTATCGCCGCACAGGTCGACGCGGCGAAGGCCGCCGGTCCGTATGGCCGTTACCCCAAGGGCCCGCTCAGCGTCGAAGACGAGGCCGGGCCGATCCATCGCGTCGCCGGCGATGCGCGCGCCGCGCTGGGCGCGCGGCTGGCGGCGGCGCTTGAGCACACGCACATGCTGGTGCTGCATCCGCGCGACGCGGCGGCGGCCTCACTACAGGCGATGCTCGACGCCGGCTGGAGCACGACGGATATCGTGGTGATCTCGCAACTGGTGTCGTTCCTGACGTTCCAGATCCGCGTCGTCGCCGGCCTGCGCACGCTGGCCAGCCATCCCGCCTGAGGCCGCCATCATGACCGACAAGACGCTGACGCCCTCCGGCCACACCGAGCCCGTGGTCTTCACCCGCGACATGCTGGACTGGCTGCCCTGGCTCGAGCCGCTCGCCGAGTCCGAGCTGACGCCGCGCCACATGGCGGGCCTGGTCGACGCGGCGCGCGCCAAGTCGGCCTATTTCCGCCTGCTGGCGCGCGACCCCGACGTGCTCGGCGCGCGCACCCGCACCGACAAGGATATCTTCTACAACACCGACGCTGGCCTGCCGCGCGCCGAGCGCGAGCTCGCCGCCACCGCGACGTCCAGGCTCAACGGATGCATCTACTGCGCCTCGGTGCATGCGCGCTTCGCCGCGACCTACTCCAAGCGCGTCGAGGATGTCGACCGCTTGCTCGCCGAAGGCACTGGCGCCGAACTCGACGAACGCTGGAACGCCATCGTCGCCGCCTCCGTCGCGCTGACGTCGCTGCCGATGACGTTCGATAAGACACATATCGATCGCCTGCGCGCCGTCGGCCTCGACGAGCTGTCGATCGCCGACGTCATCCAGTCCGCCTCGTTCTTCAACTGGGCCAACCGCCTGATGCTGTCGCTCGGCGAGCCGGCGCGCTGAGGGTCGGCTGGTCGCCAACCGACAGCGTGCTCATCACTCCTGATTCAGATGGTCGCGCTGCGACGTGCCGGCATATTCCCGGCGGAAGCGGCCACGCCGTTGCAGTTCAGGCACCACCAGTTCGGCGAACTCCTCGATCGCGCCTGGCGAATAGATCGGCGAGATCATGAAGCCGTCGCCGCCGACGGCGTCAAAATACGCTTCGAGCTGGTCAGCCACATCGACGGGCGTCCCGACCATCTGCGGCAGGCCGACGGCCTGGCCATGGTTCTGGGCCACCTGCCGCAGGGTCAGCAGCTCGCCGGTCATCGAGCGATAGCGCGTCTGCATGCGTTGCAGCTTGGGCTCGGTGCGATGCGCCATGATCGTGTCGAGCGGCAAGGTCGAGAGATCGAAGTCCAGATGGCCGGACAGGATGGCGAGCCCGCCTTCGAGCGGCACCAGCGCGTTGTGCTCGGCTTGCTTGTCCGCCGCCTCGGCTCGCGACGCGCCGACGATCGGCTGCACGCCGAACAGCATCTTGCAGGCCCGCGGTTCGCGGCCCGCCTCGACCACGGCACCCTTGATGTCGTCGTACAGCGCCTTGGCGCCGGCAAGGTACGGTTGGATCGCGAACACCGCATCGGCGTAGCGCGCTGCGAACGCGCGGCCTTTCCCGGAGGTGCCGGCCTGCAAGATGGCCGGGCCGCGATGCGGCGAGCGGATCACATTCAAAGGTCCGCGCGACTTGAAGAAGCGGCCATCGTGGTCGATGCGACGCACCTTGGCGGGATCGGCGAAGATACCGGCGGCACGATCCATCACCACCGCGTCCTCATCCCAGCTCGCCCACAACTTGCGGCAGACCTCCATGAACTCGTGGGCGCGGTCGTAGCGCTCGTCGGTCGGCTTGAGCTCCTCGCCGAAGTTGGCCGACTGATTGTGGTTGAGCGTCGTCACGACGTTCCAGCCCGCCCGCCCGCGGGTCAGGTGATCGAGCGTCGCCCACAGCCGGGCCGCATGGAAGGGATGTTGGTGGCTGACGGAATATGTCGCCGCCAGTCCGATGTGGGTCGTGACGGCCGCCATGAAGGACAGCAGAGGGATGGGATCGTGCTCGGGCGCCTGCGTCGCGTTGCGCAGCGCCGGCGCCAGCGAGCCGCGAAAAGTGTCGGAGATGTAGTTGAGGTCGGCGAAGAAAACCATGTCGAACCTGGCTCTCTCGCAGACGCGGGCGATGTGCTGGTAGAGCTCGGGCTGCGTCCAGTCGTAGCCCGCCTCCGCCGTGCGCGGATGCCGCCACATGGCGACGCTGTGATAGGTCGGTCCATGCACAAGGAACTGCGCCATGTGCATCATGGGTTTGCGCATCGCGACCCCGTCCCTGTGTTCAAGGCTCCCGCGCGCGGGATACTGTCACAGCCCCGCCAATGCGGCCACTTCTGCGCCGCCGCGGCGGCCTCGACGACCCGCTTCTTCAACTGGGCTAACCGCCTGATGTTGTCGCTCGGCGAGCCGGGGAAACCCTGATCCCCTCCCCCTCCGGGGAAGGGTAGAGTGCTTGCAAAGCCCGGCTCACAACTGAATGATGGTCGAAACTCCTGGGGAGGAGACCTTCATGACCAGTTTCAATCGTCGGTCGATCTTGCGTGCTGCCGGCGCGACGGCGGCCGTCGGGTTGTCGGCGCCGTCCGTGCTCGCCCAGGCGGGCAAGCCGCATGCCGGCACGACGATCAATGCGGCCTGCTTCCAGACGACCTATTTCGACTACCTCCGCGCCTACTTCCCGGAGTTCGAGGCGAAGACCGGCATCAAGGTGAACTTCACCATGCAGGCCTTCCCGGTCTACAACCAGCGCACCGACCTGGAGCTGTCGACCAAGGGCTCGGCGCTCGACGTGATCAACGTCACTTTCATCTACTCGGGCCGCTGGATCGGCGCCGGCTGGCTGACCAATCTCGACACCTTCACCAAAGATCCGAAGATGACGCCGGCCGACTGGGCGCCGGAGGATTTCGTCGGCGGCCCGCAATCGGCGATGCAGAACGCCAAGGGCGAGACCTTCGGCTACGCCTGGCTCGCGGGCGCGATGATCCTGGGCGCTTCGCGCTACGACCTGATCGAGAAGGCCGGGCTTGGCCTGCCCAAGACCTTCGACGAGCTGATCAAGGTGTGCGACGCGGTGCATGGCAAGGAGGGCGTCGCCGCCTTCACCGCCGACCGGCTGCATCACTGGAACTGGATGCCCTACCTGATGGGCATGGGCGGCGCGGTGTTCAAGGCGCCGCCGGAGAACCTGACGCCGACGCTCACCACGCCGCAGGCCGCCGCGTCGGCGGAGTGGTACGCCAACCTGCTGATGAAGTACGGACCGGACGGCATCCTGTCCTACTCCGACGACCAGGCGATGCGCTCGCAGATGTCGGGCCGCGCCAATATCCGCACGCAGGACACCGCGTGGCTGGTGCCGCTGTTCAAGCACGCCGAGAGCACGGTGCAGAAGACCGTGCGCTACGGGCTGATGCCGGCGGGACCGTCGGGCAACTTCCCGGGCTCCAACAGCCATGCGCTGGGCATCCCGGCCGGCTCGAAGAAGAAGGAAGCCGCCTGGGAGTTCATCAAGTGGGCGGTGTCGAAGGAGATCGTCGCGCGCGTGGTCAAGGAGCATGGCTATCCCGGCGTCTGCCGTCTGTCGGTGATCCAGAGCCCGGAGTTCAAGAGCGCGCTCACGCTCAATGGCCAGGACGTCGCCGCGCTCTATCTCGAGGTGCTGCAACTTGGCGGCAAGACCGGCTACATGAAGTACCGCACCGTGCCGGTGTTTCCGCAGGTCGGCGACAAGATCAACAAGGCGATCGAGCGCATCGCCACAAAGCAGCAGGGCGCCGCCGACGCGATGAAGCAGGCCCAGGCCGAGGCGATCCAGGATCTGCAGAAGGCCGGGATCAAGATTGATACCTAGCGCGCCGCATACCTTCCCCCGGAGGGCAGGGCTATCGCATATGGCCAGCTTGACTTGGTCTTACCTTCCCCCGGAGGGGGAAGGTGCCCGAAGGGCGGATGGGGGATGTCGAAGACGGACATCGAGTTTGCTGAAACATCCCCCATCCGGAAGGTAAAATGCATCGCCAGCAGCGTTTCTTCGTCTGGTGTGTCGCGCCCTCGCTGGCGGTGCTGGCGCTGATCACGCTGTTGCCGTCGCTCTACCTGCTGGTCACCAGCTTCACCCAGCTCAACCTGACGCGGCCCGAGACGCAGTGGAATTTCTCCCAGCCGCTGGAAAGCTACCGCCAGATCCTGGCCGACACCCGCCTGCACAACTCTCTATGGGTGCAGGCCAAGCTCTCGTTCTGGACCGTGCTGTTCCAGGTGCTGATCGGGCTCTTGCTGGCGCTGCTGCTCAACATGCGCTCGGGCCTGATCGAGGCGCTGCGCACGGTGTTCCTGATCCCGATGGTGCTGCCGCCGATCGTCGTGGCGATCATCTGGAAGGTGATCTACACGCCCGACATCAGCCCGATGCACGGCCTCTTCCGCGCCATCGGCTGGAACGTGCCGGCGTTGATCACCGATCCGAACTGGGCGCTGACCGCGATCATCATCGCCGACACCTGGGAATGGTTCCCCTTCACCATGCTGATGGTGCTGGCCGCGTTGCAGATGATGCCGCAGGAGATCCTCGACGCCGCCAAGGTCGATGGCGCCTCACCGCTGCAGCTGACCTTCTACATCACCCTGCCCTTCCTGCAGGGCGTGCTGCTGGTCGCCGGCCTGTTCCGGCTGATCGATTCGATCAAGGCCTTTCCGCTGATCTTCATTCTCACTGACGGCGGGCCGGGCAACGTCACGGAGGTGACCAACTACTATTCCTATCTGCAGGCGTTCAATTTCTCCTTCCTCGGTTTCTCCAGCGCGATCACCGTCGTCCTGCTCGCCGCCTCGGTGGCGCTCTCCTGGCTGATCGTGCGCGTCGTCGGGTGGGGTGTGCGTGTCGACTAGGGCGCGAAACAACCGGATCATGCTGCAGGCGCTGGCTGTGCTGCTGGCGGTGCTGACCCTGGCGCCGTTCCTGTGGCTGCTGCTGATGTCGTTCAAGACCAACGCCGAGATCTTCCGCTTCCCGCCGCGCTTCTTCTTTGAGGCGACGCTCGACAACTACGCCCATCTGTGGTCCTCGGAGTTCCGCCGCTCCTTCAGCAACAGCCTGATCGTCGCCACCGCCACGACCTTCCTGTCGCTGCTGATCGGCGTGCCGGCGGCCTATGCGCTGTCGCGCTGGACGGCGCCCGGCGGCAACGCCATCACCTTGTGGATCCTGGCCAGCCGCATGGCGCCACCGATCGCCTTCACCATCCCCTACTTCCTGGTCTACCGGCATCTCGAGCTGCTCGACACGCTGGCCGGCCTGGTCGTGATCTACCTCACCTTCAACCTGTCGCTGGTGATCTGGATGATGCGGCCGTTCTACGACCAGCTGCCGCGCTCGCTCGAGGAGGCCGCCTGGATCGACGGCGCCACCATGTGGCAGGGCTTCTATCGCATCATCCTGCCGCTCTCCGGTCCCGGCCTGGCGGCCACCGCGATCCTCTGCTTCCTGTTCGCCTGGAACGATTTCTTCTTCGCCCTGATCCTCACGCGCACCGAGGCGATGACGGCGCCGGTGGCCGTGGTGAACTTCATGAACTACGAGGGCTGGGAATGGGGCCGCATCGCCGCCGGCGGCACCATGATCATGCTGCCGGTGCTGGTGTTCTCCTTCATCGTGCGCAAGTACCTGGTGCACGGCCTAACCGGCGGCGCCCTGAAAGGATAGAGACCATGCCCGGAACCCTGCTGATCACCGGTGGCGCCAGCGGCATCGGCGCCGAGACCGCGCGCCGCGCCGTGTCGCGCGGCTACAAGAGTATCGCGATCAACTACCGCTCACGCGCCGACCAGGCGAAGGCCGTGGTCGCCGACATCACCGCGCAGGGCGGCAAGGCCGTCGCCATCGCCGGCGACATGGCGCGCGAAGCCGACATCCTCAGGATGTTCGAGGAGACCGAGCGCGCGCTGGGGCCGATCACGCACCTGGTCAACAGCGCCGGCATCGGCGCGCGGGCCCGCGTCGCGGAGTACGACGCCGCGACGATCACCCATCTCTTCGCGGTCAACGTCACCGGCCTGATGCTGTGCTGCCGCGAAGCGGCCAAGCGCCTGTCGACCAAGCACGGCGGCAAGGGCGGCGCGATCGTCAATGTCTCGTCGATGGCGGCGACCTTGGGCGGCCGGCCCGGCTCCTCGGCCTATGCCGCGACCAAGGGCGCCGTCGATTCCTTCACCAAGGCCTTCGCCCGCGAGGTCGCCGACGAAGGCATCCGGGTCAACTCGATGCGGCCCGGCATGGTGCTGACCGAGATGACCGAAGCGCGGCTGAAAGAGCCGGCTTATCGCGCCGGCATCGAGGCCTCGATCCCGATGCGCCGCGTCGGCCTGCCGCACGAGATCGCCGACGCCATCCTGTGGCTGCTGTCCGACGAGGCCTCCTTTATCACCGGCGCGATGATCGACGCCGCCGGCGGTGGCTACAACATCTAGAGCAAGACCACTGTCATCCCGAGCGCAGCGAGGGATCTAGGCTGACCCTGGGTCCCTCGCTGCGCTCGGGATGACAGTGGTGATTCAGCCGACCAGCGGCATGACCTCACCAGCGAATCGGCGCAGCCGCTCGATGCTCTGCGCCACGCTTTCGCTGCGGAAGTCGAAGATCAGCTCGTGCACGCCGATGGCGGCGAAGGAGCGGATGTCGCTGGCGATCTCATCCGGCGTGCCGGAGAAGCTGCGCCGCGTGCCGTCGCGATCGGGCACCGCGCTGTCGTAGAGCGGCGCCTTGTAGGAGATCACGAGCTTCGAGAAGTCGCGGCCCTCGGCCTCGGTCATCTGCTTGAGCGTCGCCAAATGCGCGCGCATCTCCTGCGGCGGCAGTGGCGAGGCGGCGATGGCGCCCACCGGGTGCCAGCCGTCGCCGTGCTTGGCGGTGCGCCGCAGCGCCGGGCGCGAATGACCGCCGACCCAGATCGGCGGATGCGGCTTCTGCAGCGGGAACGGCTCGGCGCGGATGTCGTTGTAGCTGTAGAACGCGCCCTTGAAGCTGGCCGGCGACCGCGTCCAGAGCTGCTTGAAGATCGCGATCCACTCGTCGCTGACGGCGCCGCGCTGCTCGAAGTCGGGACTGTCGAGCGCCTCGAACTCCTCCTTCAGCCAGCCGATGCCGACGCCCAGGGTCACGCGCCCACCGCTCAGGACGTCGAGCGTCGCCACCATCTTCGCGGTCAGCACGGGATTGCGATAGGGCAGCACCAGCACCGAGGTCACCAGCCGCAGCCGCTCGGTCGCGCCAGCCACCACACCGAGGATCGACAGCGCCTCCAGCGCGTCGCCGCCGCCGGGATGCTTGCGGTCGAGCGTGTAGGGATAGTCCGACGTGCTCTGCACCGGAAAGACGACGTGGTCGGCGATCATCGCCGAATGCATGCCCAGCCGCTCGCCCTCGCGCGCCAGGGCGAGAATACCCTCGCGCGTCGCGGTCGGACCGCGGGTGGGCAGGTAGAAGCCGTAGCGCATGGTCGAGACTCCCGGTGGCTCGTTCGACTGTAGCTTGCTATGACTTCCGCCGCGACCTGCTCGGTCGGGAGGCTGGCTTTGCGTCACGTCTTGCGCGCCTTGGGCGCGATCTTCTTCACGGTGGCCTGCGCCTCGGCGTCGGCGCAGTCGCCGCCGGACAGCGGCCTGCGCGTGGCGCTGGTGATCGGCAACGGCGCCTATCGCTCGATCGAGCGCCTCGCCAATCCGGTCAACGACGCGGTGGCGATCGCCGCTCGGCTCGAGGCGCTGGGCTTCGAGCTGGTCGGCGACGGCCCACAGATGGACCTCGACAGAGCCGGCTTCGAGCGCGCGCTGGAGAATTTCCGCAAGCAGATCCGCCGCGCCGATGTGGCGCTGTTCTTCTACGCCGGCCACGGCGTGCAGATCGCGGGCGTCAATTGGTTGGTGCCGGTGTCGGCCGCGCCGCGCATCGAGGCCGATATCGCGCGGCAGATGATCAATGCCAACGACGTGCTGGCGCTGATGAGGGGCGCGCGCGCCAAGCTCAACGTCGTGATCCTCGACGCCTGCCGCGACGATCCGTTCGCCGCCGCCGCGGACAGCCCACCGCCGCCGGCGCAGACGCCGACGCCGATTCCTGTGGTGAAGCCAACGCCATCGCCACCGCCGGGCAAGGCACCGACGACGGCCAAGCCGGCGACGCGCGGCGCCGGCGGCGGGCTGGGCCGCATGGACGCGCCCGACAACACGCTGATCGCCTATGCCACGCAGCCCGGCAACGTCGCGCTCGACGGCAGCGGCGGGAACAGCCCCTACAGCAGGGCGCTGGCCGAAGCGATCGGCCTGCCCGGCCTGGAGATCCGCCGCGTGTTCAACGAAGTCGGCGTGCGCGTACGGCGCGCCACCAATGGCCAGCAGCAGCCCTGGCTGTCGGCCTCGCCGATCGAGCGCGAGGTCTATTTCGCCGGCCGCCCCAGCAATCTCGCGACACAGCCGGCCAGCCCCGAGCTGAACTGGGCGATCGGCACCTGGCAAGGCCGCATCCTCGACTATCCGCGCAACTGGGAGGCGGAGCGCGCCTGGGCCGTGGCCAATGTCGATGGCCGGCTGAAATGCTTCTGGCAGGCGCGCGGCGCGCCGCAGGAGCAGATCAGCTGCGCGATCACCTCGGACGAGGTCGTCGTCGCGACGGCAGGTGGCGCACCCAACGTCAAGCTGCGCCGCGACGGCGACAAGCTGCTCGGCACTTTCCTGCGCGCGGGCATGGACACGCAGTACCGAATGGAACTCAAGCGCGTCAGCACGACGATCGTGCGCTGGCCCGACCTGTCGACGCCGCAGCCGGCGAACGCCGACAATCGCTGGGCCATCGGCCTGTGGGCGGGCCAGATCCAGGACTACGGCAAGGGCAAGTCGGCCGGCCGCGAGCTGAGGATCGAAGTGGTCGACGACGTGCTGCGGTGCTTGTGGCGCGACGTGGCGGCGCCCTTCACACCAGTGCCCTGCGGCGTCAGCGATCGCGCCGTGCTCCTGCGTTCGCGCGGCGGCTCGGATATCGAGCTCACCCGCACCGGCGCCCCGCTATCGGGCACGATCCGCGCGCGCTCGAGCCAGAAGATCTACCGCCTGTCCCTGCAGAAGCGCTCGTAGCCGCCAGCGTCGCTTTGACTGCGGCCGATCTTTGCTTTAGACGGCGGCCCCCGCGTTTCGTCGTCGAGGGCTATCGCATGTGCTGTTCAAAATCTACCTTCCCCCGCTGGCGGGGGAAGGTGGCAGCGCGTAGCGCTGACGGATGGGGGTGGCTCGCGCAGCCAGACGAGATCTGTCCTGAGACATCTCCTTCGTCTTCGGCAACCCGCGGGGGAAGGTAAGACTACCCGATACCCCCAAATGCAATCCCTCGCCCGGCCGCGCGTTCTCGGCATCGATTTCGGCACGACGAACACCGTCGTCGCCATCGCATCGAATGCCGGCGCTATCTCGACGCTCAGCCTGCCGACGGGGCGCGGGGTGGCGACGGCGTTCCGCTCGGTACTGGCGTTCCACGAGGGCGACGGCGGCCGGCCGGTCGCCGAGGTCGGGCCGTGGGCGATCGAGGATTTCCTCAAGCATCCCGCCGGCACGCGGCTGATCCAGTCGTTCAAGACCTACGCCGCCAGCGCCCGCTTCGACGGCACGCGCATCTTCAACAGAACCTTCCTGTTCGAGGATCTGGTCGGTACCTACTTCCGGCACCTATGGCGGCATGCCGAGGGCGCGATCGATCCGCGTGGCCTCTCCACCATCGTCGGCCGGCCGGTGACCTTCGCCGGCGCCGATCCGGTCGATGCGCTGGCCATGCAACGCTATGCCAGCGCTTTCGGCCGCGACGCGCGCTACGTCTACGAGCCGGTCGCCGCCGCGCTGTTCTTCGCCCGCGGCTTCAACGAGGACGCGACGGTGCTGGTCGGCGATTTCGGCGGCGGCACCAGCGACTTCTCGATCACGCGATTCTCTCGCAATGGCGAACGCATAAGCGCCGTACCGCTAGCGCATGCCGGCGTCGCCTGCGCCGGCGATTCGTTCGACTACCAGATCATCAGCCACGCGGTCTCGCCGCTGCTGGGCATGGGCGGCACCTACGTGTCGAACGGCAAGACGCTGACGATTCCCAACCACTTCTACGCCGCGCTGGCGCGCTGGAACCAGCTGGCGCTGATGAAGTGGTCGAAGGACATGCGCGACCTGCGCGACTTGCGCGAGCAGGCCGAGGATCGCGAGGCGCTCGACCGCTTCGTCGAGCTGCTGGAGAACGACTACAGCTACGCCCTGTTCCGCGCCGTCTCCGCCGCCAAGGAAGCGTTGTCGAGCGAACACAGCACCCACCTCACCTTCCGCGCCGGCTCGATCGACATCAACCGGAAGATCACACGCCGTGATTTCGAACGCTGGATCGGCGGCGAACTGAACGAGATCCGCCGCACGGTCGACGAGACGCTGCGCCGCGCCGCGCTCAGCGACGCCGATATCGACAAGATCTACCTGACAGGCGGGTCGTCCTTCGTGCCGGCTGTGCGCGCGATCTTCACCGAGCGATTCGGCGCGACGAAAGTCCATCGCGGCAGCGAGTTCGAGTCCATCGCCCAGGGCCTGGCCCTGGTCGGCACCGAGCCCGACCCGGCGCAGTGGTACGCGGCGGTGACGATGGATGCCGCGTCTGAGCCGAGACCTTCGGCGCGCCGTTGACCGACTCGCCGCGCCCGTCGCACCGGGCGGGCTAGTACGGGGAGTCGTACGGCAGGCCGACTGTGTCCTGCAGTGTGCCGTCGGGCAGAGCCTCGACGACCTGCCCCTCCCAATCCATGCCGCTGGCCTGGGCGCGCTCGGCGGCATGGACGCGAATCCCCCACAGGCTGGCAAGCGCCTTCATCATGTCCAGCCCGACGAGATTGGCGACACCGCAGCCGCGGAATTCGAAGCGCGTGGCGGGGTGCCGCGAGAAATAGGGCCTGAGATGAGCCAGGGCGGTGCTCCGCTTACGCACGTGCTCGACGGTGAATGGCTTGTTGCCCAGGATCGCCTCGCCGGTGGGAGCCTCATCGCGCAGGTCGAACACGTAAGCGTGCGCCCACAGACGCAGCACGCTGATCGAGCGCTCCATCATCGACACGGCCTCGGTGACCTGGATCACGAAGGAGTCGATGGGGTCTTCGTTCTTCTTGGGTCGGAACTGGACCAGTATCGAGGCGTTGGCGCGATTGTTGATGTTGTTGTTGTTGACGGCGGCCGCGACCATATTCATCCCGTCGCCGAGCATGTCGACGACATCGACCCTGAGCGTCGAGCCCAGCTTGCGCGACTGCTCCATGCCGTAAGTCTGAACTAGCCTGCGCGGCGGCCTCATGCGGTAGCTCCCCCGAACCTTCACCATCATACTCTCGCCGCCCCGTCGTCGCCATGGGCCAGTGCGGCCGGCGGACTCGAGCGGACAATCTCCGGCAGCCTCGGCGCGCCGACTCCCGCTGTCGCCGGACACGAGATGAGACGGCATTGACTGCCCGACGCCGGCCACGCCGGGCGACTGTCAGGTCAATATCGATGTCTCAGGACGTCGCGAGCTCAGTAGACCCATTGGCGCATCTGCTTGTTGCCATCCCAATAGAATCTCAGCTTTGTCGATTCCGCCTTGTTGATGCGCATTTCGTCTTTCGACAGGACGAACTTTCGCCCCTTCATGTCGGCGAACGTCTCTTCGTCGCTGAACTTCTCCTTGTGGATGTCGGAGAAGACGCCGACCGATTGAATGCGCGCGAAAATCGGGGCTTCGATGCCGTGCTTCTTCTTTAGGTGGTACTGAAGCTTGCTCGCGAAGGAATCCTCCCAGTCCGTGACCTCGGGTGGGTATTTGTCGTCGATGTTCTTCGCCGCTTCGCAGCCGATGATGCTGATCACGCCTTTGCCATTGAACTTCGCACCGCCCAGAAGATCCGCCACCTGCTCGGAGGACCAACTGCCAAGTCTATGCGCGAGCCAGGCGGCATGACCCAACAAGTAGATTCGTACGCCTTTCAACTTCTGCCCGTAGATCGTGAAGAATCCCTTCAGCAGGTCCGCCTCCTTCTTGGCTGCCGGATGATCCTTCAGCACGCCGTCGAAAGTCTCCAGACCAACCAATTTGGCTTTGTGCTTGAGCGCATCGATCGATTTGGAGATCAGATTGGCGTCATCGCCACTTGAAAATGCGATAATGACTTGTCCCGCATAAATCTTGTGCATAGGCACCCCCTCACGCGATCAGCGTCAGCCAACATCGTGCGGCCGGCAGGCAGCCTGCATCTGCAGCATCACGTTACCTTTCCCGGAGTTCGCACGTCTACGGCGTTCCCGCCGCGCCCTTTCCCCGCTTCCAAGATGTCGCTCGAACAACACCAGTTCGCGCAGCGACGCTCGACGGTATAGCGGCCCCAAACGCGAGCCGGCTGCCGCCATGCCCTGCAACGGATGCGACGATCTGTGACTTGGCGCGCAGCCGGAAGGCGGCCGCAAGCGCAGTATCAGCCAGGTCACAAGCATCCGATCGGACTTCGAAAAGATTCGTCTCGGCTTCGAGCACGGTGCGGTGCACTATCCTGCCGATCCGCCTTCCATCGCGCCGTCCCCGCCGAACAGGAGGTTCGTCATGGCCAACGAGCCTTGGATGCAGCTCTTCCCCGGCTGGCAGAAGCCCGACAAGCCGACCGCTTTCGACTGCTACGGCAATTGCGTCCACGCGCTGCCGACGATGAAGAAGCTCGGGTACAATATCGCGATCCGCTACTACGACCACACGGCCAATACCAAGCACCCCAGCGACAAGATCCTCACCGTGCACGAGGCGCATCAGATCCTGCACGAGGGCTTCGACATCGTCGTGGTCTATGAATCGACGAACAACCTGAAGTACCTCAATGGCGAGCCCGACGGGCTGCTGCACGGCCGGCGCGCCGGCCTTTATGCCACGAACACGATCCAACAGCCGATGGGGAGCGCCATCTACTTCGCCGTCGACCTCGACATCGGCTCCTACAATATCAAGTCGAAGATCCTGCCCTATTTCCGGGGCGTGATCGCCGGAATGAAGGAAGTGTGCCTGGGCGGCATCCCCTACAAGGTGGGGGTCTATGGATCGGGTGCCACCTGCGCCGCCGTGTATGAGGCCGGGCTGGCGCAGTTCTACTGGCTGGCCAATGCCACGGGCTGGGCCGGCTACAACGACTTCAAGGCCTCGGACCGCTGGCACCTGATGCAGAAGATCACGAAGAAGGAGAACATCTCGGCGCGGTCGAAATTCGCCTTCGACCCGAACATCGTCGGCAAACCTGATGTCGGGCAGTTCACCGAGCGTCAGATCCTCTAGTCGAGTAGAGAGTTAAGCCCGCCCCGGTAGCCGAGAGCACAGCCCGAAGAGCAAAGGCACGCCTGGTTGATGTGTCCGCGATTGGCGCGCTGGCCGCGCACATGACGCAATCCGCGCCACCCCTCGCCAGCCACGCCGCAGCCAACGAGGATTTCCGCTCGTCCAGATGGCCTCGCCGACCCGGCCGCTATGCCCCTCCTAAATTATTGATTTCATTGAAATAATTGGGATAAATGGCGGAGGGGAAGGGATTCGAACCCTCGATAAGGCTTTAAGGCCCTATAACGGTTTAGCAAACCGCCGCCTTCGACCGCTCGGCCACCCCTCCGCAGGGACCGCCAAGACCCGAGGGTCGTCAACCACGACGGATGCGCGGCGGTTCTAACCGGGCACCGCCCGGCCTGTCAACGAAAGCGGCGGATTCGGCAAAAGAATCAATGATTTCCGAGTGCTTGAGCGTCAGAACGCGGCGCAGACGCCGGCCTCGGCCTGCAGCACCGATTCCTGGCGGAAGCGCTGCTTGTAGGCGGCCTTGATCGCCTCGACCTGCGCGGCGGACGCGGCGGCGTCGGGCACGATGATGGAGAGCCGCTTGCTGCGCTCGCGCGCGATGGTGCCGGTGCGGGTGCTCTTCCATTGACCGTAGACGTCGAGCACCGACAGCCCGTCGGGGAAGCGCGGCGTCACCACCTCGTCGAGGAACTGCCGCCACTGCGCGTCGCTGACCTCGCCGCCCGTCGGGATGTTGCGGCCGAAATACAGATCGACCTGCGTCATCGCCTTCAACGGCGCACGGCAGGCAGCGGCGCCCTGCCCCGTCGTCGCCGGCGCCGTGGCGCAGGCGCCGAGCACCAGCAGCAGCGACGCGATGGCGAACCCGCGCCTCACGCCGGCACCGCCATGCCCTTCTTCACCGCCGGGCGCGCGCCCATGGCGTCGTACCAGCGCTTCACATTGGCGAAGGCCGCGAGGTCGATGCGGTGCCATTCGTGGCGCGCCGCCCAGGGGTAGATCGCGAAGTCGGCCACGCCGTAATCGGCGCCGCCGCACCACTCGTTGTCGGCCAGCCGCTTGTCGAGCACGCCGTAGAGCCGCGTCGTCTCCTCGGTGAAGCGCTTGATCGCGTAGGGCACCTGCTCCGGCGCGAAACGCACGAAGTGATGGGTCTGGCCCAGCATCGGGCCGAAGCCGCCCATCTGCCACATCAGCCACTGGATATGGTCGAAGCGCTTGGCGCGATCGGCGGGCAGGAACTTGTTGGTCTTGTCGGCGAGGTACAGCAGGATCGCGCCGGTCTCGAAACAGCTATAGGGCGTGCCGCCCGGCCCATCGGTATCGACGATCGCCGGGATCTTGTTGTTGGGGCTGAGCTTGAGGAACGCGGGCGTGAACTGCTCGTTCTTGGTGATGTCGACCTTGTGCAGATTGTACGGCAGGCCGCACTCCTCGAGCATGATCGAGACCTTGCGGCCGTTGGGCGTCGCCCAGGTGTAAAGGTCGATCATCGGCGTTTCCCCGTGAAGTCGTTTCAACGATGCACGACCCTAGAACAAACGTCGGGCGAATAGAACCTCTGTCATCCCGAGCGTAGCGAGGGATCCAGGAGCGGCCTGGATCCCTCGCTACGCTCGGGATGACAGAATGGATTCAACGACAAGGCGGATCGGCGTCCGACGTGCGACGCACGAAGGGCTTGGGCGTGTCGCTTAGCGACTCGAGGAAGGCCACGAGGTCGTCGCTCTCGCGCGGGCTGAGTTTCAACGGGACCAGGATGCGCTCGCCATCGACATGCAGGCGATCCTCGTCGAGGTCGGAGTAGTGCCTGACCACGTCGTGCAAGGTCGCGTGCGAGCCGGCGTGCATGTAGGGCGCGGTACGGGCGACGTTGCGCAACGGCGGCACGGCGAACTCGCCGAAATTGCGGTGCTGCGGCTCGACATGGCGCGTGCGCGTCGTGCCGGCGCCCTGCCGCTCGTCGCTGTGCGGGCCCAGGCGCGTGTAGGGGCTGGCGCGCAAGGCGGCGATGCCGCCGTGGCGGCCGGGATCGACGCGGCCGGGGCCGATGAAGAACGGCACGCCGATATCGGCGAACTCGCCGTTGCTGAAGGTCGGGCCGAAATGGCAGACGGCGCAGTTGCCCTTGCCGACGAAGATCTTCAGCCCGCGCCTGGCCGCATCGGGATAGGCCGCCTGCCCCGCCGCATCGCCGCGCTGCAGCGCGTCGCGGTAGTCGTCGAACGGCGTGCGGCCGCTGATCAAGGTCTCCTGGAAGGCCGCCAGCGCCTTGCCGGTCGCGACCAGCACCTGCTCGTCGTCCATGAAGGCCGGCGTGGTGCCGAAGACCTTCTCGTAGCGGCAGGCGAGATCGCCATCGGTGCGGATGCGCTCGGCGATCTGCTGAGTCGTCGCCGACATCTCTCGCGGATCGATGATCGGCCGCAGGCTCTGGCTCCACAGGCTGTCATGCGCGCCGTCCCAGCCCAGCCAGCGCCGCCCGCCGACGTTCCACAGGCTTGATGTGTTGCGGTCGACCACGTCCTTGCCGACGCCACGCCGGAATCCGTCGGTCCAGTCGCGCTGCGGCAGGTGGCACCAGTCGCAGGCCATGTTGCCCGCGCCGCTCAGCCTTCGATCGAAGAACAGCCGCTCGCCCAGCAGTATGGCGTCGTCGCGGCCCGAGACGCGATTGGAGGCATCGCGCTCCTGAGCCGGTGGCCAAGGCCCGAAGCGCAGGATGACGCGGCGTTCCGCCGGGCTCCATTCCCCGGTGTCGGCATAGGCCAGCAACAGCGGCAGGCAGGCGCCGAGGAACGCCAGCAGGATCTGCCAGCGCCGCGCCACTTACTCCACCGTCAGGTCGTGGGTCAGCCGCTCGGTGATGCCGCCGGCGCGCACGTCGAAGATCAGGCGCCACTTGCCGGGCATGTGGAACAGCATGCCCTCGGCGAGGAAGCGGCCCTCGGGTCCGTCGATCACGCTGGGTCGATAGTTCATGCCGTGGCGATGCTCGGGCATGGTGGCGTCGACCTGCATGCCCTCCGCCTGCGGCGCGCCCGGCTTGGCGCAGACCGACATCTCCAGCGCGAAGGGCTCGGCGACGGCGATCGGGTTGGGCCGCACGCGCCAGGCGACGCGATAGCGCGCCGAATCGGCGAGAAGCTGCGTGTCACCCAGCGACGGTGGATCGCAGGCGACGGCGGGGAACGACGTCGACAGCAAGGCGACGCACAATGCGAGCCGTCGACGACGGGGGTGGCTCATCCGCCCGCCGTCATCATGCCGCCGAACACACTCTCGCCGTTGCGCCAGGCGATGCGTTCGGCGACGTCCTTGGGCAGGTCGGCGAGCCAGGCGCGCGACCAGTTGGCGTGCTCGACGACGTAGTGCCAGCGCTCCGGCGTGAAGGTGTCGGTGCCGACCATGAATCGGTCCGGGAACTCGGTGAACGCCGCGCGCCAGGCCGCGTCGACCTTGCCGCCCGAGCCCTGGTCGCTGCGGAAGGCGAGATCGCACCACAGGTTCTTGTGCCGGCGCAGCACCGGCACGACCTCCGACGGCGGGCTGAAGCCGGAATGCGCCCACAGCACGCGCGCGTCGGGATCCTGCTTGAACAGCCGCTCGACGCAGTCGGCGTCGGAATGCGCGTGCAGGAAGATCTTGTGCCGCTTGGCCAGCTCGACGACGCGGCGCGGGATCGGCAGGTCGGCGTCGGCGCCATAGAGATGGAACTCGCCGATGGCGACGTACTTGTACTTCGCCAGACGCTCCTCGACGTATCGCAGCGCGGCCTCGTCCTTGTACCAGGTCGACTGATCGCCGCGCCGGCGATAGGGCCGCAGCTGCGGCAGCACCAGGTCGGGCGCCAGCGCATAGAGCTTCTGCGTGCCCTCGTCGTCCGAGCTCGACACCATGGCGCGCTTCAGTCCGGCCTTGCGCAAGATCGCGACGGCATCGGCCGGCGGCAACACCTGCACCGCGTCGTGGCTGTAGTGCATATGCGCGTCGAAGATCGGCAGCACGTCGGCCGCCCGCGTCGCGAAAGGCGCCAGCGCCGCCGCGCCGAGCAGGCGGGTCGCTATGCGTCGGGAAAGAGTCATCGTGTCACCGCGGATCTGAGTACGCTCAGTCTACCCCAGGTGCGTCCACAGAAACTACCTTTCCCCGGAGGGGGAATGTGGGACTCTCTAATCGGCGATCGCCTCGTGGGCGAACTGCCGCATCAGGCTGCGGTAGTTGGCGCCCTGGGTCGGCGCCTGCATCATCAGCACCACGACCATCTTCTCCTTGGGATCGATGACGAAGTTGGTACCGGTGGCGCCGGCCCAGTAGTACTCGCCGAGCGAGCCGTGCATCGGGTTGCGCCCCTGATCGGTGCGCACGGCGAAGCCCAGGCCGAAGCCCTGGCCCATGGCCGGCGAGGGCGTGCTGATGCTGGGATTGGCGGTGACGCGGGGGTTGAACTTGGTGCCCGGCGGCAGGTGGTCGGCGACCATCAGCTCCACCGTCTTGCGCGAGATCAGGCGCACGCCATCGAGTTGTCCGCCATTGAGCCAGAACTGGCCGAAACGCGCGTAGTCCGCCGCGGTCGAGACCATGCCACCGCCGCCCGAGGGCCAGGACGGCTTCGTCAGCGCATCGCGCATGACCGGGCGTTGGCCCTGGGCGTCCTTCTGCGGCTCGGCCAGCCGGCCCTTGTTCTTCGCCTCCACCCAGAAGCCGGTGTCGGGCATCTTCAACGGCTTGGTGATGCGCTCGGCGATGAAATCGTCGACCGACTTGCCGCTCACCACCTCGACGATCCAGCCCAGCACGTCGGTCGATACGCTGTACTCCCAGGTCGTACCCGGCTGATGCTTCAGCGGCAGGTAGATCAGCTTGGCCATGAACTCGCGTGTCGTCTGGTTGCGATCGAGCACGCCGGCCTTGCGGTACTCGTCGTCGACCAGCGACTTGTCGAACACGCCATAGGTCAGGCCCGAGGTATGGCGCAGCAGGTCCTGGATGGTCATCTGGCGGCGTTGCGGCTCAAGCGCCAGCTCGACCGTGCCATCGGCGTTCTTCTTCTCGACGCCGACCTGCAGCTTGGCGAACTCCGGGATGTAGTTCGACACGGGATGCGCGATCGAGAGCCTGCCCTCCTCGGCCAGCATCATGATCGCCAGCGACACGACGGGCTTGGTCATCGAGGCGATGCGGAAGATCGCGTCGGGCTTCATCTCCGCCTTCTCTTCTCGGTCGCGGAAGCCCGCCGCCTCGAGATGCGCCACCTTGCCATTGCGCACGACGATGGCGACGGCGCCGGGGATCTCGCCCTTGTCGACACCTTCCTTCAGCCGGGCCGCGAAGCGCTTGAGCTTGTCGGACGACAGCCCGACCTCCTCCGGCTTCTGCGCGCGCGGCAGGCCCTGGGCGAGGACCGGCGTGGCGATGAACAGCGCGGCCGTGGTGGCCAGCAGCAAGCGGCGTGTCGTCATGGAGCGCGTTCCTCCGGATGTCTTTGATACCTTCCCCTGGAGGGGGAAGGTGGCGCACGCAGCGCGACGGATGGGGGATGCCTCAACACATCAGGTGTCCGTCTTCGACATCCCCCATCCGCCCTGCGGGCACCTTCCCCCTCCGGGGGAAGGTAATGGGCTAGCGCGTCAGTTGACCACCGCCTGGTAGACCAGCTCGCGCATGAGATAGCGGTACGGCAGACGGGCGGCCGGCGACTGCATCATCAGGATCACCGACATCTTTTCCTTCGGGTCGATCCAGAAATAGGTGCCGAAGGCTCCGCCCCAGTAGTAGTCGCCGACCGAGCCGTGCAGCGGCGAGCGGCCGGCATCGACGCGCACGGCGAAGCCCAGGCCGAAGCCCTGGCCCATATGGCGGCCAGGCTCGAGCGCCTCGAAGCGCCACATGTCGGCGCCCATCGCCACGGTCGGCGACAGGTGATCCGCCGTCATCAGCTCGACCGTCTTGCGCGACAGCAGGCGCACGCCGTCGAGCGTGCCGCCATTGAGCAGGAACTGGCAGAAGCGCGCGTAGTCGGAGGCCGTCGACACCATGCCGCCACCACCCGACTTCCACTTGAAGTCGTCGGTGACCTTGGGAACGTTGGGCAGCTCGCTCTTCGGCCCCTCCTTGTGCGGGCGGGCGCCGCGATTGGCCTTGGCGGCCTCGACCTTGAAGCCGGTGTCGCTGAGCTTCAGCGGCTTGGCGATGCGCTCGGCGATGAACTGATCGAGCGGCATCTTCGACACCACCTCGACGATCGCGCCCAGCACGTCGGTCGACACGCTGTACTCCCAGGTCGAGCCGGGGTGATAGACCAGCGCCAGCTTCGACAGCTTGGTTACCATCTCGGCGTTGGTCTGGTCGCGGTCCATGACCTTGGCGTCGACATAGGCCTGCTTCAGCGGATTGGCGCCCGGCGCGCCATAGGTCAGGCCGGAGGTGTGGCGCAAGAGATCCTGGATGGTCATCTCGCGGCGCGGCGGCTCGAGCACGACCTCGCTGGCGCCGTCGGCCTTCTTGTTCACCGTGCCGACCTTGAGGTCCTTGAACTCCGGCAGGTAGCGCGACACCGGATGGGCGATCGAGAGCTTGCCCTCCTCCGCCAGCATCATGATGGCGACCGAGACGATCGGTTTGGTCATCGAGGCGATGCGGAAGATCGCGTCGCCCTTCATCTCGGCCTTGGTCTCGGGATCGCGCAGGCCGAAGGACTCGAAATAGGCGACCTTGCCGTTGCGCGCGATCAGCACCACCGCGCCGGGCAGCTCGCCATCCTTCACGCCCTGCTTCATGCGATCGCTCAGCCGCTTCAGCCGTTCGGCCGACAGCCCGACCTCGTCAGGCTTCTGCGCGCGCGGCAGGCCCTGGGCCAACACCGTCGTCGAGAAAGCCAGCGCGACGGCGCAGGCCGCCACCGATGTCGCGAACCGCATGAGATCCCCTCCACTCATTCGTTTGGTTATTGGATCGAACCCTAGCGCGCGGCCGCCCGCACGACAACGCGTCGACGACGCAACCCTGTCATCGCGGGTGATCCCAAAATGAAAAGCCCCGCCGGTTGGCACCGGCGGGGCTTCGTTCGGTCGGCAGCGATCAGGTGATGGCCATCGGGCCGCCGTTCGAGCCGGTGGCGCCCTTGATCGGCGCCGGCGAGAACACGTAGACGAACTGGTACTTCTTGTCGGCGATCAGCGACTCGAAGACCATGTTCTCGTGGTTGAAGATGCCGTGCTTGCAGATCAGCTCGCCATGTACCGGGAAGGCCAGGTCCTTGTCGGGGTTGGGCACCACCTCGGTCGCCCAGCTATCGGCGCCGGTCAGGCACACGCCCTTGTCGACGCACCACTTGGCGACCTCAAGCCCGATGCCCGGCTCGCCGTTGTTGTACTTGTCGTTGTTCTTCATCCACAGCTTGCCCCAGCCGGTGTTGAAGAACACGGCGTCGCCTTCCTTGACGTCCGCCTCGTTCATGCCCTGCTTCTGCATGGCGGCGCGCAGGTCGGCGACCTTGATCTCCTGGCCGGCCTCCCACGACGCGCCCTTCACAGCCTCGACGTCGAAGAGGTGGCCGCGGGTGAAGAATGGCTTCACGTGCTCGATGCCGAGCTTCTTCATGCCGTAGGGACCGGCGATCTCCAGCTCGGTGAGGCCGTTGTACCAGCGCATTTCGTTCATATCGCCATCCTTGCCCATCTGGATGCCGATATGGGCGAGGCCGTCGAACTGCGTGCCGGTCTGGCCGATCTCGGTGGCCAGGAACTCGTCGTGATAGATCAGCTTGTTGGCGCCGAACGGACCGCCGGTGGGCGAGCCCGGGATGCGCAAGGTAAAGGCGCGCTCGCCGAACTTCGGCATCGCCGCCTCGTACATGCGGCCGATGCGGTAGATCTTGCCGTCCTTGATCCACTTGGCGGCGTCGAGCACCTTCGCCGGCGTGATCCAGTTCGAGGCGCCGGCCTGATCGTCCTTGCCCCATTTCGGGTGCGGCCACCACGCCTTGTCGGAAAGCTTCGGCATCGTCGCCGCGGCTGGCGTGGTCTGCGCCTGCGCCGCCTGCGCGATCAGCGTGCCGGCCACCACCGCGCCGCCCAGCGCGCCGGCGCCGGTCAGGAAACCGCGACGCTCCGGATTGTCGGGAGCGTTGCTGCCGGTCTTCAGCTCGTCCTGCTGCTCAAGGTATTTTGAGTCCATGCGTCCCTCCGTTGCCAGCCCCGCGTGTCCCCGCGATGGCACCAGGCAAACGCTGCGACGAGTTGAGCGAACAGTCAACGGAACAACGCGTGAAGTTACAGTATAACACCGACGTTCATGCACGCGACGCGTCAGCTTCCACGGACTTGACCGGCATCGCGAAGCGGCGGAGCGTGCGCGCATGAGCTTGTTCGACCCCGACCATTCCGCCCGGCGCATGCCGGTGGCCCTGATCACCGGCTTCCTCGGCAGCGGCAAGACCACGCTGCTCAACAAGGTGCTGCAGGATCCGCGCATGACGCGATCGCTGGTGCTGGTCAACGAGTTCGGCGAGGTCGGTCTCGACCATCTCTTCGTGCAGTCGGTCGACGGCGAGATGGTGCTGCTGCAATCGGGCTGTGTCTGCTGCACGATCAAGGGCGACCTCGAGAAGACGCTGCGCGACATCGCCCGCAAGCGCGCGAAGGACGAGCTGCCGCCCTTCGACCGCGTGCTGATCGAGACGACGGGACTCGCCGATCCGGCGCCGATCGTGGCGCTGATGCTGAACAATCCCGGCACGGCGCACGACTATCGCCTCGACGCCATCGTCACCACGGTCGACCTGGTGAACGGCGCGAGCCAGCTCGACGCGCAGGTCGAGGCGGTCAAGCAGGTCGCCGTCGCCGACCGCCTGCTGCTGACCAAGGGCGACCTCGCCGACGCCGCGAGCCGCGGCGCGCTCGACGCGCGCCTCGCCGCGTTGAACCCTGGCGCGCGGCGCCACGAGGTGGCGCATGGCGCGATCGACCCGGCGCTGCTGTTCGACGCCGGCCCGTTCGATCCCCAGGGCAAGACCGAACGCGTGCGCGACTGGTTGGCGGCCGAGGCGCACGAGCATCATCACGCGCATCACCATCACCATCACCACCACCACCACGACACCAATCGCCACGACGCGCGCGTCGGCAGCTTCTGCCTGACCTTCGACGAGCCGCTCGACTGGGAGCCGTTCCATCTCTGGCTGGCCGCCGTGCGCGGCAACTGGGCCGACCGCCTGCTGCGCGTCAAAGGCGTGCTCAACGTGGTCGGCGAGTCGCAGCCGCTGGTGATCCACGGCGTGCACAACACCTTCCATCCGCCGACGATGCTGGCCGCATGGCCCGACGACGATCGCCGTTCGCGCGTCGTCTTCATCACCCGCGACCTCAGCCGCGAGGCGGTCGAGGCGAGCTGGCACCAGATGCGCGAGATGGCGTGAGACGCCATGGGACTGGCGATCCTGCGCCGTAGTCGCCTCGTTCAAAGCCTGGCCTATGGCTGCCTGCTCGGCGTCCTCAGCGCCGTGCCGACGATCGTTCTGCAGGCGACCGGCTTTTTCCCACGCGCCGTGAGGCTGGCCGACGAGTTCGCGCTCGCCGGCGGCGTGCCATTCGGCGTGGCCGGCGCCATTGTCTGGTTCCTCATCGTCCTGCGCCGAGGCCACACCGCGTCCACCGGCAGTGGCGCCCTTGCCTGCTGGCTCGGCACGGTGGTCGTATCCTACGTTCTGATGCCGATCTGGATCGGTGTCGCCGCGGTCTGGAAGCGTTGCCCGTTGAGCGTCGGGCCGTCGCTCGACCAATGCTGGGAAACGTTCAGGGCAACGGCGACCACGGCGGCGATCATTTCCTGGTGGAGCTTCGTCTTCACCGCGCCGGTCGTGCTGACCTTCCTGCTTGTCGGCGCCTGGCTTTGGGTCCGGAACCTGCACCCGGCGATCGCCGGATCGCAGGCCGCGTAGCCGACCGTCAGCCGTTGAGCCGCCAGATGCTGGCGTTGAGCAAGGTCGCGAAGGCGACCCAGGCCAGATAAGGCGCCAGCAGCGCCGCGGCGAGCGCGTGGTGGCGCCTGAAGGCGAGGATCGTGCCGACGATCGCCACCAGCAGGCCGATGATGATGACCAGCGCGAGGCCCAGGAGATGGGCACCGAAGAAGATCGGCGGCCAAGCGACGTTGAGGACGAGCTGCGCGAACCACCACAGGAGCGCGCGGCGTCCTTCGGTCCAGCCAGCGCGGCGCCAGACCAGCCACGCCGACACGGCGATCAGAATGTAGAGCACCGTCCATACCGGCCCGAACACCCAGTTCGGCGGGTTGAACGAGGGCTTGCGCAAGCCGGCGTACCAGGCGGGATCGGCGGCCGGCGTGAACATCGAGCCGGTGAACGCGACGAGCGCCACCGCGGCGAGGAACACGCCCAGCATGGGCAGATCACGCGACATCGAACGGCTCGTCATACGGACCTTCAGGACTTTCTTGTATCGTCGGTATTACGCGGCGGCCGGCGCACTGGTTGCGTCAGGCGACCGACTATATGGTCGCGGCATGCTCCGTCGCATCGCCCTGCTGGCCACCGCCACCCTTCTGGCCGTCGCCGTCACCCGTCCCGCCGCCGCGCAGACCGACTGGCGCATGACCTTGGGCATCCTCTACGGGCTCTCCTACGCCATTCCCGCCTGCGGCGTGAAAGCCACGCCCGAGCAGATGCGCAAGCTGGAGCGGCACATCAACCACGCCGAGGGCAAGGTGCGCATGAGCCGCGCCGAGCTGCAGGATATCCGCCGACGCGGCGAAATCGAGGCGCGCAAGGACACCAGGCGCATGTGCGCGACCATCGGCCTAGACGCGCCGCAACTGCTTGATGACTTGCCGGACCGGTTGCCTGATTGAGTTGATTTGCGACTGCCTAGAGCATATGTTCAACGAAATCGCATCCCGTTGAACATAGTGTCGCAATGGCGAAGTCACCGCGTAAGCTCAAGGAGACCCGAGCCGGCTACAGGGCGGCCCGGCGGCCACCGGACGAGCCCGCGACCGAGCGAGAGCTAGTTAACGACGTCATCCAAGCGGCGGCGCAATCTGGCCTGCTCGAGGGGAAGGGCGCGCGCATCAGCGGCCGGGTGAGCCCGGCGCTGATCAAGCAGGCAAAGCGGATGACGGGCATCGACAGCGACACCAGGCTGATCGTTTACGCGCTGGCGACGATCGCGTTGGAGGACCCCTTCCCCAAGGCGTTCATCGAGTCCCGCGGCACGGTCGACCCGACGCTGAAGCTCGACTTCTTCGAATACTGACGTGGCGCGATTCGATTTCGACGCGGCGAGGCGTTGGGCGCAGGGCGTCGCGAAGGGAGCGACCCGACGACGCGACGATAGCGCGTTGCCATTTGTCGATGCCAGTTCGCTCGGCGGGCAGCCACTTCTGCTGGACACCTGCGTCTATATCGACCAAGTCCAGGACCGCACGCCTGCCGCGCTGGACGAGTTGATTTCAACCCGACTGGTCCACCATTCCACTGTGGCGATCCAGGAGCTGATGCACATGGTTGGCGTCCTCGACCCATCGGATCGACGGACGGAAGGCTCCATCGCAAAGGTCCGCGCGCAGTTCGAGAGGATGTTGCCGCACCGCATTCGCACACCCGACGCCGACGTGCTCGGCCGCGCGGCGCTGCTGTCCGGAATCCTGTGTCGGCTGCAGGGATACGACAAAGACAGCAGAATGCGCGCGCTGCGCGACTGTGTCCTGCTGCTGCAAGCGTTGGAGGAAGGCTTCGTGCTGCTGACCGCGAACATCGCCGATTTCGACATCCTGGCGCAGATGGTACCGGGCGCGCGGACGCTGTTCTATCGCAGGACCGACTGACTAACGCTGCTCGACCAGCACCAATTGATGACGCCCGTCGGCGTCGAGCGTGACCTTGAAGCTGGCGCGCTCGCGCGGCACGCGACACGGGCCAGGCTGGAACGGCACCATGGGATAGAGGAACGGCGGACGCGGGCTGCGGTAGCTGCGCGTGATGGCGCGGTCGCGCACGAAGACCACCGTGGCGATGTCCTCGCCGCTGACCGCGTCGTCGGTGGCGGCGAAGCCCAGGCATTGGCCGGCCTTCTCGCGATCGCCGTGGCCGGGGATCACCGAGACCTCGTCCCAATCGAAGGTCGTCACCGTGTCGAGACGCAGCACGCCGTCGGTGTTGCGGATCGCCTCGTTGACGCCGCGCCTGAGCTTGCCTGGAAAGCCGAAGACGTCGAGGGCCCAGACGATCGAGCCGGCGACCATCGCGCAGCCGATGCCCAGCCGCAGGTAGCGCAGCGCGGGACTCTTGGCCGCCATCTACCGTTCCGCCCCGACCGTCATTCCGAGCGCGGCGAGGACTCTCCTCGAAGCGGAGTCTCGCGTTCGGGGAGATCCTTCGCTTCGCTCAGGATGACGGGGCGTGCTCAAGCGTCGAGCTGCTTCTTCAGCGCCTCGTTGACCGCCTTGGGGTTGGCCTTGCCGCCGGTCGATTTCATCACCTGACCGACGAACCAGCCGAACAGCGAAGGCTTCTCGCGGTACTGCGCGACCTTGTCGGGATTGGCCTCGATGATCGCCTTGACCGCCGCATCGATCGCGCCGGTGTCGGTGACCTGCTTCAGCCCGCGCTCCTCGACCAGCACGGCGGGATCCTTGCCGGTCTCGTCCATGGCGAGGAACAGATCCTTGGCGATGCGGCCGGAGATCGTGCCGTCGGCGATCAGGTCGAGCAGCTTGCCCAGCGCGGCGGCGCTGATCGGCGAGTCCTCGATGCCGATGCCGCGGCGCTTGAGCATGGCGAAGAAATCGCCGGTCACCCAATTGGCCGCCTGCTTGGCGTCACGGCCCTTGGCGACGGCCTCGAAGAACACCGCCGTCTCCTTCTCCGCCACCAGCACGCCGGCGTCGTAGATCGACAGGCCGAAGTCCTTGACGTAGCGCGCCTTGCGCTCGTCCGGCAGCTCGGGCAGCGAGGCCTTGATCTTCTCGACCCAATCCGGCTGCAACACCAACGGCAGCAGATCGGGATCCGGGAAGTAGCGGTAGTCGTGCGCGTCTTCCTTCGAGCGCATCGAGCGCGTCTCGCCCTTGGCGGCGTCGTAGAGCCGCGTCTCCTGATGGATCGTGCCGCCGCCCTCGATGATCTCGATCTGGCGCCGCGCTTCGTACTCGATCGCCTGCCGCACGAAGCGGATCGAGTTGACGTTCTTGATCTCGCAACGCGTGCCCAAAGGCGCGCCCGGCTTGCGCACCGAGACGTTGACGTCGCAGCGCATGGAGCCTTCCTCCATGTTGCCGTCGCACGTCCCGAGATAGCGCAGGATCGAGCGCAGCTTGGTCAGGTAGGCCGCCGCCTCCTCCGCGTCGCGCATGTCGGGCTTGGACACGATCTCCATCAGCGCGATGCCGGAGCGGTTGAGGTCGACATAGGTCTGGCTGGGATGCTGGTCGTGCAGGCTCTTGCCGGCGTCCTGCTCCAGATGCAGGCGCTCGATGCCGACGGTGCGCGTGGCGCCGTCCTTGAGATCGAGGATGATCTCGCCCTCGCCGACGATGGGATCCTTGTACTGCGAGATCTGATAGCCGGCGGGCAGGTCGGCGTAGAAGTAGTTCTTGCGGTCGAACACCGAGCGCAGATTGATCTGCGCCTTCAGCCCCAGCCCGGTGCGCACCGCCTGCTCGACACAGCGCGCGTTGATCACCGGCAGCATGCCCGGCATGGCGGCGTCGACCAGCGACACCTGGGTATTGGGCTCGGCGCCGAAGGCGGTGGGCGCGCCGGAGAACAGCTTGGACTCGGAGACGACCTGGGCATGGACCTCGAGCCCGAGGACCACTTCCCAATCGCCCGTTTCACCCTTGATCAGAGACATGTCGGAACCTTCAGTCAGCACTGACTGAGACAGGTAATGGCTGCCGCCCCGCCTGTCCACGCCTCACGTCGCGCCAGGGCGATCGACGCCTCCAGCGCCGCCGCCGTTCAACTAGGTGTGATGGGGTCGATTGGCTTTGACGCCTGGACTTACGGGCGCGAGATCGGCTAAGGCTACCTGCCAATTATTCCTCAAATATGCCACTAATTACCATTATCTGCTGACCTGCCACCCGGCTTCAGGTGGCCGCCAGACGGTTCGCGAGATCGAGCAATTCGAGACGATGGCGGCGGTGTGCCGCCTGGACCGTGCCGGTGAACAGACACTCCATCAGGGCGGGAGACCATGTCATGGCCCATAGCAGCGGGATGATCGTGCAAACCGGCGGTAGCCGGCCGCATGTCGCCTACATCATGAACGCCCTCGCCGACACCTTTCCCAACATCATCTGGAAGATCGGCGGCAAGGTCGACCGCACCACGTGGGGCGGCGGCTTCTCCGCGCATTCCGTTGGGCGTGCCTGCGACATCTACCTCGATGCCGGCGACCCCGTGGACAAGCGGCTGGGCGACCTGCTGCTCGAGACATTCGCCACGCACGGCTACAATTTCAAAGTCGACCACGTCATCTGGAACGGCCAGATATGGTCGCGAAGCGATGGGGGGCCGTCCGGTTACACGGGATCCGGCGGTGCGCATCGCGACCACGTCCACGTGGCCTTCGTCGATGACCAGCTCGACATCCTGCCGTTCGCATTCCCCTGGATCCTGGAGCAATATGTGCTTCGCCGATTCGTCGTCGACGGCGCGGCGGCGGATCGATCGGACGGGCTGTACGGCAAAGCATTCGACCCCAAGAAGCCCAATGTGCGTCTGAGCCGGAAGAAGCGCCACGCCACCATGCTCAAGAAGATGGGCATGACGGGCGCAAAGTAGCCGAGCCGAGATCTAGCCGCTGGAATGCCGCTCCGTATCGTGTACAGACCCGAGCGCTGGCGTCGCCTCTGAGTCTTACGGCAGCGCGTCTCCGACCGGGCTATTCCCGACCGTTCGACGTTTGTCGTTGGCGATCAGTTCGAGCGGCGACGATGCGATGGCGCCTGCCAGCGGCGGTGCTGGCCGGTGGTCCGTGACGAGATACTTCACCGTCCGCAGGTCGACAACGCGCACCGCCCCTTGCCGGTTGAATTTGGTGCGATCGGCGACGACGACCGACACATGCGCGGACCGCACCATCAGGGCATAGAGATCGGCCTCTTCCGGCGTGTAGTCCATGACCCAACCCGTCGAGGAGATGGCACCAGCCCCAATGAAGGCGAAGTCGGCGAAGTAGCGCGCCAGCATGGCCACCGCATCGGAGCCAACCGCCGCGCTGTTGGCGGTCTGGATCGCGCCGCCGATCATCGTCACGCGGTTGCCATTGCGGCCAGCGAACCGACCGCAGACGACCAGGCTGTTGCTGATGATGCTCAGACGCCGCCGCTCGAGCAGGGCATCGGCGACCGCGAGAACAGTGCTGCCGCCGCCGAGGATCACCGCGGCGCGGTCCGGCACCAGCCTGGCTGCGCGTTCGCCAATCGTGCGCTTCGCGTCGGCATTGATGGCCTGACGCTCATCGAGCACCGCCTCGCTGGCTTTCAGCGCAACGGCGCCGCCATGCGTCCTGGTGACGGCGCGTCGATCGGCCAGCTGCAGGATATCGCGGCGGATGGTCTCGCGTGCCACCTTCAGCTTGCGCTGGATGTCGGTGATCGACATGGCGCCGCGCTGATTGACCATGTCGAGAATCAGGCTTTGCCTTTGCTCCGCCAGCACGCCCTACCCCTTTTCGGCGACGCGATCGGTCCGCCGCCATACAAGTCATACGACGCCGCGCCGCTTGCGGCAACGCACGCGGCGGCAAATGGATCAGTACCGCATATTTGAGCGATAATAAGTAATTCGTGGCAGGTGCCCTGACCAACGACCCGTGATGATGCCGCTGACCGTCCGATCGGATCGCCTGAACGGAACGCGGCATCCATCCCCGGGACATCTCCTATCGCAGTGTCCGGCTGAAGAAGTCGATCATGTCGGCCCGGAACACATCGGCCTGGTCGCCTTGGCTGCCGATCGTGGCGCCCTTCACGCCATACCCCGCCTTCAGGGCGTAGACCGCGAGATCGCGATCAACCAGAGCGGGGTTCGCGATCCCCGTGGTGGGGTGGATGAAGCTGCCGTCCTCGGCGAGATAGGCGGTCGGCGCCGCCGGCGATACCGAGGCGTTGTCGACGCGCTGGATCGGCTCGCGCCGGTCGAAGCTATGGCCGGCGCCGGCGACGATGCGGATCGAAGCCGGCGAGCCGCGCAGGCGGACGGCCTGAACGAAGCCCTGCGCCTGCTGCGCCGAGCACCAGTCGTCGCGGTCGCCGATGACGACCCGGATCTCCGCGCCACCGGCATCCGGATCGATCGGCTGATGGCCGCACCAGGGATAGGCGGCGAGCACGGCGCGCACGCGCGTGGTATCGCCCCATACCCCGCGGTTGAGATGCCGCATCGCGGCCATCAGCACGGCCGAGCCGCCCCGGCTATGGCCTTGCAGGCCGATACGGGCGGCGTCGATCTCCGGCAACGCCGCGAGCGTGCGGACCGCGACCATGACGTCGTAGGCGCTGGCCGCGAACGAGAACTGCGTCTGGTTGGCGACGGTCGAGGTCCCGCCGCGCCCGCCGAAGGGATCGAGCACGAAGCTCGCGAAGCCCATGCCGACGAAGGTCTCGGCGTGCGCCAGATGCGAGGGCGCGACGCTGAGACTGCCGGGCACGACGATCACCAGCGGCACCTTGCCGGCGCGCTTGGTGGGCAGGAAGAGCTTGCCGTCGATCGACGCCGGGGGCATCGCGCCGGGATCGCCGACGAGCTGGTGGTAGTTGAGCGGATTGGCGCTGGCGATCTCGATGGTCCGTCCCGCCGTGCCGTCGGCGAAGACAACGGTACGGTCGCGGAAACGTTCGGTGGCGGTCATGGCTGGCCTTACTCCTCAGTAGCGACGATCATAGCGTCCGCGGCGATCTTCGCGACCCGCCATCAGCCTAGCCGCCCGACCGGGCACGGATCATACGAGCGTCATGCGATATCGAGCGTCATCAGGTGTTTGCTGGGCCGTCCGAGGGAGGCCGTGGCATGGCGATCGCCCGCATCGCACTCGGCAAGGACGTCGTGCATCCGCCGACGTGATCAAGCCTGACCCCACCAGTTGAAGGCGAAGCGATCGACGTGACGTGCACGCGCGCCTACCGCAAACCGGACTGCCACTTTTCGGTGAGTCCGCCGCTCCGGAAGGTAAGCGCCATGCTTGAGTCGGGAGCGCTGCCGTCCCAGCTGTACTTTTCGTATGTGTGCGGCTCAAGGTGACTGAAGACGGGATTCTTGCCCTCACAACCCAGGATGCCAACCGCCTGCTGATAGGACATGCCCGGCCGAACTTGGTTGTATTGGCTAAGCGTCACCTTGCAGCCGGCCTGCTGCGCTTGCGCGAGCGATGGCGACAAGACCATGAGACTTGCAGCAAGAACTATGCGCGTCATCATGGCAGTGTCTCCCGCGTCGCCGACCGCCAAGCGTAACCCGGACCTGGCAAGCCGTCGCGGGAGCGTACGCCATATCGGCGGCGGATCAGAACCCCGCCGGTCGCGCCGTGAACTTCGCCGCCTGCTCCAGCGCGCTCGCCGCCTTGAACACCGTCTCCTCGTCGAAGGCGCGGCCGATGAGCTGTAGGCCCAGCGGCAGGCCGTCCTTATCCAACCCCACCGGCACCGAGATGCCCGGCAGCCCGGCCATCGAGGTCGGCACGGTGAAGACGTCGTTGAGATACATCGTCACCGGATCGTCCATCTTCTCGCCCGACGCGAAAGCCGCCGTCGGCGCGGTCGGCGTGAGGATCGCGTCGCAGACCTCGAAGGCCTGCTTGAAGTCGCGCGCGATCAGCGCGCGCACGCGCTGCGCCTTCTTGTAGTAGGCGTCGTAATAGCCGGCCGACAGCACGTAGGTGCCGATCAGCACGCGGCGGCGCACCTCGGCGCCGAAGCCGGCGGCGCGGGTGTTCTCGTACATTTCAGGCAGGTTGCCGCCCGGCACGCGCAGGCCAAAGCGCACGCCGTCGTAGCGCGCCAGGTTCGACGAGGCCTCGGCCGGCGCGATGATGTAGTAGGTCGCCAGCGCGTATTTGGTGTGCGGCAGGGAGATGTCGACGGTCGTGGCGCCGGCCGCCTTGAGCATGTCGATGCCCTGCGCCCACAGCGTCTCGATCTCGTCCGACATGCCGTCCATGCGATACTCGCGCGGAATGCCGATGCGCAGGCCCCGTACGTCGCCGGTGCAGGCGGCTGCGAAGTCCGGCACCGGCAGCGGCGCGGAGGTCGAGTCCTTGGGATCGTGCCCGGCCATCGCCTGCAAAAGCAGCGCGGTGTCCTTCACGGTGTGGGCGAAGGGGCCGGCCTGGTCGAGCGAGCTGGAGAAGGCGACGACGCCCCAGCGTGAGCAGCGGCCATAGGTCGGCTTGATGCCGACGATGCCGCAGAAGCTGGCGGGCTGACGAATGGAACCACCGGTGTCTGTGCCGGTCGAGCCCGGCGCCATGCGGGCGGCGATCACCGCGGCCGAGCCGCCCGAGCTGCCGCCGGGCACGAGCGGGCGGTTCTCCCCGCTGCGCTTCCAGGGGTTCTCGACGCCGCCGAAATAGCTCGTCATGTTCGACGAGCCCATGGCGAACTCATCCATGTTGGTCTTGCCCAGCATGGTGGCGCCGGCCTTCCACAGCTTGGCCGTGATCGTCGATTCGTAGGTCGGCTTGAACCCCTCGAGGATCTTCGAGCCGGCGGTGGTCTGCACGCCCTCGGTGCAGAACAGGTCCTTGATGGCGAGCGGAATGCCCTCGAGCAGGCCGACCTCGCCGCGGCCGCGGCGGGCGTCCGAGGCCTTGGCCATGGTGATCGCCTGCTCCGGCGTCTCCACGACATAGGCGTTCAGGCGGCGATGCTTCTCGGTCTGGGCGATGAACGCCTCGGCGAGCGCGACGGAGGTCGTCTCGCCCTTGGCGAGCGCGGTGCCCATCTCGGCGATGGTCAGGTCGGTGAGCGCGGCCATGACCTACTCCACGACCTTCGGGACAGTGAAGAAGCCGCCGCCGTTGGGCTCGGCCGGGTCCAGGTAGACGGCGCCGCCCGGCGCGTTGGCCAGCACCTTCGCCGCGACGCCGCCATCGGTGATGACGTCCTGGCGCATCGGCAGGGTGACGTCCGAAACGCTGGCCAGCGGCTCGACATTGGCGGTGTCGACTTCGTTGAGTTGCTCGATCCAGCTCAGGATTCCTGACAGCTCGCCGGCGAGGCGCGCCTGCTCCTCCGCCGGAACCTTGAGCCGGGCCAGCCGGGCGATCTTCGCCACGGTCGCCGCATCGATCGACATGAATCTACTCCGCCAACAGGGACGGCCTGCACCTAGCGGTTTTGCCGCCACGCGTCCAGCCACCATGCGCGGCTGAGAACACGCATTGATTACGCCTGATTTTCCCTGTATTTATATGAATCTAGAGAACTAAATTGCACTAAAATATCAATAATCGGACAAGGCCTAGCGATGATCTCCCCGCTCCGCACTTGCCTGCCGCTGGCGATCGCCGCGGCGCTGACGCTTTCGGCCATCCCGGTCAACGCCCAACAGCGGCAGATCGCGGTCCAGCCCGTCCCCGCGGCGGAGCCACCCAAGCCCAAGCACGGCCCGACCCCGCCGCCGATCGCCTGTCCCAAGCGCCTGGCCGGTGTCGACGCCGCGCAGACCGAGTCCTTCAATTTCTGGCTGCGCGCCCAAGGCCCGGCCGACCAGGTCAAGGTCCAGTTCTCCTGCAAGCTCGACCGCTCGCGACTGATCGTCGGGCTGGTCCGCACCTCGGTCTCGGCAGAGGGCGACAACGAAGGTCCGGCCAGACACACGGTGCACATGCTCGACCTGGCGCTCGATCCTCCGCCGGCGCGCCTGCTGCGCCGCAACCTGATCGAGGGGCCGGTTGTGATCGTGCGGCCGGGCGGCGGCTTGTCGCTGGTGTTCGGCGAGACCACGGTCGAGCGCGGCCTGGCATACAAGGGCTACCGCGCCGTCGATATCGCCACCGGCAAGGTGTTCACGTTCTTCTCCCTGCCGATGGAGCCCACTGGCCTGGGCTGCGTCACCGGCCGGGCCATGGGGCTGGAGCGGATCTGGGTTTCGTCCGACGCCACCCTGGTCGATCTTGGCGACAACGGCCCCTATGGCGTGACCGTCGAGCACGAGGATGGCGACTGCAAGGCCGGCAAGAACGAGAAACGCATCGACACTTTCATCGCCGTGCCCGATGGTTTCGAGGCCTTCAAGTAGCATATAGCGTTCATGAGCCGACTGCTGTTCCTCATCCATGGCATGTGGGCCACGCCGCATGCGTGGCGCCACTGGCGTGGCTATTTCGAGGCGCGCGGCTGGCATGTCGTGGTCCCGCCGTTGCGCCACCACGAGAATGCGCCGCTCGAGCCCGCGTCGGGCCTGGGCACAACCTCGCTGCTCGACTACGCCGCCGACCTTGAGACGCGCCTGCGCCATCTGCCGGCGCCGCCGGTGATTGTCGGTCACGGCATGGGCGGGCTGCTCGCGCAGATCCTGGCGGCACGCGGGCTCGCCGCAGCCTCGGTGCTGCTCTGCCCGACCCCGCCCGCCGCGCTCGGGCTACGCCGGCCCAGCGCCTGGCGGCCGCTGATCCGCGGGCAGATGCGCTGGGGCTGGTGGCGCTCGCCGCATCGCCCGGCCTTCGCCACGGCGATGCACGGCTTCTTCAACACCTATTCGGACAAGATGGAGGCCGGCCGCGAGTTCGCACGCCTCGTCCACGATTCGGGCCGTGCCCTGTTCGAGATCGCCTACCCCTTCCTCGACAAAGCCGGCCGCGCCGCGCATGTCGATCCCGGCGACATCACCACCCCGATGCTGGTGATCGGCGCCGGGCGCGACCGCTTCCTGCCGCCGGTGATCGCCCGCGTGGTCGCCCGACGCTACGCCCATGTCGCGGTGCATCACGAATTCCCCAACCAAGGCCACTGGATGCTCGGCCAGCCGGGTTGGGCCGACGTCGCCGGCATGGTCGAGGACTGGATCGGCCGCGCCGTAAGCCCGCCGGAAGTCGAACTCAACGACCTCGATCGCCGCCGCGCCTGGCGCACCTCGATGCTCAAGCGCTAAGTCTTGGGGAGCGCCGGCGCTCCCAGGAAATCAGATGATACCCGACCCTCTCACTGCCTTCATCGCCGGCCTGCCGCGCGAGGGTCGCCTGCTGGGCCTCGATGTCGGCACGAAGACCATCGGGCTGGCGACATCCGACGCGCTGCGCGGCATGGCCACGCCGCTCTCGACCATCGCGCGCACCAAGTTCACCAAGGACGCGGTGAAGCTCGCCGAGATCATCGCCAAGGAAGCCGCCGTCGGGCTGGTGATCGGCCTGCCGCTGAACATGGACGGCAGCGAGGGGCCGCGCTGCCAGTCGACGCGCCAGTTCGTCGCCAATCTCGCCGCGCTGCCGCCGCGGGCCGGCGTGCGCTTCGCCGAGCTGCCGGTGCTACTGCAGGACGAGCGGCTATCGACCGCGGCGGTCGAGCGCACCATGGTCGACGACTACGACATGAGCCGCGCGCGCCGTGCCGAGCGCATCGACGCGGCCGCCGCCGCCTGGATCCTGCAGAGCGCGCTCGATCGCATGCGCAACGCGTCGCGCCGGCCGGCGTAGTTGTATGCTCCGGGTCGGCCGCCCGGAGGACGACATGAACGACGACAAACTGAGCGCCATCGCCCAGCAGCTGATGCGGCGACGGGTCGAGGATCTCGACGAACTGGAAAAGCGCGTCCTGACCCACATCATGCTGGACGCCCATATCAGCCGCGATCCCGATGAGCGAGACGACGATCCGGCGCGACGGCCCACGACCGGCGAGCGGATCGCCGACCGCGTCGCCTCCTTCGGCGGTTCCTGGACCTTCATCATTCTGTTCATGGGCATCCTGCTGGCGTGGTGCGCCGTCAACACGCTGCTGCTCACCCGGGATACCGCCTTCGATCCCTATCCCTATATCTTCCTCAACCTGATGCTGTCGATGCTGGCGGCGTTGCAGGCGCCCGTCATCATGATGTCGCAGAACCGGCAGGCGCTGAAGGATCGCGCCGCCGCACGACACGATTACGAGGTCAATCTCAAGGCCGAGCTCGACCTCATGGCGCTGCACGACAAGCTCGACGACCTGCGCGACAAGCGCCTGGCAAAGCTGATGCGGCAGCAGGAGGAGCAGCTGGAGATGCTCAAGCGCATGGTCGCCGCCCGGCCCGCCTGAACGCCTGTGCGGCATCACACCGTGACAAGCCGGCGGCCAGTGCGATACGACTCCGCGCCATGATCAGCCTTATCCCCTCCATCGACACCCTGCTCGGGCTCGGCCTCGGCTACCTGCTTGGCTCGATCCCCTTCGGCCTGCTGCTGACGCGCGCGGCCGGTCTGGGCGATATCCGCGAGATCGGCTCCGGCAATATCGGCGCCACCAACGTGCTGCGCACCGGAAACAAGGGAGTCGCCGCCGCCACGTTGCTGCTCGACGCGCTCAAGGGCGCGGCGGCGGTGATCATCTCCACCATGCTGTTCGGTCCGATCGCACCGCTTGCCGCCGGGCTGGGCGCGGTGCTGGGTCATTGCTTCCCGGTGTGGCTGAAATTCAAGGGCGGCAAGGGCGTGGCCACGACGCTCGGCGTGTTGCTTGCCCTGTCGTGGCCCTTCGGCGTCGCCGCCTGCGTGCTGTGGCTGCTCTTCGCCGTGCTGTTCCGCATCTCCTCGCTCTCGGCCTTGCTGGCGCTGGCGAGCACGGTGCTGCTGGCCTGGATCGAGGCGGCGATTGAATTCAGCCTGTTCGCCCGCTTCTTCTCCGCCACGTCCTTCGCCATCGCGGCCACCCTGATCGTCGCCGTGGTGATCGCCATGCATCACGAGAACATAAGCCGCCTGCGGGCCGGCACCGAACCCAGGATCGGCGGCTCGAAGAAATAGCCGCCACGGAGCGCCCATGTCCTCGATCGACGCCATCGCGCTGGAGAAGCGCGTCGACGCCCTGTTCGCCAAGTACGACCGCCCCGGCTCGCCGGGTGCGGCGGTGGGCATCATGCGCAAAGGCGAGGTGATCCTCGCCAAGGGCTACGGCGAAGCGAGCGTCGAGCATGGCGTGCCGATCACGCCGCGCACCGTCTTCCGCATCGCCTCGGTGACCAAGCAGTTCACCGTCGCCGCCGTGCTGATGCTGGCGCGCGAGGGCAAGCTCAAGCTCGACGATCAGCCGCAGCAATACCTTCCCGATCTGCCAGCCCTGCCGAAGCCGGTCACGATCGACCAGATGATGCGCAACAACAGCGGCTGGCCCGACTTCCTCGAGCTCTTGCGCCTGGGCGGCTCCAACCTCGACCGGCCCGGCCGAATGGACGAGCTGACGGGCGCGATCAACCGCAACAAGCATCTCAACTTCGAGCCCGGCAGCCGCTTCCTCTACAGCAACACCAACTTCCTGCTCTTGGGACTCATCGCCGAGAAGCTGAGCGGCAAGCCACTGCCCGAGTTCCTGAAGGAGCGCATCTTCGCGCCGTTGGGCATGATCAGCACGGCGCTGACGATCGATCCCGACACCGTCGTGCCCGGTCTCGCCACCGCCTATCTCGAGAACGTCGACGGCAGCTTCCGCCGCGCGCGCCAGGGCTATCCCGTGGCCGGCGAAGGCGGCATGACCTCGACTGTCGAGGACCTGTTGATCTGGGCCAACCACTATCGCCACCCGGTGCTGCGGCCGGTCGACCTGTGGGCCGAGCTCGCCGACCAGAAGCCGCTCAGCGGCGGCGTGCTCAACCCCTATTGCCGCGGCTTGGCGCGCGGCACCTTGCGCGGCCTGCCGACGATCGGCCATGGCGGGCTATGGCCGGGATACCGCACCGAGTTCCTGCGCCTGCCCGACGCCGATCTCGACGTGGTGGTGATCGCCAACCTCGCCAGCCTCGATCCGCATCGGCTGGGACGTGCCGTAGCGGCGGAGGCGCTGCTGGGCGACAGGCGCCTGCAGCCGGCGCATGCGATTGATCTCGCCCATGTCGAGCGCTACGCCGGCACCTACGTCAACGAGGCCGAGCTGACCTTGTTCAGCCTCGCGGTAAAGAACGGCGAGGTCATCCTTACGCAAGGCGGCGTGCCGATGGAGATGATCGCGCGCGGCGACGGCTGGCTCGAGGCCGACCGCGGCGTTTTCGAGTTCGCGTTGCGCCTGCCGGCCACGCCGGACCAGCCGATCGAGGTCGACCTCGGCGCCGGCCGCATCTTTGCCTTCCGCCGGCTCGACCCGCGCGACGCCGTGCCTGCCGACATCGCCGGCACCTATCACTCCACCGACACCGGCGCGACCTGGCGCGTCGACGGCGAGCGCATTCAGGTCAGCGGCCCCCACGTCGCCAGCACCGCGCCGTGGCCGCTCAAGGGTGTCGCCGGCGACGTGGTCGAGATCGAGATGTCCTACGGCTGGGTCACCATCACCCAGCTCGCGCGCCTCGACCGTGACGCTCAGGGTAAGCCGATCGGGCTGACCGTCTCGACCGCCCGCATCAAGAACATGAGGTTCGCCAAAACGGCGTGATCGGCGCGCGGCGAGACGGCGTCACTTCGAGAACACCATCGCCTCATCGCGCACCGCGCCATACCTCAGGCTGAGCAGATCGCGCGCGTAGTTCTGGTGGAGCTTCCACGGTTTGCGCGAGCCCTGCCTGGGGAACAGATGCAGCGCGCGCTGGATGTAGCCGGAGGAGAAATCGATCCATGGCTCCGTCGACATCGCCGGATCGGTGTTACGCGGCACGCACTGGCGCAAGCCCTCGCGCTTCATGTGGTTGAGCAGGCGGCAGACATAGGCGGCGATCAAATCGGCCTTGAGCGTCCACGAGGCGTTGGTGTAGCCCGACACGGCGGCGAAATTCGGCACGTCGCTGAACATCATGCCCTTGTAGCTCAGGGTCTCGTTGAATTTCACGGCGCGGCCGTCGACCGCGACGCTCATGCCACCCACCGGCAGCAGCTCGAGCCCGGTGGCCATGACGACGATGTCGGCGTCGAGCGACGCGCCGGAGTTCAGCTTCAGCCCGCCAGGCGTGAAGCGCTCGATGGTGTCGGTGACGATCGAGGCCTGTTTCTTGCGCAGCGCCCGGAACAGATCGGCGTCGGGCACGAGACACAGCCGCTGGTCCCACGGGTTGTAGCGCGGCGTGAAATGCGCCGCGGTGGCGGCGTCATAGTCCTTGCCCATCATCTGCCGCACGCCGTCGGCGATCATCGCCTTCACCCGCTCCGGCTTGCGCTTGCACAGGCGATAGAAATACATGCCCAGCAGCACGTTTTTCCACCGCGTCATACCATACGCCATCTTCGCCGGCAGCCGCTTGCGCAGCCAATCCGCGATCGCGTCGCGCGACGGACGGGCCACGACATAGGTCGGCGAGCGCTGCAGCATCGTCACATGCGCGGCCGTGCGCGCCATCTCAGGCACGATGGTCACGGCGGTGGCGCCACTGCCGATCACGACCACGCGCTTGCCTGAATAGTCGAGATCCTCGGGCCAGAACTGCGGATAGACGATGCGGCCGCGATAGTCGCCGACGCCTTCGAACGCCGGCACGTAGCCGCGCGCGTAGTTGTAGTAGCCGGTGCAGACGAGCAGGAAATTGCAGGTGGTGGTCACCGGCTCGCGCGCCTCGCCGCGTTCGGCCGTCACCGTCCAGCGCGCCTCCTGGCTCGACCACGACGCGCCCAGCACGCGGTGGTGATAGCGGATGTGCTTCTCGACGCCGTACTCCGTCGCGGTCTCCCTGATGTACTTCAGGATCGAGGGCCCGTCGGCGATCGCCTTGGCCTCGCGCCACGGCTTGAAGGCGTAGCCCAGGGTGTACATGTCGGAGTCGGAGCGGATGCCGGGATAGCGGAACAGATCCCACGTCCCGCCACTCGTCGCGCGGCCCTCGAGGATCGCGTAGCCGCGATCAGGGCAATCGCGCTGCAGATGCACCGCGGCACCGATGCCGGACAGGCCGGCACCGATGATCAGGACGTCGACATGTTCGCTCATGATGAAAGCCCGTTCACGCCGATGTCGCGCGCCTCGAAGATCTCGATCGTCGTCTGGCAGCCCAGCTTGCGCACGGCCGTGGCGAAGCCGCGCGCGTCGGGGTTGGCGAAGTGCTTCAGCACGGCCGCCTTGTCACGCCAGTGCTCGACGAAGACCAGCCGCAGCGGATTCTCGGCATCGACATGCACGGCGTGGTGCAGGCAGCCGTCCTCGCTGCGCGAGCGACGCACATGCGCGAGGCTGAGGCTGCGCGCCTCCTCGACGGTCGCGGCCGTGGCGAGGATGCTGCCGGTGATCAGGATCATCGGGTCGTCATGTCATGGGCGGTCATGTTCGTCTCCGAAGTTTAGCACGGCGGCACAGACGCATTGAACCGAGGGGCGGCGCGGTCTTTACTCGCGCCGGTCGCTCGACCTCGGGGGGATGCTGGTTTGGCTTTTTGCATACGCCTTGTTCGCGTTCTCCGTCATCGCCGTCGCGCCCCTGCCGGCCGATGCGATCAGTCCCGAGGCGAGCGAGGGCAGCGCCAGGGGTGGCGTCGTGACCGCTGATCAGTCCCCCCTCGCGAGCCGGCTGAAGGACGCCGTCGCGCACCACAGGCGGGGCGACCTCGCCCAGGCGCTCGCGGGCTATGACGCCATCCTCGCCCTCGATCCCGGCTTCTTCGACGCGCTGCACCTGAAGGGCGTGATCGCCGCCCAGCAGGGTCGCAATGACGAGGCCGTGTCGCTGATGCGGCGCGCGCTCGCCGTCATGCCAGACCACGCCGGCGCGCACGGCAATCTCGGCAATCTGTTGCTGCGGCTGGGCCGCGCCGAGGAGGCGCTCGCCAGCTTCGACGCGTTGATCACGCGGCAGCCCGACAACGCCGGCGCGCTGGGTGCGCGCGCCGCGGCGCTGCACATGCTGGGCCGGCTCGACGAGGCGGTGGCGGCCTGGGACCGCGCGCTGGCACTGGACGCCGGCAACGCCGCGGCCTGGTACAACCGGGGCAACGCGCTGCAGGCGCTGGGCCGGGCGAAGGACGCGCTGGCCAGCCACGACAAGGCGGTGGCGCTGCGCCCTGGCGATGTCGAAGCGATCTACGGCCAGGGCAACGCGCTGCAGGCGCTGGGCTATGTCGCCGAGGCCGTCGCGCGCTACGACGCGGTGCTGGCGCTGAAGGACGATCACGCCGAGGCGCACAGCAGCCGCGGCAACGCCTTGCAGCGGCTCGGCCGGCTCGACGAGGCGCTGCAAGGCCACGAGCGGGCGGTCGCGCTCAAGCCCGCCAGCGTCGATGCGCTCTACAACCGGGGTGCCGCGCTGGTGGCGGCCGGCCGGCTCGACGAAGCGCTGCGGAGCTATGATCGCGCGCTGGCGCTGAAGCCCGACCATGCAGCGGCGCTGTCCGGTCGCGGCACGGCGTTGCGCGACCTCGGCCAGCTCGACGCGGCGCTGGCGAGCTACGATCGCGCGCTGAAGTTGGCGCCTGGCGATCCCGACATCTGGAGCAATCGCGGCATCCTGCTGCAAGGCCTGCTGCGGCTCGAGGAGTCGATCGCGAGCTACGATCGCGCCATCGCGCTCAACCCCGATCATGTCGGTGCGCAGTGGAACCGCGCCAACGCACTCCTGCTGTCGGGCGACTTCGAAAGGGGTTGGCCCGCCTATGAATGGCGCTGGCGCTCGCGTCCAGCCGGCGCGGCGGATCGCTGGTTCGGCGACCAGCCCGTGAAGGGCCGCCACATCTTCCTGCGCGCCGAGCAGGGCCTGGGCGACACCATCCAGTTCGCGCGCTACGCGCCCCTGCTGGAGGCCAACGGCGCGAAGGTGACCTTGGCGGTGCAGCCGCCGCTGCGCCGGTTGCTGGTGACGCTGGCGCCCGGCCTCGAAGTGGTCGCCGGGCGCGAGGGCGGCATCGATCTGGGCTGCCCGCTGCTCAGCCTGCCGCTGATCTTCGGCACGACGCTCGATACCATCCCCGCGCCGCCGCGCTATCTCGCCGCCGAGGAAGACCGGGTCGCCGCCTGGCGCGCGCGGCTGCCGCCGGACTCCAAGCGACGTATCGGCCTGGTGTGGAGCGGCAATCCGAAGCATCGCAACGACCGCAACCGCTCGATGCCGCTCTCAACGCTCGAGCCGCTGCTCGACCTCGATGCGCACTTCGTCTCGCTGCAGAAGGACGTGCCCGAGCGCGACGCCGAAACCATCGAACGCCTGAAGCTGATGCGCGCCCGCGACGAGCTGCGCGACTTCACCGACACCGCGGCCCTGATCGAGGCGCTCGACCTGGTGATCACGGTCGATACCAGCATCGCGCATCTCGCTGGCGCGCTGGGCAAGCCGGTGTGGATCCTGCTGCCCTTCAGCCCGGACTGGCGCTGGCTCATCGGCCGCGACGACAGCCCGTGGTATCCCAGCGCGCGCCTGTTCCGGCAGTCCGCACCCGGCGATTGGGCCGGCGTCGTCGAGCGCGTGCACAGCGCCCTGTCACGCGGCGAGTTCGGCCGCGCGCCTTAGGTCGGCGACAAAGGCGGCATAGGCTTCGGCGCGTGCCGCCTCGTCGGGCAGGCGCAGCAGGTAGGACGGATGCACGGTGACGAAGCCGGGCCAGTCGCCAAACGAAGCCGGCCCGCGCTGGCGCGTGACGGCGACCGGCTTGCCGGTGAGCGCCAGCGCCGCCGTCGCGCCGAGCGCCACCACAAGACGCGGCTGAACGAAGTCGAGCTCCTTCATCAGCCACCAGCGATAGCGCTTGACCTCGCCGGGATCGGGCCGCTTGTGCAGCCGCTTCTTGCCGCGCAGCTCGTACTTGAAGTGCTTTACCGCGTTGGTGAGGTAGCTCTCGTCGCGCGCGATGCCGGCTTCGCCAAGCGCCCGATCGAGCAGCTGGCCGGCCGGGCCGATGAAGGGCCGCCCGGCCTTTTCCTCCTCGTCGCCAGGCTGCTCGCCGACGAAGGCGATGGCGGGCCGCATCGGCCCCTCGCCCAGCACGGCGCGATCAGCGCCCGGCGTCAGCGGCTCCGACGCCGCGATCAGCGCATTGAGCGCATCGAGCGACCGCGGCGCCTGCTTCGCCATCGCCGCGACCGCCTTCTGCGGATCGCGCTTTAGTGGCACCGACGCCTCGCGCTCGATCATCTCGCGCACGCGATCGGGCGCGCCGCGGATCAGCTCGGGGATCGCCTGCGTCTCCGGCAGGTTCTTCCAGTACTTCTTCGGCATGTGCGCGCGCATCGCCTCGGGATTGGTACGGGCTGGATTGAAGGTGCTCTCGTAGTAGGCGCGCCACGCCGCCTCGAATGCGTCGTCATCGGGCGCGTCGCTCTTGCGCGCCGGCGGACCGATCCGCAACGACTGGCGATCCCAATGCAGCGAGCCCAGCGGCGAAAGGATCGACCACACCATGCCGCGGAAGCGCTCGACGAAGAAATCGGCGGTCGCTTCGAGGATGAAATGCTCGGGCTCGAACCAGGCGACGTAGCGCTCGCCACCATCGGGATCCTCGGTCCTGCGGAAGCGCACGAAAGCGTGCATCTTGTGCAGGTCACGTCGCACCGATTTCGCCATCAGCTCCAGCCGGTGCACCACGGGGTCGCTTGCTACTTCCAGCAACGCACGCTCGCCGCGCACCACGCGCCAGATCAGCGTGTAGAGCAGTGCGTAGCGTTGCGGATCGCGATGGCAGACGACGATCGGGATGAGCGCGGCGACGGCACGCGGCAATGCGATCGCGGATGCGTTCTCCGTCGCCGGTGCTGCATCGCCCAGCAACTCGCCTTCACTGTTGGCGCTCCAGATCACCCGTTGGGGTGGGATTTCGGCGGCGACGAGCCGGCGCACGGCGGCGCGAAAACCAAGGAGATCGGCGCCAGGCTCCAGGGTGACGCCCCGCAGCGGCGCCTTGCGCAGGGCATCCATCAGAACAGACTCCCCTGCCGAGACGGCTCGGTGATGCGCGCGCGCAGGTCGAGGCGGTCGGCGTGTCGATCGGGCTTGTGGTCGGCGGTGATCACGAACGGTCGCAGGCGCTTGAGCCCGCTGGTCAGCCGGCCGAGGTCGGCCAGGCGCAATGTCGTGTGGCGACGCGCGGCGACGATGCGATCGACCGCGCGTGCGCCCAGCCCTGGCACGCGCAGCAGCATCTCGCGTGGAGCCGTGTTGATATCGACAGGGAAGCGCCCGCGATTCTTCAGCACCCAGGCGAGCTTGGGATCGATTTCCAGATCGAGCATGCCGTTCTCGCCGCCGCTGGCGACTTCCTCGACGGTGAATCCGTAGAAGCGCAGCAGCCAGTCGGCTTGGTAGAGCCGGTTCTCGCGCTGCAGCGGCGGCGCCTTCAGCGGCAGCGCGGCGCTCGGCTCGGGAATCGGACTGAAGCCGGAGTAGTAAACGCGGCGCAACGCGTAATCGCGATAGAGCGTGTCGCTGGTGCCGAGCACCGCGGCGTCGGTCGTGTCGTCGGCGCCGATAATGAGCTGCGTGCTCTGCCCCGCGGGCGAGAAGCGGCGACGGTCTTCCCGCGCCTGGCTGATGCTCTCGCGCATCCGGCCCATCGCCATCGTGATCGACCCTGCGTTCTTCTCCGGCGCCAGACGTTTCAGGCTCTCGATCGACGGCAATTCAAGATTGATCGACAGGCGATCGGCGTAGAGCCCGGCCTGCTCGATCAGCCACGGGCTCGCCTCGGGAATCGTCTTGAGATGGATATAGCCGGCGAAGCCGTGGTCGCGGCGCAGCGACTTCGCCACCCGCATCAGTTCCTCCATCGTGTGGTCGGGCGAGCGCACGATGCCGGAGGACAGGAACAAACCTTCGATATAGTTGCGCTTGTAGAAGGCGATGGTCAGCGACACGACCTCCTCCACCGTGAACCGCGCGCGGCGCACGTTGGAGGAGCGTCGATTGACGCAATAGGCGCAGTCGAACAGGCAGTAATTGGTCAGCAGAATCTTGAGCAGCGAGATGCAGCGGCCATCGGGCGTGTAGGCGTGGCAGATGCCGCTGCTGGTCGAGCCCAGCCCGTCGAGTCCCGCCGCCCGCTTCGGCGCCCCCGAGGAGGCACACGACGCGTCGTATTTCGCGGCATCGGCAAGGATGCGCAGCCGTCCCGCCAGCTTCTCGTCCAACCGGCTACTCCAATCGATACACCCTCGTTTGTTCTATATATGTTCCCATCGGGGGTCGGGCAACTCACCCTTTCGGGATCGCCGCCGGGTCCATCCACATCGGCTCCCAGACGTGGCCGTCGGGGTCGGCGAAGCTGCGGTTGTACATGAAGCCCAGGTCCTGCCTGGCGTTGATGTCCGATGCGCCACCATGCGCCGCGGCCGCGTCGTTCATCGCATCGACGGCGCCACGGCTGTCGCACGACAACGCCAGCGCTACCTCGCTGGAATTCGTCGGCGGGATCGGCCGCTTGGTGAAGCTGGCCCACTTGGCGTGCGTCAGCAGCATGACGTGGATGCTGCCTTCCTCCACCACCATGCAGGCCGCGGTTTCGTCGGTGAAGTGCGGATTGTTGACGAATCCCAACGCCTTGTAGAAGGCCATCGATTTGGGAAGATCCCTCACCGGCAGGTTGACGAAGATCATGCGAGACATCGTGCGCTCCTCTAATACTTAGGTATTGACCTAAGTATTGATCGTCCCTATGTCAAGCGCATGGACGACGTTTTCCGCGCTCTTGCCGATCCGACCCGCCGCCGCGTGGTGGAAGCGCTGAGCCAACGCCCGGCCTCGGTCAGCGAGCTGGCCCAGCCCTTCAAGATGGCCCTGCCCTCTTTCCTCGAGCACCTGAAGGTGCTGGAGGGTTGCGGCCTGGTGTCCTCGACCAAGACCGGCCGCGTGCGCACGTATCGCCTGGCGCCCGGCCGCTTGCGCCAGGCCGAGGACTGGCTGTCGACGCAGCGCCGCCTCTGGGAGCAGCGTCTGGACCAGCTCGACGCGTACCTGATGAAGCTCAAGGCATCGCAACGGGAGAGTGAGTGATGAGCGTGTTCAAGATCGACCCCAAGCTGGACCTTCGCCTTGAGCGCGTGGTCGACGTGAAGCCCGAGCTGGTGTGGGCCTGCTGGACGATGCCCGAGCACATCGTGAAGTGGTTCACGCCGGCGCCTTGGCGCACCAAGTCGGCCGACATCGATCTGCGCCCCGGCGGCCGCTTCAATACCGTGATGCTGTCGCCCGAGGGCCAGGAGTTCCCCAACTTCGGCTGCCTGCTGGAGGTGGTTCCGCAGCGCCGCCTGGTTTTTACCGACACGCTGCTCGAAGGCTTTCGCCCGGCGGGCAAGCCGTTTTTCACCGGCATGGTGGAGATCCAGGCCGAGGGCGCCGGCACGCGCTACATCGCCACCGCGATCCACGGCACCGAGGAGACGCGCAAGCAGCACGAGGAGATGGGCTTCCACAACGGCTGGAGCGCGGCGCTCGATCAGCTCGTGGCGCTGGTCAAGACACTGCCGCATTGACGCGCGCTCATGCCGCCGCGGCGCAGGCCAGGCGGCGGATGCGGTCGGCCTCGGCGTAGGCCCCGACCACCGCCAGTCCAGCCGGCGGCTCGCCATCGGCCGCACTCCCGTTGAAATGCTGGAGCCGGTGTAACCCCGAACGCCGATCACCCGTCATTGCCGCCGCTACGCGCGAACAATCCGAGCCTCCGATGCCGATGGCTGTGGGCCGATGGCATACGGGATCGGCGCGCGGGCTTGTTCGCCCGGAGAAGATATCGTCAACGATGTGGGCGCGGACACGATCGCGCACGCGGCATCCGGGTCGTCCGGTCGAGCACATCCACTCGGTCCTACTTGCCATCGTTCTGCCGACCTCACTACAATGTGCGCCTCCTCTGCGAAAAAATGAACTCAGCCGACCGTTGAACGGCGGCGGGCGGGCCAGGTTGGGCGGGTCCGGGATGCGTTGATCGTTCGCGCGCGCGAACGCACGGGGGAAGTCATGATTGAGGTTCGGCTGATTCGCGGCATGGTCGCGATCGCCGGCGCGCTCGCGGGCGCGCCCGAGGCATGGGCGCAGCAGCAGATCGCCAGCGTCCAGCGCATCGAGCCGCAGGGCACGCGACAGCAGCGGTTGGGCAGCCCCGAGGCGCTGACGCTGGGCAGCGGCCTGTTCAATAACGACATCGTCGAGACCTCGCCGCGCGGGCGGCTCGACGTGGCGTTCGCCGATGGCACCCGCATCGGCGTCGGGCCGTCGAGCCAGGTCACGCTCGACGGCTATGTCTATCGGCCAGGCGCAGGCGGCGCCAGCGCGGCGCTGGGCATGGCCAAGGGCGCCCTGCGATTCATCTCGGGCAACGTTCAGCGCGACGGCATGCGGATCACCACGCCGACGGCGACGATCGGCATTCGCGGCACCGACTTCGTCATCACGGTCACGCCGGCAGGCGCCACGCGCGTGCGGGTCGACCAGGGCGCCGTCGTGCTGTGGGCCTGCGGCGCGGCGCGCACCGCGGGCAACGCCTATCTCGCCCAAGCCGGCTACTCGATCACGGTTGATCGTTCCTGCATCGTCTCGGTCACGCTCACTGAAGCGTCGACCGGTGGTACGTCGACGACCGCGGCGACAGCCAGCGCGGCGGTGAGCGCGGTCGGCGGCGTGACCGACGGTGGCTCGACCGGGCCGGGCGTTGGACCCGGCACCGGACCAGGCTCCGGACCAGGCCCGGGTACCGGACCAGGCAACGGCAACGGCAATGGTGGCAACGCCACCGGCGGCGGCAACACCGACGGCTCGGGCCCGGGCACCGGCAATGGTGGTGCCAATGCCGGTCAAGGCGCCGGCGCGGCCAACGGCGGCGGCGGCACCGGCAACGATGGCACAGGCGGTGGCGGTGCAGGTGGCGGCGGCGCAGGTGGCGGCGGCGCAGGTGGTGGCGGCGCGGGCGGCGGCGGCGCGGGCGGCGGCGGCGCAGGTGGCGGCGGCGCAGGTGGTGGTGGTGGTGCAGGCGGCGGTGGCGCAGGTGGTGGCGGTGCAGGCGGCGGTGGCGCAGGCGGCGGAGGTGGTGGTGGCGGTGCAGGCGGCGGCGGCGCAGGTGGCGGTGGCGCAGGTGGTGGCGGCGCAGGTGGCGGCGGTGCAGGCGGTGGTGGCGCGGGTGGCGGTGGTGGTGGTGGTGGTGGCGGAGCGGGGCGATAAGCCCGCACGCTGAGCGGCAGCGCCCAGGCTCGATCGACGTCCAAATGGTAGGATCGAAGCCGTCACCCCAGGCTCCGCACGGGATGACTGCGGTTGCTTCCAACTAACCTACGCTGGCCTTACGGCGTGACGATCTCCATGCCTTCCGCGCGCGATACGCACCGTGCGCCAAGCGTGTGGCGCGGCGCACGATGGCGCCGGCGCAACGTCGCGCGATGTTCGCTCCAGCGCATCGCCACCCCGAGGGCGACGCTGACCCAATGCGGGAGCGGTTTCACGGAGCGCGTTGTTGCTCCGGCGCCGAATTCGACCGCGCATAGCCGAGCCAGCACAACGCCACCAACGCCACATTGCCCGCGACGTCGAGCAGGATCAGCCAGTTGAACAGCGGCACGACGAAATAGAACCAGACGTCGAAACCGAAGAACGGCAGTATCGCCAAGCCGAAGGCGAGGAAGGTGCGGCGGTTGAAGGTGGCGAAGGCGGCGAGGATGCCGACCAGCATCGCCTGGGCGCCGAAGGCGCCCAGGACCACGCGCACCAGCAGATGATCGACGCGATATTCGGGCCGCACCGTGAGCGCGATCACGCTGGACGGATGAACGAGGCACCAGGAGCCCAGGCCGAGGAAGACGACGGCGATGGCGATCTGGATGCGTCTGGTCTCGCTCATGGTGCGATCTCAGCGGCGTAGCGCCGGCTCAGTCCCGAAAGGTTCATCGTCAGCGCGCGGCGCACCGGCGGCAGCGCGGCCACGATACGCAGGCGCGCGTCGCGCACGAAGCGCGACAGCCGGCCGCTGGCCATCGCCATGTCGGTGAGCCCGCCGGCCAGGCGCAGCACGCGCGCCGCCGCCGGCCGACGCAGGCTCTCGTAGAGATCCAGCGCCGCGTCGGGCCGCGCGCCCTTCACCACGTCGCCCAGCAACCGGCCGAGCACCACGGCGTCGACCAGCCCGGTGTTCATGCCCTGCCCGCCCGCCGGGCTGTGCACATGCGCGGCATCGCCCATGATCAGCATCCGGCCACACCGATACGATCGCGCCAGGCGATGATGGATGCGAAAGCGCGAGCTCCACGCCAAATCGATCACGCGCGCGCGGCCGCCCTTGCGCGGGCCGTTGGCGTCGAGCAGGCCCTGGATGTCGGCGACGCCAGGGTTTTCCGGCGCGTTCTCCATCGCCGCGACGATGCGGAAGCGACCGTCGGGCAGCGGCGCCACCACCAGAGGGCCGGTCGGCGCGAAGAACAGCATCACCTCCTCGCGCCCCGCCGCCCACTCCATGGTGACGTCGGCGAGCACGAAGGAATGCGGGTAGCGATCGCCGTCGAAGTCGATGCCGGCGCTCTGGCGAACGACGCTGTTCATGCCGTCGGCGCCCACGACGTAACGCGCCTCGATCATGCGCGCCGTGCCGTTATCGTCGAGCCGCGCGTGAATCGCGCCGCGCTTGTCCTCGACCGCTTGCGCCGTCACGCCGCGATGGATGGTGCCGCCCAGCGCCGCCAGCCGTCGCGCCAGCACCTGCTCGGTGACGTCCTGCGGCACCATCAGCAGGAAAGCGAAGGCCGAGGGCAGCGACTCGAAGCCCAGACGCAGCAGCGCACGGTCGCGCTCGCGGATCGAGAATCGCGTGAGCGTCAGCCCTTCGCGCACCAGCGCGTCGGTGACACCAAGGCCGCTCAGCGCCTCCAGCGTATGGGCGTGGATCACCGCGGCGCGCGAGGTGTTCTGGCCGCGCGCCAGCCGATCGATCAGGACGTGGTCGATGCCGGCCTGGGTCAGCGCGATCGACAGCGCCAGACCTGTCGGGCCGGCGCCGATCACCAGCACGTCGGTGCGCGCGGGGATCGGGGCGTTGATGGGATGCATGGCCCTCTCCTTCATTAAAGATACAATATCGTCTCTTTGTGGCGCACATAAAGAGACCAATCAGTTCCTTTGTCAAGCGCTAAAGAAACCGACTTGTATCTTTTTGCCCCGGCCCTATTGTCCGACGCCATGAGCGATACCCCCTCCCCCCGCAAACGCCGGCCGCGCGGCCCGGGCCGGCTCACCGCCGAGGACGCCGCGCGCCTGCCCGACCGACTGCTCGACGCCGCTCAGGCGGTCTTCATCGAGCAGGGCTATGCCCGCGCCACGATGGACGCGATCGCCCGGGCCGCCGGCGCCTCGCGCAAGACGATCTACGCCCGCTACGCCGGTAAGGCGGAAGTCCTGGCAGCGGTGTTCGAACGCCTGCTGAAAGAGGCGATGCCGACAGATCCGCACCCGATCGCCGCATCGCTAAGCGGAACTGAGGGCGCCAGGGCCGAGTTGCTGCGACTCGCCCGAGGATTGGCGGCGGCGGTCATGACCCCGGTGGCCGCCGGCCTGAACCGTCTGATCGCCGCCGAGTCACACCAGTTTCCAGAGGTCGCGCGGCTCGCCGCCCAGCTCCAGGGACTGGCGATCGAGGGGGTCCGTCGGGTGCTCGAGCGGCTGCGCGACGACGGTCACCTGGCCGGACTGGCTGACCCGGCGCGGACAGCACGCATCTTTGTCGAGATGACCGTCGGCGTTCAACGCGGCAGCGCCGTGCTCGGCCTGCCGATGGCCCGCCGGGAGAGCGACTCGATGGTTCAGATCGCGGTCGACCTGTTTCTCGATGGCTGTCGCACCTCGAATCGGTGACTTTCAGTCGCGCGGAAAAAGTAGACTCTTTCACATTGATTATACTATAGATAGTTCGGGCTAAGTTAACCGGACTAAGTCCGCTTGGAGAGGCCATGCGCATCGTCAACATGCACGACGCCAAGACCCAGCTCTCCCGTCTGGTCGAACAGGCGTCGAAGGGCGAGCCATTCGTAATCGCCCGGGCTGGCAAGCCGCTGGTCAAGGTGGTCCCGCTCGGCCCCGAGGAAGCGGCCGGCCGGCGCCGGCTGGGGTTTCTGGCCGGCGAGATCGCCGTGCCCGACGACTTCGACCGGATGAGTGGCGCATGAGGCTGCTGGTCGACACCCACCTGCTGCTGCGGGCGGTCGGCGAGCCGCACAAGCTGTCCCCGGCCGCCCGCCGCCTCCTGGACGACGGCGGCAACGAGCTGTGGTTCAGCGTCGTCAGCCTGTGGGAGGTGGCGGCCAAGGCCGGGCTGGGCCGGGCCGACCTGCGGGTCGACGCGCGGCGCCTCCGGCGCGAGCTGCTGGCCAATGGCTGGCAGGAGCTGCCGATCAGCGGCGAGCACGCGGTGGCGACCGGCGACCTGCCGCCGACCCACCGCGAGCAGTTCGACCGCATGCTGGTGGCCCAGTCCACCGCCGAGGGCCTGACCCTGGTCACCATGGACCCGGTCGTGGCGCGCTATCCCGGGCGGGTGCGGCAGGTTTGAGGCGTCGCCTCCGGAATAGACCGGAGTGGCGCGCGGTCGGCCGTCTTCCTATCTGTGGAGCGACACGATGGAGGGCACGATGAGCGAGCAACCGGGCAGCCACCCAGCCTTCCGGCAATGGGCCGAACAGCGCCTCCAGGAGATCGAAACCACCCTGGCGTCGCTCGAGGCCGGCGCCGGTCGCCTGAAGGACGAGCTGAAGGCCGAGGCGGATCACGCCATCGCGGCGCTCAAGCAGCAGCGCGACGCCCTGCGCGCGACGCTGAACGAGGTGGAAACCGAAGCCGCCAGCGCTTTCGCCATCCGCCGCGCGCAGATCGAGGAGGCTTTCCAGCAGGTGAAGGAGGTCGCGGTGGCGGCCGATGCGCGCATGGACAAGCTCGCGGAAGCCGGCCGCCACTCCTTGGCGGCGCTCAGCGACGCGCTCCAGGAATCGCGCAAGGCCTTCGACCACGCGGCGCAAAAGGCGTGGGATGCGCTGAAGACGGCGACGTCGGGAAAGAGCTGAGGCGTCGGATGCCGCTCGCCGCCTAAAGGCGGGAGGCTTGGCGTTGAATGGCGCGCAACGCCGAGCCCAACGCGCTGCACAGCCTATGCGTAGCGGCATTTCCTTGAGTTCGGCGGAGCGCGCGGTGATCGCGCGCCGACCCGGGTCAGCGGCGGTCAGCCGCGGCAGGTTATTCGGCGGCCTACTTCGCACGCATGCGGTTGTTCTTGGCGTTGTGTTCCAGCTCGCACAAGCCGAGCGCCTCCATCAGCGGCGGAACGTAGACACCAAACCGGCCACGCAAGCCCTTCTTGAGGCCGTACCAGCCGCCAATGGGATTCTTGGCGGAGCGACCCCATGCCTCGACAGTGCCCTCCTTCGCGGGCTTCTGCTCGTCGGCGCCGCCCAAGTCCATCCAGTCGCCATGCTTCTTGAGCATCGCATGGAGATCCTGAAGGCAGCGCGCGTCGTAGTGCAGGACGGTCTTGCCCACCGTGCAGACGAGGATGGCGCGCCCGTCTTTGTCGTCGGTGTGCATCGTGAATTCCGCCGTGCCCGGCGCTGTCTTGAGGCTCAGCGGATTGTCCTTGGTTCGGTTGAACGTCTCCACGTGCCGTCTCCTTCACTCTTGGGTCGTGTCCCGAGCCGTGGCCCGGCAAGCGGCGGATCGTCGGCAAGACATCGTCATCGCATATGGCGCAGCGAGGTGAGACTCAATAGCCTCCAGTCGGGACGATCCACACACCGCGTTGGGCGCCGGTGACCGCGCCCCGTGAGGAAGCGTCACCGGACGAAAACGGTGTGACATGAATCCTGAGAATCGCCGAAAGCTCGATGATCGCGTTCAACACGCCGCCGAAGCGGCGCTGTCCGACAAGCGGTATGTGAGCCCGATCGACGTCTTGACTGGTATCGGCTGGCTGGCGCCCAGCAGCGTCGACGCGTGGCGGCAAACGCGGATCGACTATCTCGAACGGACGATCAGCACCAGTCCCTCGCGTCTTTCCGAGGCGATGCATATCTTTCGGTCGTGGGCGACGGCCAAAGGGCTGGTCCCCAGCGAAAGCGATTACGTGGCGCGCCAACCGGGCCACCCGGCGCTGCGCTTCAGCGAGAGCGGCGATCCGGATGTCGAGCGGCAGTATCGCACGCATTGGATATCGCCGGAGCTCACGGAGACGGCGCGCCGCAGGCTTGATGAGAAAATGAGCCAGCCGCCGGAGCTGGTCGCGATCGTGCCGCTCAAGCTGGATTGGACGTGTCACCGTTGCGGGCGCACCGGGAACCTCCTCATGATGGAGCCGCCAGGGCCGTGTTGCCTGGCGTGCGCCGGGTTCGCCGACCTGGAATTTCTGCCGAGCGGGGATGCGAAGCTGACGAGACGTGCGACTAAGCTCAGCCAGAATCGGCTCGTCGTCGTGCGCTTCAGTCGCGCGCGCAAGCGATACGAACGCCAGGGGCTCTTGATCGAGCCGCAGGCCTTGCGCGCCGCGCGCGAGGAGCTCGTCCTTGGCGCCCCAGACGAAAATTCTGTTCCGCGATGACGATACTGGCACCGGTTCTCACGCCGCACGGCCAGCTGGCGATGGTTGAGGCGAGCGAAGGCTTGGCGCTGGAGCCGCTGCAGGCTTCGCGCCTGGCGTCCGCGTTCAGCAAAGGCACCGGACACGGATTGTTGTGTCTCGGCGCGGACGAGGTGGGCTCCAGGCTGCCGCCGGAGCTTTCATACTGGCGCGAGTTCGCGGCGCGCTACGTCACCGCGCTGTGCGCGCTGCCCGGCATCGGCGAGGACAGCGGTGCGACGAAGCCCGCTCTGCCGCACCCGGCGGACGAGGATTTGCACGAGTTGGCGGCGGGTGTGCCGCCGATGGCGGGCGCCGAGTACCTGACACCCGCCGTCCTCTCCGACCTTTGGCGGGTCTTGGACGCGGCCTTCGACGCCGAACGTGCCGAGGCCAAGCTGTCGGTTCAGGCGTTCCTCAAATCCCGCCATCCGGCGTGGAACCTGGTCGGGCGCGTGCATTTCAATCTGGCGGAGAACAGAAAGGACGACGAAGCGCCATTCGCCTTCATGGCCACCTATACGACCCGCCTCTCGACGGCGGCGAAGGCGCAGCACCTGCCGTTGGGCAGAGCCCTCCAGGAATATGCCGGCGCGAAAAATCGCGATCGCCTGCTGTCGCTGCTGCTGCCGGTGCAGCGCGCCGCGGAAACCTGTCCGTGGCTCAAGAGCATGGTCGACGCCGGCGAGATCTTCCACCCGCTGCGCTGGACGCCACAACATGCGCTTCGCTTCCTGAAGGATGCTTCCGCGATCGAATCCGCCGGCGTCATGGTGAGGATGCCCGCGAGCTGGCGCATGAATCGCCCGGCGCGCCCGCAAGTCCGGGCGACGGTCGGCGCGGCCGCGCCGTCGACGCTCGGGATGGACGCGCTGCTCGACTTCGCGATGGACGTGACGCTCGACGGCGAGACCCTGTCGAAGGCCGAAGTCAAACGCCTGCTCGCCGAGACCGAGGGGCTCGCCTTCATCCGCGGCAAGTGGGTCGAGGTCGATCGCGAGCGTTTGAACAAGACCCTCGACCAGTTCACCGCCGTCCAACGCCGGGCCGAAGCCGACGGCGTCTCGTTCGGCGAGGCGATGCGCCTGATGGCGGGCGCCGGCATCGCCGGCGACGCCGACGGTCAAGACGTCGCCGGCTGGAGTCGGACCGTGGCGGGTCCATGGCTGGAAAAAACGCTCGCCACCCTGCGCAGCCCCGGCGCGATGTCGTCGCTGGACCCCGGCGAACTGCTGAACGGCACGTTGCGCCCCTATCAGCAAACGGGGGTGCGCTGGCTCCACTTGTTGTCGCAGCTCAAGCTCGGCGCCTGTCTTGCCGACGACATGGGGCTCGGCAAAACGATCCAGGTCCTGGGCTTGCTGCTTGTGCTCAAGAACGCGACCGGTGAGAAGCGAAGACCAAGCATCCTCGTCGCGCCGGCGTCGCTGCTCGCCAACTGGGCGGCTGAAACCGCGCGCTTCGCACCCAGCCTTCGAACGCATGTCGCGCATCCCTCCGCGGCACCGGCCGGACGCACGAGCGGCGAAGACGACGGCGCCGTCGACGCCGACCTTGTCATCACGAGCTACGGCTATCTTCAGCGCTCGCCATCGCTTCTCGAGACGCGTTGGCGTCTCGCGGTTCTCGACGAAGCGCAGGCGATCAAGAATCCGTCCGCCAAGCAGACCCAGGCGGTCAAGCGCCTTCACGCCGAGGCGCGTATCGCGCTGACCGGCACGCCGATCGAGAACAGGCTGGGCGACCTGTGGTCGATCTTCGACTTCGTCAACCCCGGCCTGCTCGGATCGGCCAAGCAATTCTCGGCGTTCGCCAAACGTCTCGCGGACCGGCCTCACAATCCATATGGTCCGCTGCGCGAGCTGGTGCGCCCGTACATCCTGCGGCGCTTGAAGACCGACAAACAGATCATCTCCGACCTGCCCGACAAGACAGAGGTGAAGGCCTTCTGTTCCCTCAGTCGCAAACAGGCCGCGCTCTACGGCCAGGCGGTCGACGAGATGTCGCGCCAGCTCGAGGTCGCGGACGGCATGCAGCGCCGGGGCCTCGTCCTGGCCTTGCTGATGCGGCTGAAGCAGATCTGCAATCATCCATCGCAATGGCTTGGCGACGGCGCATGGGCCCCGCACGACAGCGGCAAGTTCGCGCGCCTGCGCGAGATCGTCGAGGTGACCGCGGCGCGGCAGGAAAAGGTCCTGGTGTTCACGCAATTCAAGGAAACGACAGAGCCGTTGGCGGCGTTCCTCGCGTCCGTGTGCGGCCGTCCGGGCCTGGTCTTGCACGGCGATACCCAGGTCGCGAAACGGCGGAATCTGGTCAGCCGGTTTCAGGCCGACGAGCGCATTCCCTTCTTCGTACTCTCGGTCAAAGCGGGCGGCACGGGCCTCAACCTGACCGCGGCGTCGCATGTCGTGCACTTCGATCGATGGTGGAATCCGGCGGTGGAGAACCAGGCCACCGATCGCGCCTTTCGCATCGGGCAGACCAAGAACGTCCTTGTGCACAAATTCGTCTGCCGGGGCACGGTTGAGGACAAGATCGACGAGCTGATAGAGTCGAAGCGGCAACTGGCCGGCGATTTCCTCAGCGGCGGCGCCGAGGTACTGTTGACGGAAATGAAGACCGAGGAACTGCTGAAGCTGGTTTCTCTCGATCTGAGCGCGGCGATGAGCGAGGGCTGACGTATGAGTTTCTACGAGTGGCAGCCTTACGTGTCGGTGGCCGAGAAGCGGCGCAAGGCCGAAAAGGAGCTGGCCAAGCTGCGCAAGAAGAACAAGTCCGTCGCGCCGGTGACGATCGAGGGCAACAAGATCGCCAAGACCTTCTGGGGCAAATCCTGGTGCGACAATCTCGAGCGCTACAGCGACTTCGCGTACCGTTTGCCGCGCGGACGGTCCTATGTCCGCAACAACGCCGTTCTCGATCTCCAGGTCACCAAGGGCAAAGTCACGGCCATGGTGGCGGGCTCCGAGGTCTACGAGATCAAGATCGACATCACGCCGTTGAGCCGACCCCGCTGGCGAGCCGTCTGCACGGACTGCACCGGCTCCGTCGCTTCGTTGATCGAGCTGCTCCAGGGCCGTCTGGAAGACAACGTCATGCGCAGGGTCAGCCGCGAAGGCGACGGACTCTTTCCCGCGCCGGCGGAGATCAAACTGTCGTGTACCTGTCCCGACTGGGCCGATATGTGCAAGCACGTCGCGGCCGCCCTCTATGGGGTTGGCGCCCGCCTCGACCAGGAGCCCCGGCTTCTGTTCGTGCTGCGCGGCGTGAATGAAGGCGACCTGGTCGCCGGCGCATCCGACGGTCTTTCCCTGCCCGATGCGAAGCCCGCCGCGGCGATACTCGATGGCGACGTCGCCGCCATCTTCGGACTCGAGATGGCCGATGAAGCCGACGCAAGCCTGCCGCCTGTCGCCGCCGCGAACGCGAAGAGCGCGGGCAAGCGCGGCCCGAAGAAAGCGAAGCGAAAGCTACCGAAGAAAGCCGCCCCGAAGCGCGCGAGCGCGAAGCGCAAGGCCGCACCACGCGCGACGAAGGCGCCGGGCGGTCGCCAACCGCGTCCCCGCCGCCCAGCCTAACCAGCGCTTGTGCGTCAGAGTTCGGCCAGCCGCTCGACGAACCGTCCCTTCTTTTGATGGCGTGCGCGAATCTCGACGAGGCGGCGATCAAACTCGCTTTGGTTCCCATCATCGGCGGCGAGCGCCTTGAGATCGGTGAGCAGGCTTGCCGCGCGGTCGTAGCCACCCGGGTTACGGCGCTCGATCTCGGTCTCGATCTCGCGCCAGACGGTATCGCCGCGCCGCCTGAGCGCGTCGAGGCGGCCGCGGCGCGCCTTCTCGGCCTCCTCCGCCTTGCGCCGCCGGTCCGCTTCCCGCTCCTCGGCATAAGCGCGCTCGCGTGCATCGGCGAATCGCCGCGCGCGCTCGCGCAGGGCGCCGGCCGTGCGGCTCGGCGTCGACACCGGACGTTTGCCGCGCAGCATCCGCAGCAGCTCGGCGGCCACACTGCCGTCGCCTTCGGCGACGCGCCGCAGCAGCTCGATCTTGTCGCGCTCCGGGATGGCGGCCAACAGCTTGCGCTGTTCGTCGGCCGTCACCGAGTCATCCGCGCCGCGCTCGGCGGCCGCCCGCACGAGATCGGCGTCGATGGCGAAGAACTCGGCGAAGCCTTCGAGCGCGGCGGTCAGCGGCGCGATGCCGGCCAACGGCTCGACCTCGTCGTCGGCGACGTCGCCGTCCTCCACCGCCGCCAGCCACAGCAGGTAGAAGAGCCGCAAATCGCCCGACAGCACGTCGGCCCGCAATGGCGCCAGCGCCGCCAGGTGACCGGCGCCATCGTCCCAGGGATCGTCGTAGTCGATCTCGACCTCGTCGCGACTGATGTCGAGGATCAGGTTCTCGCCGGCCTCGCGCAGCTCGACCCAATCGACGGCGCGCACCAAGCGATCGAGGTCGGCGCGCGCCACCAGCCGCGCGGGTAGCCGCATCATCAGGCGTCGCGAGCCCCAGTTGGCGAGATAGAGATGCAGGTCGAACCAGCGCTCCATGAACGTGCGCGGATCGCCTTTGAGGTCGCCCCATTCGTAGTGGTTGACGAAGCTGGTCGCGGTGATGCGCGCACGCGAAGAGATCGCACGCAAGGCGTCCTGCGCCGCGCCGTCGAGCGGCTTATCGACGGCGAGGAACTCGTAGTACTGGTACTCGCTCATGCGATCGGACTCCTTGCGTCCGCTCTAGTGGCCCGGGTGAAGACCCGGCGCTTCCTGGCCCGTGCTTGCCACATATTCCGTGTAGCCGCCGCCGTACTGATGAACGCCGTCGGGCGTCAGTTCCAGCACGCGATTCGACAGCGCGGCCAGGAAGTGGCGATCGTGCGACACGAACAGCATGGCGCCCTCGAACTCCATCAGCGCCGCGACCAGCATCTCCTTGGTCGCCATGTCGAGATGGTTCGTCGGCTCGTCGAGCACCAGGAAGTTCGGCGGGTCGAACAGCATCCTGGCCATCACCAGACGGGCCTTCTCGCCGCCGCTGAGCACGCGGCAGGGCTTCTCGACATCGTCGCCGGAGAAGCCGAAGCAGCCGGCCAGCGTTCGTAACGCACCTTGGCCCGCCAGCGGGAATGAACCGTCGAGCGATTCGAGAACCGTCTCGTCGCCGTCCAGCAGGTCCATCGAGTGCTGGGCGAAGTAGCCCATGCGCACGCTGCCGCCCAAGGTCACGCTGCCCTCGTCCGGCTCGGTCGCGCCGGCCACCAGCTTCAGCAAGGTGGACTTGCCCGCGCCATTGGCGCCCAGGACGCACCAGCGTTCGCGGCGGCGCAGCTTGAAATCGAACGCCGCGTAGATCGACTGGCCGCCATAACCCTTGTGGACGTTCTTGAAGCTCGCCACGTCGTCGCCCGAGCGCGGCGGGCTGCGGAACTCGAACTGGACCGACTGGCGACGCCGGGGCGGCTCGACGCGTTCGATCTTGTCGAGCTTCTTCACCCGGCTCTGCACTTGGGCGGCATGCGACGCGCGTGCCTTGAAGCGCTCGATGAACTTGATCTCCTTGGCGAGCATCGCCTGCTGGCGATCGAACTGCGCCTGGCGTTGCCGCTCGCCGATCGCGCGCTGCCGCTCGTAGAAATCGAAGTTACCCGAGTAGGTGATGAGCTCGCCGCCGTCGATCTCCACGACCTTGCCGATGATGCGGTTCATGAACTCCCGGTCATGCGACGTCATCAGCAACGCGCCGTCGTAGTTCTTCAGAAAATCCTCCAGCCAGATCAGGCTTTCGAGGTCGAGATGGTTGGAGGGCTCGTCCAGCAACATGGCGTCGGGGCGCATCAGCAGGATCCGCGCGAGCGCCACGCGCATCTTCCAGCCGCCGGAGAGCAAGCCGACGTCGCCGTCCATGCGCTCCTGGCTGAAGCTCAAGCCCGCCAGCACCTCGCGCGCCCGGGCATCGAGCGCATAACCATCGAGCTCCTCAAAACGCCCCTGCACCTCGCCATAGCGCTCGACGATGGCATCCATGTCGCCGGCTCGCGCGGGATCGACCATCGCGGCCTCGAGCTGGGCCATCTCGATGGCCAGCGCGCTCAGCGGCCCGACGCCATCCATCACCGCCGCCACCGCGCTCACGCCGGACATCTCCCCGACGTCCTGGCTGAAATAGCCGATCGTCATCCCAGGATCGATCGTCACCTGGCCGTCGTCGGGTTCCTCCTCGCCGGCGATGATCCGGAACAGCGTCGTCTTGCCGGCGCCATTGGGCCCGACGAGCCCCACCTTCTCTCCCTTCTGGATGCCCATCGAGGCGTCGATGAACAGGATCTGATGGCCGTTCTGCTTGCTGATGGTGTCGAGGCGAATCATGCGGTCCGTACTGACTGGAAGAGGCGAAGGCGCAAGGTGTCGGCTTGCTATGGATTTCTATGGTTCGAGGGAAATTTCTCGCCGCAGCAAATAGCCAAAATACCAAGCCGGGCCAATACACTAATCCGCCGCAGCAGGCCCGAAATCGAGGCGAGCCCCGCGCCGCAGTCCGCCGCCTGCCGGCCCCCTCGCCGCCCAGGACGATCGCGTATGGCGGGTTTGACTTTTGTTTTACCTTCCCCCGGAGGGGGAAGGTGCCCGAAGGGCGGATGGGGGATGTCGAAGACGGACACCGAATTCGTTGAGGCATCCCCCATCCGTCGCGCTTCGCGCGCCACCTTCCCCCTCCGGGGGAAGGTAGATGGAAGTCCATGTGCGATCGCCCTGCCTCGCCGCCGATGACATCACGCAGGACGGCAGGGAACGGTCTGCCCCCGGCCGACGCCTCTTCACATGGTTTTCTATGGTTTGCGCGACGATCGTCGATGCAGACCGGCACGTGAGCGCCACCGCCATCCCGTGGACCGGCCGGCTGACATCGACGACGACGCGGGCGACCCGGTCGCGTCACCCGCTGCTCTGGTTTTCTATGGTTTCCGACCCATGGCTCGACGCTGACCGCCAGCCGCCGCGACGCGCAGGGCTGGGCACCGTGCCTGCTATCGCCGGCGCGGATACGGGCCTGGGTGTCGTCGCCATCCCCGAGATACGCCGCGACTGACCACTCGTCGCGGGGCGAGCGGGCGGCGGTGTGGTCGCTCATACCGAAAGGATAGCCCGCCGGCCCGCAGGACGCGATTTCCGCCGCTAGCAGCGTCGTATAGCGGGCTCCGATGCAGCTATGATCGCACTTTTGCGCGATCATGGCGGCTAAATCGCAACAGTCGTGAGCAGCGATGTCCATACGTGCGAACGCGGCAACGAAATCCGCCAATCCAAAGCGCGTGTTTGTGCTTGGCGCCACCGGTACGATCGGGCGCGCCGCCATCCGCGCGCTCATCGCCCGCGGTCATGAAGTCGCTTGTCTGGTTCGGCCGCGCGCGCCAGCTGGTGCGGCACTCCCGGCAGACGCCAGCGCCAGGTCGCTCGACGGAGCCAGTGTACGCTTGGGTAGCGTTACCGATCCCGCATCGCTGGCGGAGCAGGGTTTTCGCGGCGAACGCTTCGACGTCCTGGTGTCCTGCCTCGCCTCGCGCACCGGGGCGCCCGAGGATGCCTGGGCCATCGACCACGCGGCGCACGTGCATGCCCTGGCCGCGGCCAAGACCGCGGGTGTCACGCACGTGGTGCTCGTCTCGGCCATCTGCGTGCAGAAGCCGCTGCTGGCGTTCCAGCTGGCGAAGCTGGCATTCGAGAAGGCGCTGATCGGATCGGGGCTCACCTACTCGATTGTGCGGCCGACCGCCTTCTTCAAATCGTTGTCGGGACAGGTCGATCGGGTCAAGCGGGGCAAATCCTACCTGTTGTTCGGCGATGGCACGCGGACCGCTTGCAAACCCATCAGCGACGACGATCTCGCCGATTACCTTGCCGACTGCCTGGACGACGAGAGCCGCCACAATCGCGTTCTGCCGATCGGCGGACCGGGAGAGGCGATCACGCCGAGGCAGCAAGGCGAGCACCTGTTTTGGCTACTCGGTCGCGAGCCGCGCTTTACGCAGGTGCCTCTGGCGCTACTCGACACGATCGTAGCCGCGCTGGGCGCTGTCGGCCGGGTCGTTCCACCAGTCGCAGGGAAGGCGGAGCTGGCGCGCATCGGGCGCTACTACGCATCGGAATCCATGCTGGTCCTCGACACCGCGACCGGGCGTTACGATGCGGACGCTACGCCTTCGACGGGGACGCAGACGTTGTTCGACTTCTACGCGCGGCTGATCAAAGGCGAGACGACGATCGAGCGCGGAGACCACGCCGTGTTTTGACGAGCGCGGCGCGATTTTCGAACCGATCGGGGTTGTGGCGATCCGCCAAAGAAGATTAGGTGCGCCGCCGCAAGGCGTTGTCTCGCAGGCCGGCGACAAGGGCAATGAGCAGCCCCGAGTGAAACACCAGCGACGCCGGGATGAGATAGACGGTGGCCCAGATCAGGCCCGGTGCAGCGGCCATGAGACTGGCGGCCAGCACATAGGCTGGTGTCGGCCCATGTGACACCGGCGTGCGAAACCGCCAGTCGACAAGCCGAGCAAACCCGAGAGCCATCGCAAGCTTGGTGAGGGCCATGAAGCGCAGCACGGTCGTGAGCTCCGCATCGGTTACCGATGCTGTGGGGTCCGAAGCGGCGTAGCCGAGCGCAAACCCCGCAAGCCCCAGCACAACGGCTACCGCCACAACCGGTAGTCGCGCGACCGCGGGCGGTACGTGAGAGGTTGCGGGCGAAGCGACGACGACAGGCTTCATGTGCACGACGTGCTGGTTTGGCCTCAGCCGGCTGATCGACAGCGACGGACCGTCAGGTCGCCGCTTCAGGATTGCGCCGTAGAGTATCCCAATTGAGTACTGTGGCGAAGACCGTTCAGGTCCTACTCCCACTCGATCGTCTCGGGCAGGCCGAGCTCGCTCTATCACGCGTCGCGCTGGATGTCCGAATCGGACTCCTCGAGGAAGTCGGCGAGCAACTCGCCAAACAGCACCTCAAAGACCGCCCAAGCCCGTGGCACTGGCATTCACGGGCCGGATGCACTACATGACCATCTAGATGGTCAGGAGCGAGACATGAGCGCGATCACGCTGGCGGAGGCCAAGGCGCATCTGAGCGAGTTGGTGGACCGGGTCGAAGCCGGGGACTCGATCGACATAACCCGGCGCGGCAAGCCGGTCGCGCGGCTCACCTCCGTCGCCAAGCCGCGCCAGCCGATCGACGCCACCTTGCTCCAGGCCCTGACGGCGACCATGCCGCGGCAAGGCCAGAGCGCCGCAAAACTCGTCCGATCGATGCGGGACGACGATCGCTACTGATGTTCTATCTCGACACGTCACTGATCGTCGCGGCGCTCTCGAACGAAGCGACCACGCCGCTCGTTCAGGCTTGGCTGGCGAAGCAGGAGCCGACGCGACTGCTGATCAGCGACTGGACCGTCACCGAGATGTCCTCGGCGTTGGCGATCAAGCTGCGGACCGGACAGATCGGCGTCGAGCAGCGCGCGGCCGCGCTCGCCATGTTCAACAAGCTGGTCGTCGAAAGTTTCACCGTGCTCGCCGTGACAGGCTGGCAGTTCCGAGCAGCGGCGAAGTTCGCCGATCAGCATATGCTTGGACTGCGCGCCGGGGACGCTCTGCACCTCGCCATCGCCGCTGAGCACGGCGCGACGGTTTATACGCTCGACCAAAAGCTCGCCGAGGCCGGCCCAGTACTGGGGGTGCCGACGCAGTTGCTGGCGTGAACCAGGCGCTCCGCTGCCTAAGCGCCCGAAACCGCCGTCGAGATTCCTGTGCCAACCAAACATCGCCTCGGGCTTGACGACGATCAATCGTGGGTCGTCCTGACGGAAGGCAACGCGTTCATCTGGCCCGGACCCGATCTGCGCTTTCTGTCCAATCGTGGCCAAGGGAGCGTCGCCCTGGGCTTCCTGCCGGCCAGGCTGTTCGACACCATACGCACCCGCTTCCTGTCCCTTCACCGTCGCGACAAGGCTCGGTTCGTGCGCCGAAGCGAATAGCGCGACGCTCCTCTCCGCAGGGATCATCGGATCGAGGTTTTGCGCAATGGGCCGGACACCATGAGCGACCTGATCATCTGGACCTACGATTGGGTGCCCCAAGGTCCCCGTGGGTTTGTGCGCGATCTGCGGCTGCGGTGGGCGTGCGAGGAAGCCGGGCTGGCTTACGCCGTGCGCACCGTCCCGTTCGACGGACGGCAGACCAATCACCTCCAGCACCAGCCCTTCGGCCAGGTTCCCTTCCTGAGCGATGGCGACCTGGACATCTTCGAGAGCGGTGCCGGGCTGCTGCATCTGGCACGCAAGAGCGAAAAGCTGATGCCGCGCGATCCCGATGGCGAAGCGCAAACGGTTCAATGGATGATCGCCGCGCTCAACACGATCGAGATGGTGAGCGTTCCCTGGTGGTTCCTCGAAGTATCCGGCGCGAAGGACAACGGTCTTGCCGGCTGGATGAAAAGCCGCCTCGACCAGCTCGAGAAAGTTCTGAGCGAGCGCGAATGGCTGGCGGCCGATCGCTTCACGTCAGCGGATCTGCTGATGGCGGATGTGCTGCGCGTCTCGAAGGTCCGCGCGCTCGGTGATCGACCCGCGACCGAGACCTATGTGACCCGCGTGACCGACCGCCCCTCGTTCAAGAAGGCGCGCGCTGATCAATTGGCGCATTTCGCCGCGGCGGATGAGAGCAGATCTGCTGCTGGCTAGGCTAAGAGTGTCGGGCTCCTTGCTCCGAAGCCGCGTCGCACACACTCGGCCGCTCGGCATGGCTGAGCACCATGAAGCCAACCAGCGGGTTACCCGCGTACGTCGCTGGATGTCACCGGGCATCAGCCTTCACGGCCCATCCGAAGCCCATTGGTCACTTGCCACAATACGGGCAACGTCCACCAAGTGGTCCCAGTGAAACCTGCATATCCTTGCGGACGCTCTCTTCGAGCACACCTCGAACTTCATAGCCTTGTAAGCTACGTAGCAGCTCTCGTTTCTGTTCCGTTGATAGGGTATCAAATACTCGCAAGATTCGGCGTACAGCGTCATCCATTGTTCTTACCTCCTAGTTTCCACCACAGATGTCACATTTAGTGGTTGGCTTTTTTGGTACCGAGCGACTTCTCGGCTGTTGATCGCAACCTGCGCACTTGCGCTTGAATTCAACCAAACCAACACGCATACCCATCCTTTTCTCTCTATCAGTAATCATCTTTGTTGACACATGAGAATCTGCTACCTCCTGCAACCTACGAGCCAGTCCGTAATCCGCCTCTAAATGCGGCGTGTCAGCCATTCCTATTCTTTGCCAAGTATCCTTTAGGAAATTACTTTCTCTCACCACCAATATATCTGACGTAAGCTCTTCATCCCATCTGGACAGTATCGACCAAACGACAATCAGCGCCTGCAGTAGGCCGCCGATAACCACTAGTCCAGTGGCAATGTGCCTATATGGCTTCAAGACGTCCAAGAGCTCGGATCCGAGGAAGTAGGCCAAGATAAAAGGCACGGCGATTCCAATGAAGTCTCGCACGCGGGTCCATCGCCGCAGCTGCGTCGCTCTGCGGTCAAAAATGGCCCTTGTTCCCTCGGCGTATAAAGCTTGATCCCAAGCAAATCCGCGTCGCTCTTCATCAGTCATTGCAACCGCCCAAGTGCGCTAGTTTCCGAATTCCTTCAACCCATAGTAACAGTCTCTGGAACAAAGACACTCTGCAAAACTAAGGTAGCTGCGACGGAACTGAAGGGCGATATCGGCCGGCGAGCGGCCGCTGACCGGCGATGCTACCATTGCGGCCGCCGTCTTTGCCAAGTGTCGGGCGTCTTTGTCGATCAAGATCCGAAGACGACGCGCACGAATGCCTTCCAGAAAAGGCCCATAAGCTCGGCAACAGGCCCCAGCGCCTCACCGGTTGGTTTGACTGCGGTGGCCCAGAGTACGGCGGCGATGACAAAGACGTTAAAGCCGCCGACAAGGACGGCATAGAAGATGGTCAGGCGCTTCTGAATCGTCTCCTTGTCCATCGTCGTCTACCCTACTCCCACTCAATCGTCCCCGGCGGCTTGCTGGTGATATCGTACGTCACCCGATTGATCCCCCGCACCTCGCTGATGATCCGCGTCGCGACGCGGCCCAGGAACTCGTGCGCGAACGGGTAGAAATCCGCCGTCATGCCGTCGGTCGAGGTCACCGCCCGTAAGGCACACGCCTGGTCGTAGGTGCGGCCGTCGCCCATCACGCCCACGGTGCGCACCGACAGCAGCACGGCGAAGGCCTGCCAGATCTCGTCCTACAGGCCGGCGCGCTTGATCTCGTCGAGGTAGACGGCGTCGACCTGGCGCAGCAGGTCGAGCTTCTCCTGTGTGATGTCGCCGGGGATGCGGATGGCGAGGCCGGGGCCGGGGAACGGGTGGCGGTTCAACATGTCCCGCGGCAGGCCGAGCGCGCGGCCAAGCACGCGCATCTCGTCCTTGAAGAGTTCACGCAGCGGCTCCACCAGCTTCATGTTCATGCGATCAGTCAGCCCATCGACATTGTAGTGGCTCTTGATGGTCACCGACGGGCCGCCGGTGAACGACACCGATTCGATCACGTCGGGGTAGAGCGCGGCCCGGTCGAGGGGGCGATCGACCGCGTGGAACTCGTCGTGCTGGTACTCGCTCATGCCCGCGGCCCTTTCCTCCATCGATCGTCGGCTTCAGCCGCTTCCGCTCAAATCCGTTCCGGTCCGCAGACGTTCCATGTAGGCGTGATAGGCGAAGCTGCGGTCACGCTTCTTTCCCGTCGTTTCCACGAGGACGCCAAGCTCGGCCAATGCGTCGATCGCACGGGTCGCAGTGGGCTTGCTCGCGTCGATCAGCTTCATGGCGGCGCCGACCGTCACGATCGGATGACGGGGAAGCCGTTCGAACAGGCGCAACGCCGAGACGGAGGCGGATTCGGCGCCGAGGAGCCGGGCGCGGTCCGCGCCGACGAGGTTGAACAAGTCGCGCGCCGACGCGACGGCCTCATCGGAGATCGCGGCGACGCCGTCGAGAAAGAAGTCGGTCCAGCCCTCCCAGTCTCCCTCCAACCGCACGAGGTTGAGGCGCCGATAGTATTCCTCACGGTGGCGTTTGAAAAAAAGGCTGAGATAGAGGAGCGGAGCTTTCAGCAGCCCCCAATGTTCCAGCAGCAGGGCGATCAGCAGTCGCCCGATCCGACCGTTGCCGTCGAGATAGGGATGAATGGTTTCGAACTGCGCATGCAGAAGGCCCGCCCTCACCAGCCTCGGCAAATCATCGTCGGCATGGATGTACTTCTCGAATTCGCCGAGAAGACGAGGGAGCTTGTCGGGCGCCGGCGGAACGTAGGCCGCATTGCCCGGCCGGCTTCCGCCGATCCAGTTCTGGCTTCGGCGCACGTCTCCGGGCCGCTTGTTCGAGCCCCGCACGCCACGCATCAGCCGCTTGTGCGCCTCGTTCAGGAGCCGCATCGACAGGGGCAGGCCGCGCTTCGCCGCGAGCTGGCCGCGCGCATAGACGAGCGCGTCGAGGTAGTTCGTGACCTCTTCGACGTCGGCGTTGGGCGCGGGCCGCTCTTCGGCCTCGAAGGCGAAAAGGTCGATGAGCGACGCCTGCGTGCCCTCGATCTGCGAGGAGATCACCGCCTCCTTGCGGACGAAGGCGTAGATGAACCAGTCGAGCGACGGCACCATCTCGCCCGCCAGGTCGAGCCGGACGAGCGCCTGCTCGGCGTCCCGCAGGCGACGCTCGAGCTTGCCCTCGATCGCGAGCGCCGGACGCGCCGGCGGCAGGTCGAAGGGAATGAAGGCGTCGACCTTCTCGCCGCCGGCGGTCGCGCTTTCGTATCGGCCGGTGACGCGCTTCGGCACGATCGTGTTCCCGGTCGGTTTCGCTGGGAACGAACTCTTTACTACTGATGGTCCCTAGTCAAGGAATCGTTCCTAATACCCTTCACTCCCACTCAATCGTCCCCGGCGGCTTGCTGGTGATGTCGTACGTCACCCGATTGATCCCCCGCACCTCGTTGATGATCCGCGTCGCCACGCGGCCCAGGAACTCGTGCGGGAACGGGTAGTAGTCCGCCGTCATGCCGTCGGTCGAGGTCACCGCGCGCAGCGCGCACGCCTGGTCGTAGGTGCGGCCGTCGCCCATCACGCCCACGGTGCGCACCGGCAGCAGAACGGCGAAGGCCTGCCAGATCTCGTCGTACAGGCCGGCGCGCTTGATCTCGTCGAGATAGACGGCGTCGACCTGGCGCAGCAGGTCGAGCTTCTCCCGTGTGATGTCGCCGGGGATGCGGATGGCGAGGCCGGGCCCGGGGAACGGGTGGCGGTTCACCATGTCCTGCGGCAGGCCGAGCTCGCGGCCCAGCACGCGCACCTCGTCCTTGAAGAGTTCACGCAGGGGTTCCACCAGCTTCATGTTCATGCGCGCCGGCAGGCCGCCGACATTGTGGTGGCTCTTGATGGTCACCGACGGGCCGCCGGTGAACGACACCGATTCGATCACGTCGGGGTAGAGCGTGCCCTGGGCCAGGAACTCCGCGCCGCCGATCTTCTTCGACTCGGCCTCGAAGACATCGATGAACAGCTTGCCGATGGTCTTGCGCTTGACCTCGGGGTCGGTGACGCCCTTGAGCGCGCCCAAGAACAGGTCGGCGGCGTCGGCGTGCACCAGCGGGATGTTGTAGTGGTCGCGGAACAGGCGCACGACCTGGGCGCCCTCGTCCTGGCGCAACAGGCCGTGGTCGACGAAGACGCATTGCAGCTGATCGCCGATCGCCTCGTGCAGCAGCACCGCGACCACCGATGAATCGACGCCGCCGCTCAGGCCGCAGATCACGCGGCCCTTGCCGACCCGCTGGCGGATGTCGGCGATCGCGCGCGCCTTGAAGGCGCCCATCGTCCAGTCGCCCTCGCAGCCCGCGATCTTGCGCGCGAAGTTGCGCAGCAGCTTGGCACCGTCGGGCGTGTGCATCACCTCGGGGTGGAACTGCACGCCGTAGAATTTGCGCGCCTCGTCGGCCACGGCGGCGAAGGGCGCGTTCTCCGAGGTGGCGATCACCTGGAAACCATCAGGGAGGCGCGTGACGCGATCGCCGTGGCTCATCCAGACGGGCCGGTGGTCGCCGGGGCCCCAGACGCCGTCGAACAGCGCGCTGTCGGTCTTGACCTCGATAGTGGCGCGGCCGAACTCGCGGTGATGGCCGCTCTCGACGGCGCCGCCGAGCTGCGCGGCCATCGCCTGCTCGCCGTAGCAGATGCCCAGCACCGGCACGCCTGATGTGAATACACCCTGCGGCGCGCGCGGCGTGTGCGTCTCGGTCACCGAGGCCGGGCCGCCGGAGAGGATGATCGCCTTGGGGTCAAAGGCTTTGAGCTTGGCGTCATCCAGCGCGTTGAACGGATGGATCTCGCAATAGACGCCCGCCTCGCGGACCCGGCGCGCGATCAACTGGGTGACCTGGGAGCCGAAATCCACGATCAGGATACGATCGGTCATGGTGGGGGGTGGTCTCCGGGAGGGGCGGCAGAGACGCAGCCGTTTAGCAAAGACTCGGCGAAGCCTCAACCTACCTTCCCCCGGAGGGGGAAGGTGCCCACAGGGCGGATGGGGGATGTCGAAGACGGACACCGAACGCGTTGAGGCATCCCCCATCCGGCGCTTCGCGCCACCTTCCCCCTCCGGGGGAAGGTAGGGATTACGACGACATCGAGGACTTCAACCGCTCGCGCGCCGTCTTCAGGTCGGGCCAGCCATAGGCGATTTCCTGCACCGTCGTGCCGCCGAGGTTCTCGGTGCGCTCGCCAAGGCGTATGCCGCCGAGGCGTTCATAGAAGAAGCGGGACGGGTTCTGCGCCACCACCCAGACCATCGCCGCGCCGAGCTTGCGCGCCAGCATCCAGTCGAAGCTGGCCAGCATCAGCGCGCGGCCGATGCCGCGGTTCTGCCAGCCCGGCCGCACGTAGAGGCGATAGACCTCGCCGCCGTCGATGAAGCTGTCCGGGCCGCCGCGCCGTATGGCGCCGACGGTGCTCAGCCCGACGATGCCGTCGTTGGGCGCCTCGGCGACCAACGTGTCGCTGGAATGGTCGCCGCTGCGCAGCTCGTGCGTCCAGGCCGCGGCGTGGCGTACGTCGGACATGCCGACCAGCATCTGGTCGGGCAGGATGCCGGCATAGGTGTCGCGCCAGGTCTCGACATAGACCCGCGCCAGGGTGGCGGCGTCCTCGAGCTTCGCGGGGCGGACGCTGATCATGCGGCCTTCCTCCTGAGCACGGCGGCGAAGAAGCCATCCGTACCATGCCGCGCCGGCGTCAGCCGCAACGATGTGCCGGCGCGCGCGTCGTCGGGGAAGGGCGTGCCGACGCTCTGCGCCCAGACCTCCTCGACCGGCATGGCCTCGAACTCGGGATGCGCCCGGAGGAAGCCCTCGATCACCCCCTCGTTCTCCCGCGGCAGCAGCGAGCAGGTGGCGTAGACCAGCCGACCCTCGGGCCGCACCAGCTTCGACGCCGCGTCGAGGATCTCGCGCTGCTTGACCGGCAGCTCCTCCAGGTCGATCGGCCGCAGGGTCCAGCGGCCGTCGGGATTGCGCCGCCAGGTGCCGGTGCCGGTGCACGGCGCGTCGACCAGCACGCGGTCGAACTTGCCGGCGTTGCGCTTGAGCCATTTGCGGCCCTCGGCGTCGATCGGCCGGCGCTCGACATTGTGCACGCCGGCCCGACGCAGGCGCGTGGCCGATCGTTCGAGCCGGCCCTCCGACACATCGCAGGCGACGATGCGGCCCTTGTTCTCCATGCGGGCAGCGATCGCCAAGGTCTTGCCGCCGGCGCCGGCGCAGTAGTCGACGACCTGCATGCCCGGCTCGGCGCCGACCAGCAGCGCCACGAGCTGCGAGCCCTCGTCCTGCACCTCGATCAGCCCGTCGCGGAAGGCCGGCGTCGTCACCACCGACTGCCTGGTCTTCAGCCGCAGGCCGAGCGGCGAGAGCGTGGTGTCGAGCGTCTCGACCTCCTCCGCCTTCAGCGCCTTGCGCGCACGGGCGCGGTCGGCCTTCAGCGGGTTGACGCGCAGATCGACCGGCGCGGATTCTGCGAGCGCCGCGACCTCCGGCTCGAAGCGCGCACCGAACGCCTCGTCGAAGAACGGCTCGATCCAGTCCGGGATGTTCAGGCGCACGGCGCGCGGCTGCGCCGGGTGGTCGTAGGTGTGGCCTTCCAGCCGGGTCAGCACGTCGCGCTCGGCCGGCGCCAGCGAGGCCGGGCGGTAGCGGCCGGTGTCGATGGAATGCTCGATCTGGTTCACCCGCAGGCCGTCGTGCAGCAGGACGTCGACGAAGACCCGCAGGCGCGGCGAGACCGGCAGCTCGGACTTGGCGCGCTCGAGCCACCACTCGATCTGGGCGCGCTTGCGCAGCACGCCGTAGATCCGCTCGGTGATCGAGCGCCGGTCGCCGCCGCCGATATAGCGCCGCCCGCGCAGGAACTCGCCGACCACGGCGTCGGCCGGCTTGCGCGGGTTGGCCAGGATCTCGGCCAAAGCCTCGATCGCCGTGCCGATGCGGGCGCCGGGGGTCACGGTCCACCTACCTTCCCCCGGAGGGGGAAGGTGGCGCGCGAAGCGCGACGGATGGGGGATGCATCAACGCAGACGGTGTCCGTCTTCGACATCCCCCATCCGCCCTGCGGGCACCTTCCCCCTCCGGGGGAAGGTAAGGTACCTGGGTGCATGGTCATGGTAAGTTGGGCGCTCTAGTTCCACCCGCGGGCGCGGAAGTCAATCGATGCGCAAGACAGGCAAGGCGGGCCGCGAGGCGACGATCGGCGCGGCGTTGGTTCTCTGCAGCCTGCTGCTGGGCTTCGTCGTGCTGGAGGCGGCCGCCCGGGTGGTCGCCCAACGCGCCTCGCTGTGGCGTTTCCCCAACTACATCACGGCCTATCGCACGGCCCTGGGCTCGGGCGTGCCGACCCAGTACGACGCCCGCCTGGGGTGGGTGCCGCGCGCCAATTTCAAGGGCACCGACCACCAGGAGGCGGTGATGTACACCGTCGACGCCCAGTCGCTGCGCCAGCACAACTACGACCGCCCGCCCGTGCCGGCCGACGGCGCGATCCTCGCCGTGGGCGATTCCTACACCGAGGGCGGCGAGGTCGAGGACAACGCCTCGTGGCCGGCGCATCTGGAGCGGCTGGCCAATCGCCGGGTGATCAACGGCGGCGTCGGCGGCTACGGCATCGACCAGGCCGTGCTGCGCGCCGAGGATCTGGTGGCGCGGCTGAAGCCCACGACCCTGCTGGTCGGCTTCATCGCCGACGACATCAGCCGCGCCGAGCTGACGCGCCGCTCGGGCGCCGCCAAGCCGTACTTCGTGATCGAGGGCGGCGCGCTCGTGCTGCGCAACGTGCCGGTACCGCCGCCCGAGCCGGCGCGGCTCGATCTCACGCGCCGGGTGCTCGGCCACTCCTTCCTCGTCGACGTGCTGATGCGCCGCCTCGACATGCTCGACTACTGGTACGCCGGCGTCACCCTGGAGCATCGCGCGCATCGCGACGGCGAGCGGGTCGCCTGCCTGCTGATGGCCCGGCTGGCGGCGCTGCCGACGCGTACCATCCTCGTCGCGCAGTACACGCCCGGCGCGTGGCGCAACGAGGCCGACCGGCGCGAGCAGCGCCGCCTGGTCGCGCATGTCGCGGCCTGCGCGCGCGCGGCGAAGCTCGACGTGCTCGACACCTTCGACGCGGTGGAGCGCGCCGTCGCGAAGGACGGCGTCGCCCCCTACTACATCAACTGGCACATGAACGACGCCGGCAACCGGCTGACCGCCGAGCTGATCCTGACCTGGCTCAAGGCGCATCCCTGAGCGCAATCCGATCGAGCAGACCCGACTGTCATCCCGAGCGTCGCGAGGGATCTAGGCGGCAGACCCTAGATCCCTCGCGACGCTCGGGATGACAGGCGATGCCGATTTCGGGCTCGTCGCCCTGGCCGGCCGGGCCGGAAGACACACACGACACAAATCAGCCTGGCCCGCGACACCGCCACGGCATCTGGCGTTGGCATCCTCCTCCCATCGAACAACGCCAACGGGGAGCCGCTCCCCGGCCCTCGGGAGGAAATCATGTCCGTCGAATCGATCGTCGCCGCCTTCGCGAACGGCCCCAAGAAGGGTGCCTTCCCCCACCTCAGCCACACCGAGGTCCTGCAAGGCATCAGGAACCGCCTCGCCAACCCGGACATGATCGCCCAGGGCGATGCCAGCCTCTGCGGGCCCGCCAGCTTCCTCTACTGCGTGATCAAGGACTACCCGGAAACCTGGGTCACCTACGTCACCCAGATGTGGCTGAAGGGCAGCGCGCGAATCCACGGCCTCGAGGTCAAGCCGTCCAAGGACTGCCTCAACGCCAATCCCTCGGGCGTCAAGGCGGTCGACTGGGTGGCGCTGGCCAGCCTGCGCGACTCCGAGAACACGTTCTTCGACTACCAGTCCTCATCCAACGAGGTCGGCGGCATCACCATGCCGGCCACGATGGCGAGCTGGTTCGAGAAAGCCGGCTACAAGCAGGTCACCAACGACACGAACCTGTTCTTCACCAAGGGCGCGGACTCGCTCAAGACCGCGCTCGGGCTCGCCGGCCAGAACCGCCGTGTCTGCATGCTGATCAACGCCCGCATGATCGCGGCCAATGGCGGCGCGTCGGGCTTCTTCAGCACGGCCAATCACTGGGTCGTGCTGCAGGGCGGCGCCGGCATCACCGGCGACCAGGCCAGCCTCAACATCTGGACATGGGGCAACTCGGCCACCCACGGCTTCCGCAAGGCCGAGCGCGTCCTGACCAACCACTACGGCTACGTCTCGGCGATGCGCAGCCGCGCCGCCTGAGCCACCGACACCCACACGCGAGGAGCATCCCATGTCCGACGAGCAGATCCCCTACGGCCTGTGGTTCCGGCGCTACGCGCCCTTCGCCACCTTCGGCAACATCGGCATCGGCAATTTCGAGGGCGACACGCGGACCCAGGCGTCGGGCTCGATCGGCGACACCTCGCGCACCTACGGCTGTGTCTATTTCGACAGCTCCAGGGCGGTGCGCGCCATCGGCGGCAGCAGCGGCACGGTCCTGTTCGGGACGTTCGGTGGTTCGATCCACGGCATGGCGGACGTCAAGACGGTCTTCCGCCGGATCCTCTCGAAGAGCGGCGCCATCGAGTTCAGCGCCAGCACTGAAGGCGGCAATCCGCTGGTGCCGGGCGCGCCCGAAATCGACACCATGGTGACCGCCAAGATCGACTTCTCCCGCCCGAACCGCATGGCCATCAGCGGCGAGGTGTTCGGCGACAACTTCCCCAACCTCGAGGTCTTCGTCCACTGCTACCGCTCGCGCACCAGCGCGATCCTGGTCGATGGCCGGACCACCGGCGGCCGCGACTCCGGCCCGGGCTCGCGCCTCTTCGGCTCCCACACGTCCCATCGCATCGCCAAGTTCGACGCCTCGTTGTCGCTCGATGGTTCGGGACGCTTGACCGGCGCCTACAAGACGGCGTCCAGCACGCTGACCGACTACCCCTCGAGCACGCCGCTCCAGCGCGAGATGGGCTTCAAGCTCTAGCGGGGCGCCGGCCGCAACGCGTCGCGCCGCAACGACGCGGCCACCCGACGCACCAGGTCGATCGACTCGGTCGGGCCGGAATCCTCGACCCACACCCGATGTGCGACAACGATCGCCTCGGCCTCGACGATCAGCAGCGTCAGCCGCGACTCGCGCTCGCGCGTGTTGACGACATAGGTGCCGACGCCGTGCTCGGCCGCGCCGCCGGCGCGCCAGCGCGGCTTCTCCACCCGCTCGGCCACAAGCTGGCGCGCCTCCGTCACGGCCGCCGCTTGGCCGCCGGCGGCGCCGTTCCAGGCGACGACGACCAGCCGCTCGCGTACGGGGGTGATACTGCCCATGAAGGCGAAGCCGCCGGCGATGCGGTCGAAGCGATAGATCGCGACACCCGACTCGGTCTCGGGCTGGCGGTCTTCGAGGCGCTTGGGCACGTCGATGGTGCCGAGCCCCGGCAGGTCGCGCCGTGCCATCGCATCGGCGCCCTGGCCAAGGATCCACCACAGCCCCGCGACGGCCACGACAGACGCGGCGCCGATCGACAGCCAGATGGCTATTCTCGGCACGCTGTTCTTGCCGCGGCCTAACCGGGTGATATGGCTCCGCCTACATGTTCTGCCGGTAGTTCGGCGCCTCGCGCATGATATCGACGTCGTGCACGTGGCTCTCGCGCAGGCCCGAGCCGGTGATCTTCAGGAACCGGCAATTGCCCTGCATCTCGGCGATCGTGCCGTTGCCGGTATAGCCCATCGCCGCCTTCAGGCCGCCGACGAGCTGGTGGATGACATTGCTCACCGGGCCCTTGTAGCCGACGCGGCCCTCGATGCCCTCAGGGACCAGCTTCAGCGAGTCGGCGACTTCCTGCTGGAAGTAGCGGTCGGCCGAGCCGCGCGCCATGGCGCCGAGCGAGCCCATGCCGCGATAGGATTTGTACGAGCGGCCCTGGTAGAGGAACACCTCGCCCGGGCTCTCGTCGGTACCGGCGAGCAGCGAGCCGATCATCGCGACGTCGGCGCCGGCGGCGATCGCCTTGGCGAGATCGCCGGAATACTTGATGCCGCCATCGGCGATCGCCGGCACGCCCGCGGCGTGACAGACCTCGGCCGAGTCCATGATCGCGGTGAGCTGCGGCACGCCGACGCCGGCGACGATGCGGGTGGTGCAGATCGAGCCCGGGCCGATGCCGATCTTCACCGCGTCGGCGCCGGCGTCGATCAGCGCGCGCGTGCCCTCGGCGGTGGCGACGTTGCCGGCGATCACCTGGGCGTAGTTGCTGAGCTTCTTGATGCGCGTGACCGAGTCGAGCACGCCGCGTGAATGACCATGCGCGGTGTCGACGATGATGATGTCGACATCGGCGTCGAGCAGCGCCTCCGCCCGGCGGTAGCCATCGTCGCCCACGCCGGTGGCGGCGGCGACGCGCAGCCGGCCCTTCTCGTCCTTGCAGGCGTGCGGATGCCGATTGGCCTTCTCGATGTCCTTGACCGTGATCAGGCCGACGCAGTGGTAGTCGTTGTCGACCACCAGCAGCTTCTCGATACGGCGCTGATGCAGCAGGCGCTTGGCCTCCTCGCGACTGACGCCTTCGCGAACCGTGACCAGGCGCTCCTTGGTCATCAGCGAGCTGACCAGCGCGCGCTCGTCGGTGGCGAAGCGCACATCGCGGTTGGTGAGGATGCCGACAAGCTTGCCGCTGCGCTCGACCACCGGCACGCCGGAGATGTTGTGCTGGGACATCAGCCTCAGCGCGTCGGCCAAGGTCGCGTCGGGTTCGATGGTCAGCGGATTGACCACCATGCCGCTCTCGAACTTCTTGACCTTGCGCACCTCGTCGGCCTGCGCCGCGATGTCGAAGTTCTTGTGCACCACGCCCAGTCCGCCGGCCTGCGCCATGGCGATCGCCATGTTGGCCTCGGTGACGGTATCCATCGCCGCCGAGATCAGCGGAATACCGAGCTCGACGGTGCGCGTGAGTCTGGTTTTCGTCTGGGTCTGGTTGGGAAGCACCGCAGAGGCGGCCGGCTTCAGGAGGACGTCGTCGAACGTCAATGCTTCCTGAATATCCATGGCGGCCACCTCGTCCAGCAATGGGTGGCGCCATCGCCACCCGCGTTTCCCTTGGGATGGCGCGCCATCATACACATCGCGGCCCGGAAGCCAAGGAGCTAGCTAGATATTGTGTCCCACTTGTTTTGCAAGGCTTCGGCGATTCGTTGCGCACTGTCAGGTTCCAGCGCAACGAATCGCATTCTTTGGGAGCGCCGGCGCGCCCGCTACATCCCGCCGATGAAGTCGCGCTTGCCGACCTCGACGCCGATGCCGCGCAGGATCGCGTAGGCCGTGGTGACGTGGAAATAGAAGTTCGGCATGGCGAAGTGCGCGAGATAGATCTCGCCTTTGAAGGTCATCGGGTTGCCGGCGATGGTGCGGGTGATGTCGCGGCCGTCGCCGCCGTCGATCTGCTCGCGGCGGAACTCGCCGATATAGGCCAGCGTCTTGTCGAGGCGCGCCTTGCAGTCGGCGAACGTCACCTCGGTGTCGTCGTACTTCGGCGGCTCGACGCCGGCCAGCAGCGCCGGCGTGCTCTTGGCGAAGTCGGCGGCGATCTGGATCTGGCGCACCAGGGGCAGCATGTCGGGATAGAGCCTGAGCTGCAGCACGACGGCGTCCTGCATCTTCTTCGCCGCCGCGAAGGCCGCACCCTTGTCGAGGACATTGCCCAGCGCGCGCAGCTGGCGCTGGAAGACCGGCACCGAGGCCGAATACATGCCGATGGTCATGATGATTCCTTCTCTTGAATTCACTACCTTCCCCCGGAGGGGGAAGGTGTCGCGCAGCGACGGATGGGGGATGTTGAAGACGGACTCCCGCGTTCGTCTTCAACATCCCCATCCGCCCTTCGGGCACCTTCCCCCTCCGGGGGAAGAAAAGGTTATCCGCCACGAAAGCCCGTGGCGACGACGTACATCTCGGCCGAGTCGGCGCGGCTGGCCGGTGGCTTGATGTGCTTGACCTTCTCGAAGTCGCGCTTGAGCTGTTCGAGCAGGCCGCGCTCGGTGCCGCCGCGCAGCACCTTGGCGACATAGACGCCACCCGGCCGCAGCACCTCGCGCGCGAACGCGTGCGCCGCCTCGGCGAGCGCCATGATGCGCGCGTGGTCGGTCGGCGGATGGCCGCTGGCGGCGGCGGCCATGTCGCTCAGCACCACGTCGGTCGGTCCGCCGAGCTTGGCGCGCAACAGGTCCGGCGCGTCGTCGGCCATGAAGTCGTGGTGCAGGATCTCGGCGCCGGCGATGGGGTCGATGGCGGTGATGTCGATGCCGATCACCTGCCCGCCCTTCTCCGGCTTGACGCGCTCGACCGCGACCTGGGTCCAGCCGCCGGGCGCGCAGCCGAGATCGACGACGCGCGCGCCGGGCTTGAGGAAGCGCAGATCGTCGTCCATTTCGCGCAGCTTGAAGGCGGCGCGCGAGCGATAGCCCTGGCGCTTGGCTTCCTGCACATAGGGATCGTTGAGCTGGCGCTCGAGCCACAGGGTCGAGCCGATCTTGCGCCCACGCGCCGTCTTCACACGCACGGCCTTGGCGCGGCCGGTGAAGCGGGTGCCTCCCTTGCCGCCTTGCTTGTTCGCCGCCATGGTCAGCTATCGTCGCGCGCGTAAAGCGGATCGGCGTCGCGATCGGCCTCGCGCATCAGGTCGACCAGCACGCCCTCGCGCAGGCCGCGATCGGCGACGCGGATGGAGCCCACCGGCCACATCCGGCACACCGCCTCGAAAATCGCGCCGCCGGCCAGCGCCAGGTCGGCGCGGTCGGTGCCGATGCACGGCACCTGGGTGAGCTCGCGCACCGACATGCGCGAGAGTTCCGCGCCGATGCGCAACACCGTGTCGCGCGCCAGCGACGCGCCGTCGACCGCGGCGCGGCTGTAACGGCGCAGGCCGAGATGGTGGGCGGCCATGGTGGTGACCGTGCCCGAGGCGCCGATCATCTGCACCTCGCCGGCGCCGGCGCGCTTGTGCACGTCGTTGGCGGCGCAGAATGGCTTCAGCGCGGTCTGGATCAGGCCGACCATGCCGTCATAGACGCCATTGTCGAGCGGCCGCTCCCGGGGCTGGCCGCACAGCATCGCCTCGGTGAGCGTCACCACGCCCCAGGGGATCGACACCATGTCGATGATGCCCAGCTCCACGCCGCCGGGCAGGTCGGGCCGCGCCCGGACCATGACCCAGACGACCTCGGTCGAGCCGCCGCCGATATCGACCAGCAGGGCGTAGGGTCGGGCCGGGTCGATCAGCGACTGGCAGCTCGCCAACGCCAGACGCGCCTCCTCGGCGGCGCTGATGATCTCCAGATTCAGCCCGACTCGCTGACGCACGTCAGACAGAAAATCCGCGCTGTTGGCGGCGCGGCGGCAGGCTTCGGTGGCGATGTGGCGCGAGCGGGTGACGCCGGCGCGATGGATTTTCGCGGCGCAGACCTCCAGCGCGTCCAGCGTGCGGTCGATCGCCTGCTCGCAGAGCCGTTCGCGATCGCCGATGCCCTCGCCCAGCCGCACCGGGCGCGAAAAGGCGTCGACGACGTCGAAACCGGTGGCCGAGGCGCGCGCGACCAGCAGGCGGCAATTGTTGGTGCCGAGATCGATCGCGGCATAGGTATGGGCGAACCGGCCACGCCGCCACCCGCCTATGTGCTCCGCTGCCGTCACCGTCACCCCGTCCTCTGCGCACCCATGTCGGTCGGTCATGGTAGCGCCAAGGCGTTCAGGCGGCGAGGAAAATCCAGCCGGAACGGTCGCGTCCGACCGTCATGCCGCTCACGGCGAGGGCTTGAGCTCATGCGAGCAGCGCGACATCAGACCATGAAGTCGTCATGGGACAGCACCAGCGCCACCGCCACCCGACGCGCGAGAAACGCCGCGCACCAGATCGCGGACTGCTGCATCGCTGCCCGAAACGCCCAGATTGTGCGCCTCGGCGCCGGAGTCGTGGCCCGCTGCGCTGAAGAACGGCCTGCCATCCCGCCTCACGAAGACTCTCTTGGTCATGCGCTGGCCGCGGCTACTGATGTCGTCGTGGCAAGCGCTGCGATCTCCATTTCACCGAGCGTCTCCTTCTCCAGGAGCTTTCGGGCGATCCGTTCCAGGGCCTCCCTGCGCTCGCGCAGAAGATCGACGGTCCTCTCAAAAGTCTCGTCCACGATACGCTTCACCTCTTCGTCGATCGCTGAAGCGGTTTCCTCGGAATAGGAACGTTCCTGAGCCCCGTAATATGGCTGGTTCGTCCCGAGAAACGACCGTCGGTCCTTTTCCAGGGCGACGTGCCCGAGCCTCTCGGTCATGCCATAGCGCATGACGATGGCGCGCGCGATATCCGTGACCTTGGCCAGATCGTCGGCGGCACCGGTGGAAAGATGCCTGAATACGATCCATTCCGCCGCGCGTCCGCCGAGCAGCACCGCCATCTTGTTTTCCAGCTCCTCGCGCGTCATGAGGAAGCGATCCTCCGTCGGCCGCTGGATCGTGTAGCCGAGCGCGCCCACGCCGCGCGGGATGATGGAGACCTTATGAACGGGATCAACGCCGGGCAGCGCCATGGTGACCAGCGCATGGCCGGTTTCGTGGTAGGCAACGATCTCGCGCTCCTTCGGATTGAGGAGCCTGTTGCGCTTTTCAAGCCCCGCCACGATGCGCTCGACCGCGTCGTTGAAGTCCTCCATCGTCACGACATCGGCCTTGCGGCGCGTCGCCAGCAGCGTCGCCTCGTTGACGAGGTTAGCGAGATCGGCCCCCGTGAAGCCCGGGGTGAGCGCGGCAATCTTCTCCGCGTCCACGGTCGGCGCGAGCTTCGCCCTCTTCAGATGGACGTTCAGGATCTGGATCCGACCGATCTTGTCAGGCCGATCCACCAGGACTTGGCGGTCGAATCGGCCGGCGCGCAGCAGGGCCGGATCAAGGATCTCCGGGCGGTTGGTCGCGGCCAGCAGCACGAGGCCCGTCGATGAATCGAAGCCGTCCAATTCGACGAGGAGCTGGTTGAGCGTCTGCTCCTTCTCGTCGTGGCCGCCCGCAAGCGGTCCGATGCCGCGGGCCCGGCCGAGGGCATCGAGCTCGTCGATGAAGACAATCGCTGGTGCCTTGGCGCGCGCCTGCTCAAACAGATCGCGCACGCGGGCCGCGCCAACACCGACGAACATCTCGACGAACTCGGACCCCGAGATCGAGAAGAAGGGGACGCCCGCCTCGCCAGCGACGGCCTTGGCCAGCAGCGTCTTGCCGGTGCCTGGCGGGCCGACGAGGAGTACACCCTTGGGCATGCGCCCGCCGAGCCGCCCATAGCCCTGCGGGTCCTTCAGAAAATCGACGATCTCCTTCAGTTCGTCCTTCGCCTCATCAACGCCGGCGACGTCCTCGAAGGTAACGCCGGTGTCCTTCTCGACGTAGACCTTCACCTTCGACTTACCGATCTGCATCAGGCCGCCGCCGATACCCCCACCCATCCGCTTGAGCACGAATATCCAGATGCCGATGAAGATCACCGCGGGCAAGATCCAGGACAGGAGGTCGCGCAGGAAAGTGCTTTCGATCTGGCCACTGACGACGACGCCGTGCTGCTGCAGGTCGCGGGCAAGGTCAGGCTCGACCCGCGTCGTGATGAACATCGACCGGCCGTCGACGGGCTGCTTGAAGCGGCCCTGGATGAAGCGGTCCGACACGGCCACTTCGGCGATCATGCCCTCCCGCAAATAGGTCTCGAATTGACTGTAGGGAAGCTGCGCCACTTGCGTGGTCTTCGTGAACCAATACTGAAACGCCACGAGGCACAAGAACGCCGCGATCCAGTACCAGATGTTGAATTGAGTTTTCCTGTCCATTTCCATCGCCGCCGCCTCCCGTTACCTGATGATCAGCAGCAGGCGGCCGCCATTTCGGGAGAGCTCGACGGCGAGGGTGGCCTGACGGTCGGAGGTCCAACGGCTGATATCGTCGACTGATGTCACGGGCATTCGGTTGACTGCCAGGATCATGTCGCCTGGGCGAAGGCCTGCGCGCGCGGCGCGACTGCCGGGCGTTACGCTATCGACAACCACGCCGTCCGATCCGCTCTCTTGCGCCTCCTGCCGAGAGGCGTCTCGCACGCTTGCGCCCGCGAACGCCGTTCCGGCCAACCGGGAGGACGCGATACGCCCGCCTGCTTCGATCCGGATCCTGATCTCGCGCACACCGTCGTTGCGAGCCACCGTTAACCTGACGTCGCTTCCAGCGGGTGTGAGGCCGATCCGGTTGCGCAGGTCGGTCGATCCGACAACGGCGCGTCCGTCAATAGCGGTGACGACATCGCCAACCCGCAAACCGGCGCGCTCGGCCGGTGAGCCCGACTCGACATTGGCGATCACGGCACCACGCAGGTCGCCGAGCCCAAGGGCCCCCGCGAGATCCGGAGTCACGTCCTGAATGCTTATGCCGATCCGGCCGCGGCGGACCTCGCCATGAGCAGCGAGCTGGCTCATGACGGTAACCGCCATGTTACTGGGCACCGCGAAGCCGATGCCGATATTGCCACCGGCCGGGCTTAGGATCGCCGTGTTGATTCCGACGAGCTTGCCGTCCAGCGTGACCAGCGCACCGCCCGAATTTCCCGGGTTGATCGAGGCGTCCGTCTGGATGAAATCCTCATAGCCTTCGTTGTTGATGCCACTGCGCCCGAGCGCGCTGACGATGCCGGAGGTCACCGTTTGGCCGAGGCCGAACGGGTTACCGATGGCAACAACATAGTCACCGACCTTCAGGCGATCGGAGTCGCCGATCTCCAAGGCTACGAGATTGCGGCTTTGGACCTTGAGCAAGGCGATGTCCGTCGCCTGGTCCGAGCCGACAAGCTCGGCGGGCAGGCGCCGTCCATCCTTCAGAGTCACCGCGATTTCCCGGGCGTTCGCCACAACATGGTGATTGGTGAGCACGTGGCCTCGCGCCGCGTCGACGATCACACCAGAGCCGGCGCTCACGCGCTGCTGAGGCGGCAGGCTGTCCGGCAGGTTGAAAAAGCGCCGGAAGAACGGGTCGTTGTAGAGCGGGTTGGACGCTGCGGGCGTCTCCGAAATGACAGAGATGTTGACGACCGCGGGAGTGACCCGTTCAAGAACAGGCGCAAGAGTCGGAAGTTGCCCCGCTATGCCCGGAACCGCCTGTGCGATGGCAGCAGAAGGCAGTCCGACCGCGATCGCGGCCGCCGCCCAGAGAACGATGATAGTTCGACGAACGACAGTGTCCTTTCTGATCATGAGCAATCTCCGTTTGGCCCATTGGCCTCCTCCTTTCCGCCTGAGATCAGACGGAAGATGTACAAACCGTCCCGGCATACGAGCCGGACCAGTTGCGCCGACATGCATGACGCCGTTGACAGCGGACGGTCGCCGACGAGCCCGATGCTACGGCCGGCGACCTCAGAGACCACATCGCGGCCGCCACCACGGTCGGCGCGCAGCGGTCCGGCAGAACGTTCTCGCAATCGCAGACGATAGATGGGTGCATGGCTGCAACTCACGCCGCCTTTCGTGCGCTGCTTGCTCCGCCGCCGGCCGCGGCCTTACTCACCAGCAAGGCCCGCTTGAGCTCGTCCAGACGGGCTGCGTCCGAGAACGGACGCGTGATGCGCTCCGCGCGAGCCGCTGTCTGAGCGCGTTCGGCGTTGCCCTCCACGACATAGGCCAAACCTTGCCGTTCAGCGTAGCGAACCGCTGAATCGAGCGTCGGAAAGCTGAGCTCGACTTGGGTCAACGTGTCGTTGCTGCCAGTCCAGCCCATCAGCGGCTCGATGAACGGCGCGCTGCGAGGCTCGAAACGGAGTTTCCAACCTTTCGTGCGCGCCTTTCCCGAAGTCATCACCGACCGGGACGGCTTGTAGATCTGTGCAACCGCGTCCCCCGGGAACATCGAGTGCCCTATCAGAAGCGGCGGAACCCAATTGTCGTTGGCGGACCACGTCCACGGCCTGCCAGCTGACATGCCGTTCTCCGTCTGTCTGCGTTTCTCCATCATTGCTTATCCCTCCCATTCTGGCGAAGCACGCCGCTGACGGCGGCCTATCGGCCCGCCGCCAGCGATCGGCCTGTCAGCTCTTGATCGCGATGCGCTTCACCTGCGACTGCGCCTTCGCGCTCTTCGGCAGCACGATGTTCAGCACGCCGTTCTTGAACCGCGCGGCGATCTCGTCATCGTCCACCTCGACGCCGAGCGGAATGCGGCGCTCGAAGCGGCCGTAGAAGCGTTCCGAGAACTGCTTGTCCTTGTCCTCGGCTTCCGAGCGCTTCTCGCCCTTCAGCGTCAGCACGCCGTCACCGAGCAGGACCTCGATGTCCTTCTCGTCGAGGCCGGGTACTTCCGCGCTAACCCTGATCTCCTTGTCGGTCTCGGCGATCTCGACATTCGGCCAGGCCGCGCTGAACGACGACAGAGAACTGAACGCCGGCAGGCGGCTGTCGACGGAACGGAAGACGTCATCAAAGAGCCGGTTCATCTCGCGGCGCAGCGAAAGAAACGGGCTACGGTCCTCGTCACGAAGCATGATGGGGGCCGGGTTGTTGGCGCGGCCCCACGGGATCAGATCACGGACACTCATGTCGCTTCTCCTTCTGTTCGGAATTGGCAAAGCTTTCCCGTGGGTGCCGGGCGCGCTGCCCGGCACCTTCCAGGAACCGCGCTAACAGAAAGCCTCAGGCGGCGCGTCTCTCGGTTTCGGCCTGCATGGCCTCGTCCCTCAGCAACGCCTCGCCGGTCGTGATGCCGATCCGACGCGGCTTCATGTCCTCGGGGATCTCGCGCTTCAAGATGACGGTCAGCAGACCGTTCGCGAGGTTAGCGCCTAGGACTTTCACGTGGTCGGCAAGCTCGAAGCGGCGTTGGAATGTACGGCCCGCAATACCGCGATGCAGATACTGCCGTTTCTCCTCAGCCTCGCCGGACTTCTGGCCCACTATCATGAGCACGCTCTGCTCCTGCGTGATGATCAGCTCGTGCTCGGTGAAACCGGCCACCGCCATCGTGATTCGATACTCGTCCTCACCCGACTTGACGATGTCGTAGGGCGGCCAATTGTCGATGGACGCGACGCGTCTCGCATTCTCGAGGGCGTTCAACATCCGGTCGAAGCCAACGCTCGAGCGGAACAGGGGAGAGAAGTCGAAAACGGCGCTCATAGCCACATCCTCCTTTGAGCAACATGGATACAAGGCTCCCCTGGATCGCCGGGCGCCGCTGGCACCCACTCGACCCATGCCGGCCCCAGGATTGGCGGCCGACGCCCTGTGATCTAGTTCAGCGCCTTATCAGTTCAAGACGGCTCGGCGCCGGATCAGTCTCGAACGCGATCGAACCGCCAAGCCCTCGAACTACCCGCGCAGCGGATTCGGGTTGGTCAAGGCGGCCTGCCCCTGAAGGCGAAAAGAGCCGGGATCGGTTGAGCGCCATATCGGCGCGCCGCTTCAGGATTCGCGTCCACATCGCCAACCGCCTCGCATGACGTCTCGCGGCGATGGTTCCACGGGCTGGCGAAGTGGCGTGGCCGATGTCTTGCCGCGCCCCGTCCAACGCTTGCAAAGCCGGCCTCCGGCCGCTACACCCCTGCCCGGCCGTCGGCCCCTGCTGGGGGATAGTTTAACGGTAGAACAACCGGCTCTGACCCGGTTAGTCTAGGTTCGAATCCTGGTCCCCCAGCCAATCTCCCTAGAATCCTGATTTAGTGGGCCTTTTTGGAACCGACGCCCCCGTTGTCCGGGCGCGGCTCATTCGATCCAGCCGTCCGATTTCGGCCGCTTATGGTCCTCATCCCGGCGTTGGAACAACCCCGCCCAAGGCCCCGGGATATCGCATCGAGAACGCCTTCTGTCGTCTTCAGGACTGCCGAGGGCGCTCTCGAGGGATGTCGTGCGCCAACCCGCCTGAGGCGACGCGGTTCAGCCGATATACCCGTTGCCGTTGAGGTCCTGTTCGAAGCCATTCTCGAGCGCTCGCAGCACAGGATCGCTCGCCGACACCACGCCGAGCACCGACGAGGCGTAGTTTCCAGCGCTGTTGGTATGCCAGACGGTGAACTGGTCGGCCGTGCCGTTTTTCCAGACCACGTCATAGCCGCCGCCCGATGCCTCGGCGCTGATCGGCGTCCATGCGCCGAACTGGCCGGCGATGACGTCGGCGCCGAAGTACTTCAACGATTGGGCTGAGCCGCCGGCGTCTTCGACGAAGAAGCGGTCGACGACCGCGTTCAAGTTGGTCGATCCGTTCCCCTCGATCTCGGTCGTGACAGGACCGATTGTCCCGTCGCCGTTGAGGTCGTGGGCGAAGCCGGTCTCGAGCGCCTGCAGCGCGTACGTACCGCCCGACACGGCGCCGATCACCGATGAGACGTAGTGGCCGCCACTGTTGGTATGCCAGACGGTGTACTGGTTGGCGGTGCCGTTCTTCCAGGCCACATCGTAGCCGCCGCCCGATGCCTCGGCGCTGATCGGCGTCCATCCCCCGAACTGGCCGGCGATGACGTCGGCGCCGAAATACTTCAGCGAGGGGCCCGACGCGCCGCCGTCGTCGAGGAAAAAGCGGTCCACGACGGCGCTCAGGCTGGTCGACCCGATCGTTTCGATTACAGTCGTGACGAGGCCGATTGTCCCGTCACCGTTGAGGTCATGGGCGAAGCTGGTCTCGAGCGCCTGCAGCGCGTAGGTGTTGCCCGACACGGCACCGATCACCGACGAGGTGTAGTGGCCGCTGCTGTTGGTGTGCCAGACGGTGTACTGATTGGCCGTACCGTTCTTCCAGGCGACGTTGTAGCCGCCGCCCGATGCCTCGCCGCTGATCGGCGTCCATCCCCCGAACTGCCCGGCGATGACTTCGGCGCCGAAATACTTGAGCGAGGGGTTGGCGCCGCCGTCTTCGACGAAGAAGCGGTCCGCGACGGCGCTCAGGCTGGTCGACCCACTCACCTCGATCTCCGTCGTGACGAGGCCGGTTGTCCCGTCGCTGTTGAGATCTTGGGCGAAGCTGGTCTCGAGCGCCTGCAGCGCGTAGGTGTTGCCCGACAAGACACCGGTCAGCGACGAAGTGTAGTGGCCGCTGCTGTTGGTGTGCCAGACGGTGTACTGATCGGCCGTGCCGTTCTTCCAGACCACGTCGTAGCCGCCGCCCGACGTCTCGGCGCTGATCGGCTTCCATCCCCCGAACTGGCCGGCGATGACGTCGGCACCGAAATACTTCAGCGCGGGACCAGGTGCGCCACCGTTGTCGACAAAGAAGCGATCGGCGACCGCGCTCAGGCCGGTAAAGCCATTCGTCTCGATCTCCGTCGTGGCGAAGCCGACTGTCCCGTCGCCATTGAGGTCCTGGTCGAATCTGGTCTCGAGCGCCTGCAGCGCGTACATGCCGCCCGATACGACGCCGAGGGCCGACGACGTGTAGTTGCCGCCGCTGTTGATGCGCCAGACGGTGTACTGGTCCGCCGCGCCGTTCTTCCAGACCACCTCGTAGCCGTCTCCCGACGGCTCGGCGCTGATCGGCGTCCATGCGCCGAACTGACCTATGACGACGTCCACGCCGGAAAACTTCAGCGTGGGAGTCGACGAACCGGAGGCGATGACGTAGAGGCCGTCGACCTCGCTCAGGCTGGCCAATCCATTCGCTTCAATAAGGACAGACATATCCCACTCCCCCGAACAACCATTTCCCGATTCGCCGGACCAACCGCGGCGCTGAACTATCCAAACCGCCTACCGCCCCATCACGCCAGCGGTGGTCAACGCTCCCGAAACGTGCGCGCGATCTGCTCGCGCAGGGGCTTGAACAGGTAGCCCAACGGGCTACGCGCATCGGTCTGGATGAAGGCTTCGATCGGCATTCCCGGCAGGAGCCGGAAATCGCCGAGCTTCTTGAGGTCGATATCCGACAAGCCGATCCGCACGACGTAGTACGACATGCCCGGCATCTGGCCGGACTGGGTATCCTTCGTCAGGTCGGCCGAAACCCGCGTCAGCACGCCGGAGATGTCGGGCGACGTGCGCTGGTTGCCGGCCATGACGCGAATGAGGGCGTGCGAGCCTTCCGAAACCTGATCGATATCCTGCGGCGCGACCTTGGCCTCGACGACCAGGGCGTCGCTCTGCGGCACGATCAGCATGATCGTCTCGCCGGTGCCGATGACGCCGCCGACCGTGTGGACGGCGAGGCTGTGCACCACCCCGGCCTGCGGCGCGCGGATATCGACGCGACGGAGCTGATCCTCGGCGGCGGTCAGTCGCTCGCGCAGTTCCGCGGTACGCCCCTGGACGTCGCGCAGCTCCTTGAGCACCTCCGTGCGGAAATCCTGATCGAGCTGGATGATCTGCAGCGCGGTTTCGCTGATCTTCCCGCGGGCGCGCGCGGTCTCGGCAACGTAGTGGCCCCGCTCTCCATCGAGACGGGCCCGGTCGCGCTCGAGCAGCATCACGCGCGAGATCGGCACCAGCTTCCGGGCCCACAGATCGCGGAGCCCCTCGAGCTCGGTGGTGATGAACTTGATCTCGAGTTCCTTGGCGGCGATCTGCGCCTTCAATCCGCTGATCTCCTCCTCGCTCTGGGAGATCCGTTCACGCAACTGGGCGCGATGGCCGGACCGGGCGCTGCCCCGGTTCTCGAACAGCTTCACCTCGTCGATCATCGACTGCTTGACCGCCTTCTCCCCCGCGCGGGCGACCAACTCGTCGGGAAACACCAGGCTTTCGCCCCCGTCGCGTTCCGCGATCAGCCGCGCCTGCCGCGACAGCAGCTCGTCGAGCTGCGACCGCACCATGCCCAGCGTGGCGCGCGTTACGGTATCGTCGAGGCGCATCAGGACCTGTCCGGCCTCGACCTTGTCGCCTTCGCGCACCAGGATTTGCCCGACGATGCCGCCCGCGGAGTGCTGGACCTTCTTTACGTTCGACTCGACGACGATCGAACCCGAGGCGATCACCGCGCCGGACAACTCGCTGAAGGTCGCCCAACCGCCAAAGCCGCCGACGAGGACGAGGGCGAGCACAAGGCCCAGACGATTGAGCCGGGCGATCGCCTGGCGCGGCGTCTGATCCGGTCGCGTGACGTCGGGAGCTGCCATGTCATGCACCGCCGGCGTTCTCGCCGACGACCTTCAGATTGACGTTGGGAACCGGCTGGGCCGGCCGAGGCGCGAGGCGCTGCATGATCTCGTCGCGCGGCCCGAACATCATCTGGGTACCGCCGCTCACGACCAGCACCTTGTCGCAGACGGCGAGTGCCGACGGGCGGTGGGCGATCAGGACGACGATCGCGCCGCGCGCTTTGGCGTCCTTGATGGCGTGCGCCAGCGCCGCTTCGCCTTCGGCGTCGAGATTGGCGTTCGGTTCGTCGAGCACGATCAGGAACGGGTCGCCATAGAGCGCGCGCGCCAGGGCGATGCGCTGCCGCTGGCCGCCGGAGAGGGCGGCCCCCGCCTCGCCGAGCGGCGTGTCGTAGCCCGACGACAGCTGCACAATCATTTCGTGCGCGCCGGCGGCACGCGCCGCCTTCAGCACCGCCTCGCTGTCGGGCGCCTCGGCCATGCGCGCGATGTTCTCGGCGACCGTGCCGTCGAAGATCTCCACATTCTGCGAGACGAAGCCGATATGACGGCCCAGCGCCGTGGAGTTCCACTGATCGATGGCCGCTCCATCGAGCCGGACCGAGCCGCGCCCTGGCTGCCAGATGCCGACCAGGACCCGGGCCAGCGACGTCTTGCCGGACCCGCTCGGCCCGACGACGCCGACCGCTTCGCCGGCCGCCAGCCGGAAGCGCACATCGCGCAGGACCGCGTTGCTCCGGTCGGGTGTGACGATGGTCAGCTGCTCGACATCGAGGCTGCGTTGCGGGCGCGGCAGGGTCGTCTGGGCTTTCGCGACCGGCATCCGCGAGAGCAGCTCCGACAGCCGCCGTACGCCCTCGCGCGCGCCGACGAAGCCGCGCCAGTTGCCGATCGCCGTCTCGATCGGCGCCAGCGCCCGGCCCATCATGATCGAGGCCGCCATCATGGCGCCGGCGGTCAGCTCCTGATGAATGACCAGATAGGCGCCCACACCGAGGATCAGGGACTGAAGCAGCAGCCTGACGACCTTGGTGATCGCGCTATAGGTGCCGATCACGTCGGTCGAGCGTTGCACGGCGCCGAGATATCGGCTGTTCACGGCGTTCCAGCGCTTGGCCAGCGCCGGCATCATGCCAAGCGCGACGGCCGTCTCGCTGTTGCGCCGGCTTCCTTCGATCAGCGCGGCGCGCAGGCCGGTGTCGCGAGCCAGGACCTTCGACGGATCACGGCTGGAGCGTTCGGTGAGGAACGTCAGCGCGATCAGGATGAGCACGCCGGCCAGCGAGAGCACGCCCAGCCAGACGTTGATCAGAAAGCACACGAACAGGAAGACCGGCACCCAGGGCAGGTCGACGATGGCGATCGGACCACCACCGCTGAGGAACCCGCGGATCTGGTCGAGGTCGCGGACCGGTTGATGCGCTTCGCCGGGCTGGCGGGCGACGATGCCCAGCTGGATGACCGAATCGTGCACGGTGGTCGCCAGCTGCTGATCGAGCGCGGCCGAGGCGCGCGCGACGATGCGGCCGCGGATCAGGTCGAAAGCGCCCTGGAAGGCATAGGCGCCGACCAGGCAGACCGTCAGCGCCACCAGGGTCGGCACGCTGCGCGACGCCAGGACGCGATCGTAGATCTGCAGCATGTAGAGCGGCGCGGCGAACATCAGGATGTTGGCCACGCCCGAGAACAGCGCCACGCTCCAGAACGCGCGGCGGCAATCCTGCAGCGCCTTCGCGACATCGGGATGGGTGGGTGTTAGCTGAAGGGTCCGCTGATTCACGACACGCACGACGCAGGAGTGGCCAACGAAATTAGCGCGATGCCGCGGGACCGAAACGGCGCGGTCCGCCCGCGCCAGGTCGTGCCGACGTCATACCCGAACAGAACAAGTACATCCGCAATCATGGTAATACGTTCTTTATAAGGAACTGAGTAAATACTAGAGGATAAGCAGTAAATAGTCGAGATATTGTAATCTATATTTCCGATAAATCAGTCAGTTACTAAGCCTTATTTCCCAGCGTCGTGATCGAGATCTTGCCGTCTTTACCCATGGTGCGAAGCTTCACCTGCTTGCCCTTGAATTGCGTCTCCTCGAGCCGCTTGACGAACTTCGGAATGGCCCGGCGGTCGCCAGCGACGGCGATGAGCCAGGGGATGTCGCCGGAGGCCCACTCGCTGGGCCGCAGCAGCAGCGGCTTGTCGAGATCCTTGGACAGCCGCTTGTCGATTTCCGGCGATACCGTCGCCCACAGCGCCACGGCGACGGGTACCAGCAGGACGCTGTCGGCGGGCGACTTCGTCTCGGCCCCCGGTGCACCGGCCGGCTTCTCCGCGCGGGACTGGGCGATGCGCCACTGTCCCGACAGGATCGGCGGGATGACCAGCCATTCGAGCTCGGCGAGGCGGAGGTTCTTGAAGCCGGGATCGCGCATGAGCACGGCGACGACGTCGGCGAAGGTCTGCGCCATCCGTTCGCGGCGCGCGGCGCTGCTGCGGGCGGTCGACGTCATGCCGGCCGCAGCCGGCTGGCCGCCCGCACCATTGGCGGCGGCGTGAACTGAAACGGATTCTGACTGAAAATTATTCATCGTATCCCCCGGGCTGGTTCCAGCCTTGCTTCGCGGCACGCCCAATATTGTGGGTTGCCCGTCCTGCTAAACGCATCGTGGCCACGGGCGGGCGAGTATGGTGCCCGCCCGTGGATATTCATCAGACCAGGTCGAAGTGAGCCGCGGTGACAGACGCGTTGGCCTGGAATATGCCGATGAGCGACAGTTCCGCAGCCGACGTCTCGCCACCGCCCGCCTGGACCCACTGCCAGAGCGAGAAGTTGTTGCCATCGGAGGCGTCGGCCACCAGCAGCACATCCTCGCCGTTGCCCGCGTCCGTGAAGTTGAACTTCGTGTTGAAGGCGGTCGACACGGATGCCGCATTGCCGAGATCGGCTGTCGTCACAGCGCTGTTGAGCAGTATTGCCTCGATGTCACCGTTGCCGGTTCCGATGTCGACCGTGACAGCGGCCCCACCGGCGGTCTGCACGGAGAACAGGAAGCTGTCGTTGCTGTTGCCGTCGTCGAGGGCTGTGTCGAGCGCCCCGCCGAAGACCACCCTGTCGATCTGCGCGGCCGTACCGGTCGCGTCGAAGTTGCTGACGGTGTCGCCGAACTCCGTCGTGTTGTCGAACCTGATCGTATCCTGCGCATCGTCGTCGGCCGCGCCGGTGTTGATCACGTCCGCGCCCACGCCACCGATCAGGAGATCGCCGGCCGCGCCGCCGTCGAGCGTATCGGCGCCGCCGCCGCCGGTCAGCGCGTTGGCCGCGCCGCTGCCGGTCAGGACGTCGACCTGCGCCGTTCCGACCACGTTCTCGACGCTGGTGAGCGACGCGAAGCCGCTCGCCGTCCCCGCACCCAGGTTCACGGTCACCCCGACGGTCGACCCGCTGTAGTCCACCGTATCGCCGGTGCCGGCACCGAGGTTCGCGTTGATGGCTTCGACGCCGGTGACCGCGCCGCCTTCGATCGGCGAGAGCACCGAGCCATTCCACACCACATCGAGCGTGTCGTTACCCGCGGTACCGAGGATGTTCAAGGTGTCGGTACCCGAGCCGCCATCGACCACATCGGCGCCGTCACCGATGGTGTAGTTGATCGTGTCGCTGTCGGCGCCGCCGTTGAGCGTGTCGGTGCCGGTGCCGCCCGTGAGGGTGTCGTTGCCGGCGTCGCCGTTCAACGTGTCGTTGCCGCCGTCGCCGGCCAGCACATCGCTGCCGCCGCCGCCGCTCAGCACGTTGACGCCACCGTTGCCGGTCAAGGCATCGCCGCCGGATCCACCGATGAAGTTCTCGATCGATACGACGACATCGGAGGTGGCGGCCGTGGTGCCCGACCCGCCGACGAGGATCGGCGCGGCACCACCCAGGTTGACCGTCAGGCCCGTGGCGTAGGCCGAATAGTTGGCGGTATCGGTACCGGCGCCGCCATCGAGCGTGTCGCGAAGGTTGTCCACCGTCGCGACCAGCGTGTCGTTGGCGCCGCCGCCGGCGAGCACGTTGGCGGCGGTGTTGCCGGTCAGCGTGTCGGCCTGGTTGCTGCCCGTCAGGTTCTCGAAGTTGAGCAGCGTGTCGGCCTCGCCGCCAGCCACCCCGTCGACATCCTGCGCGGTCGCGATCGCGAGGGAGATAACGACCCCCGTGGCCGCGTTGGCATAGCTCACCGTATCCGTGCCGCCCTGGCCGTTCAGCGTATTGCTGCCGCTGTTGCCAGTGATGACGTTGTTCGAGCCGTTACCGGTGCCGTTGATGTTGGCGGTGCCGAGCAAGGTCAGGTTCTCGACGTCGCCATCGGTGATCGTGTACGTGGCGCCCGCCGTCGTCAGCAGGGCCTGCACGAGGTCGGTACCATCGCCGCCGAACTCCTGGACGACGTCAGCGGTGTCATGGACGGTGAACGTGTCGTTGCCGGAGTCGCCGACCAGCGTGTTGGTCTGGCCCGCGAGCCCGATCAGATTGTCGTCGCCGTTTCCGCCGGTGACGTTCTCGATGTTGGCGATCGAGGTGAAGCCCGAAGCCGTTCCGGTCGTCAGGTTGACCGTGACGCCAGCCGCCGAGCCCTGATAGTTCAACGTATCGGTACCGCCGAGCATGTCGGCGGTCACGGACTCGACGTTGACGATCGTGCCGTTTCCGCTGTCGCCGAACTCCGTCAGCGCGGTGCCGTTGAACGTCACCAGCAGTGTCTCGCCGCCGGTCGTTCCGGTGAGCACCAGTGTGTCGAAGTCGGCGCCACCGTCGACATCGTCGTCGTCGTCGCCGGCGGTCCACCTGATGGTGTCGTTGCCGCCGCCGCCGAAGATGACGTCGTCGTTGTCGCCGCCGGTGAGCTGGTCGTTGCCTTCGCCACCGTCCAGCACGTCTTCCTCGTCCATGCCGAACAGCACGTCGTCGCCGCCCAAGCCCACGAGGCGATCGTCGCCGTCGTCACCGTAGACGATGTCGGTCAGGCCGCTGCCGGAGATGGTGTTCCCGGCATCCGTCCCGGTCCTGATGTTGAAGACTTCGTTCGTGAAAAGCCCGCCGCTGTCCGTCGACCGGACGTTGAGCACGTAGGTCGTGTTCGCGGCCAGGCCACCGGTGCGCGACACGACGCCACCACTCGTCACCACGAACGCCGCGTCGCCTACCTGTTTGGTGTATGTGTGTGTGCCGCCATCGAGATCGACGGTGCTAAGGTTGGCGATCACGTCTGGCGAGCCCAGCGTGCCCGGTAGCGTCGACTCCGTCGGCCGCACGCCGTTCCAGCCGATGTCGCTCGGCGTCGCGGTGGGCGTACCCTCCACCACCATGTCGTTGAGCAGGATGGTGAACTGGCGCACCGCGACCAGGGTTCCGCCAAGTGCCGGATCGGTGTCGTAGCTGTTGATGACAACCTGGTACTGGTTGTCGACCGGTGACTGGACCGCCTCGTAATCCAGCATCGTCGGCCCGCCCTGGTCGACCACCAGGGAGTAGCGCGGGAAGTTGTTAACGTCGACGCCGTTGCGGATGACCTTGAAGCGGCCGCCGGCGTTGTTGGCGGGATCGATCTGGTGGAACAGCGTGTTCAGATCGACGTCGGCCGGCGGGTTGCCGCCGATCGGCTCCGGATCGTAGTCGAGGTTGAAGGGGATCTGCAGCCCGACGATCGTGCCGCTCAGCGCGTTCTCGCTGACGCTGTACGCCACGGTCGGATTGTCCGTCGGCGCCGAGTAGACACGCTCAGTCACGCCGTTGACATCCTTGAACACGGCGACCGCGCGCAGGACATGCCCCGGATCGACGGAGCGAACGGTGTAGGTCTGCGATGTCTGGATCGTGGTCCAGCCAGAGTTGTTGCCGAACTCCGTGGTCTGCCACTCGAAGTTCAGGCCGATCGGCAACCCATTCGAGCCGAGCGGCGCTTCACTGGAACCGATACCGGTCAGGGTCGGGACCAGGACCTGGCCGACATAGGGCGTGACCTTACCGTCATATGGCGTGGGATCGCCGATCGTCACGACGCCGCCACTGATGATTGAGCCGGGGCCAGCGATCCTGATGGTCTGGTCGGCGAAGGTGAGGCGCTCGATATTCTTGAGCAGATCGGTGTCGTCGGTCAGCGCCCCTCGGCTGCTGGGGAGCTGGACCCCGTTGACGACCGCGCCGACAGCGCCGGTGTCGCGATCACGCACGGAGATGAAGCCGTCGCCATTCAGATCGTAGGCGGCCTGGACAACGCCACTGACGATCGCGCCCTCGCCTTCGATATCGTACTCGAGCTTGGTGCCCTGGAAGATCGCCGTGTCGACGTCGTTCGCGTCGTTCCTCGAGCCGACCAGGGCGACCTGGCTGCCATCGCTGTTCAGGATCTCGCGCACGACGCTCATGTTGCCGGGGCTGATGGTGCGATCCAGCATCAAGGACGTCAGCGACCGGCCGCCAAAGGCCACGCTCGCATAGTTGGGGCTGCCATCGGCGTTGGTGTTGTAGACCTTGCCGGCGAACTCACCCATGACCGCGGTATCCGTGGTCATCGAATCCGCGGCGTACGTCCCCGCGTTCGGACCGGTCGGGATAACGATCTTGATGCGCACGTTCAGCCAGGCATCGCCGTCGAGGATGTCGTAGCCGCCGCGACCGCGCAGGAAGTCGCTGCCGTCACCGCCGAGCAGGATGTTGCCGTCGCGGAAGCTCGAGACCGGCGCGGAGCCGGGGACCGGCGACGCGCCGCCGAACAGCGTCTGTCGCGCACCGGCGTTGCCGCCGACGCCGATCGCGTCGCCCATCAGCCGTTCGAGGCCGGCGATGCGGTTGATGCCTTCCTGGGTGAGCAGGTGATCGGCGAACAGTTCGGTCGGCACCGAGTCGGGCGCCGATGAGCCGCCACCCTTGTGGCCGCGGTCGTCGCCGTCCAGCGTGTCGCCGTACTTCCAGCCCGACAGGGCCTCGACCTGGTCGAAGCGGTCGCGCAGGACATCTTCCGGGATGGTGGTGAAGATCGGGATCTGCAGGTCGAACTTGACGCCCGCGGTATCGTACTTGGCGATGCCCCAGTCGAAGCCGAACATGCCTTCGTAGCGATACACGCTGGGCCCGGAGCCCATGATGTCGTCGCCCGACTCCGCGTCGTAGTCGGTCTCGTCGCCCTGCCCGAACAGGACGTCGTGGCCGATGATCGGGCTGTTGAAGAACAGCTCCGAGTTCTCGCCGGCGATGGTGTCGAACCCACCGCCGCCTTCGACCCAGTCGTCGCCCTCGTTGCCGAGCAGGAAATCCTTGCCCATGCCGCCCAGGATGAAGTCGGTCCCGACGCCGCCGAACACCTCGCTGGCATCCTGGCCGAGCACGATGTAGTCCTGGCCCTGGTCGCCGAACAGCAGGTCGGCGCCGCGCGCGGAGGTGATGACGTCGTCGCCCTGGTTGCCGCGCAGCACGTCGTCGCCGAACGGATCCTCGATGATGTCGTTGCCCAAGCCGCCGAAGACGTCGTCCGACTCGGTCATGCCGTTGAGGTAGTCGTCGCCGCCGTCGCCCCACAGCGCGTCGATGCCGCTGTCGCCGTAGATCCGGTCGTTGCCCTCGGTGCCGCCAAGCACGTAGTGCTCGCCGCCCAGAACCCTGAGGTAGCCGCCGACATCGTGGACCACCGAGCCGACGGTGACGGTCGACGCTCCGGTGTAGTCGCGAACGACCTTGGGCCCGAGGATGCCCTCGAGGACCGGATTGCTGCCATCCCACAGCGGGTCGTTGCCGGCCGCCGCGCCGTTATAGTCGGCCTGGGCGATACCGCGATCGAGCTCGATGATGTGGTCGGGCGTGACGAACAGCGCGCCGTTGATATGCGTCGAATAGATGTCGCCCAGCGCGGTGTTGCGCATGACGATGTCGGCGAAGGTGTTGGGCTCGAGGTTGTTGAGGAAGTTCGTGCCCTGCGTCCGGGTCAGGTAGTACAGCCGGTCGCCGAACTGCAGATTCTCCATCTGCGCTTCGAAGACATAGTTGAACGTGACGCCCAGCATGCCGCCGAATTCCGGGCTCTTCTCGGCCAAGCCGCCGATCCACAGATCGACCAGGTTGAGGCCGCCCTTGTCGCCGGCATAGGCGTTGCGGGCGTTGAGGAAGTCGAGGCGGTCCAAGGCCACCGTACCATCCGCATCCGGGCCATCGACACCGAACACCAGCTCTTCGGCGGCCGCGCGCTTCTCGGCGAGCGTGCTGACCGAGGTAATGCTGGTGTGCGTGCCGTAGGCGGCGATGAAGTTGACGATCGACGCCGCGTTCTTGATGTTCTGCGCGAAATCGAACCAGCTCTCATAAGGCTTGAGGTCGGCGAGGCCGGTGTCGTTGTAGAGCTGCGCGCGGGTCTCGTTGAGCGAGGGGATGCCCGTCTCGCGGCCGCGCGAGAGGTTGAGCGCCGCCAGGTCGAGCGGCAGCCCGAGCAGGTTGCTGCGGACATCGGTGACGATGAACTCATCGATCGCGTTGCCGACGTCGAGCGACAGGCCGCGGATCAGGTTGGCGTTGATCTCTTCGAGCGTGGCGCCGCTGCCGATATAGGCCTGCGGATTGAGGAACACCGCCAGCAGCGTCTGCTGGTCGGTCTCGTTGTTGAGCAGATTGAGGTTGTTGTCCAGCCGGTCGACCGTGCCGGTCAGCATCGAGTGGCCGAAGCGGTACACCGTGTGGGCGAACTCCGCGACGATCGCCGGATTGACGTCGGGGCTGGTGTTGAAGACGAACGGGTCGACCATCGGCTGGATGCGCCGCGCGAACTCCTCGAACACCATATGCTGGTACTGCATCTCGGTCGCGAAGCGGGCCGCCTGGAACAGGCGCTCGCCGTCCCACACGAGACCGGCAGGGCTTGCCGGCACCGCCGCCACGTCGACCAGCAGCCACTCGTTGATGAAGGCGAGGTCGCCGGTGGCGATGATCGTCGCCTTGTTGGCGTCGACCAGACGGTTGTGCTCGGAGTGGAAGATGCTGTGGACGGCGGTCAGCGCGATGTTCTCGTTGCCGCGACCGTCGCCGGTGACGAAGTGCGCATTGAGCATCTCGTCGTCGTAGGTGTTCGCCAGTCCGTCGTCGCCGACTCCCGGATCCGCATCGGCCACCTGGTCGACTTCGCCGGCGTCCTTGATGCCGTTGTGATTGGTGTCGACAAAACCCGGCGACGCATGGTGCGCGATGTCGTTGAGGAACGCGTGGCCGGTGCCGATGGAACCCGCCGTGGTGATGCCGGCGGCCGTGCCTTCCTTGAGCCAGTTGGCGGCGTGGGTCGCGTCCGGCGCCATGACCATCTGGGCGTAGCCGTTGGGCCCGGCGATGAACTTGCCGTACTGGTCGGTCAGCAACAGCGGAACGTTGTGCACGTCATGATCGGTCAGCCTGATGCCCAGCATCGTGAGCGCCTGGGCCTTGACGTCGGCCCAGTTGCCGATCGCGCCGGCGACCGAGCCGGTCGCGCTGGAGCCATCGAGCATCTTGCCGGTGCTGACCGCGTCGCCGGCCGAGTTCAGCACATACTCGCGCAGGAAAACCTGGTGCGAAGGATGCGATGTGTAGGTCTGGTTCTGGTCGACGAACGAGGTCGTGGTGTTCTCTTGACCCGTCACGCCGTTGACCGTCTTCGGCGTCGCGCGGGTCAGCGCCATGAACTGGAGATGCGCGGGGAGATTGTCCGCGGCTTCGTTCACCACCGTGCCCGGATCGTCGACGAGAATGCCATCGGCGCCGGCGATCAGCGGGTCATCCGGCTGCAGCGGAATGTAGACGGTGCCGTTGCCGCCCTTGGTGACCAGATCCAGGCCGTGATCGAAGAACTGGCCGAAGAAGGTCATCCACGAATTGAAACCGGGCGACAGGCCGATGTCCGGTGACTGGTTGGGGATCGTCTGCAGCCACTCATTGGCGGCCGCGACGTTCGCGGGATTGGTGAACCAGGCTAGGGTCGGCGGGAACGCATGGTGCTCCTCGAAGGCGGCGACCGACAGCGGGTTGCTCAGGAACGTAGCGATCGCCGCCGGGTTGTTGACCGACATGTCGACGATGAGGTTCGAAATGATGCGAGGGTCGGCGTCGACGACGTTGCCGTTCAGGCCGTAATTGCCCTGAACCAGGATGCCCCCGGGGCCAGGGCCATTGAGATCGAACGAATCGCCGTCGGTGTCGTTGCGGTAGACGGGGTCGGTCAGGCGCGGGAACAGCGTGTCAGCGGCGCCAAGCAGCGACTGGCCGGCGACGAGGCTGTTGAAGGACCCATCGACGGTGCGCAGTCCGAACGGGGCGATCGCCGCATCGGCGGCGGACAACCCATAGGTGTCCATGATCGACTGCAGGATCGTCTTGGGCGCCGTCAACGGCGTGTAGCCCACCGACGTATCCTCAGCGATCTTGATCTGCTTCAGGATGAATTCGAGGTCGGCCTTATTGACCGTGAAGCTGGTCGTCATAGCTATTCCCCCGGGAAAAATTTATTCGATCCCCAGCGGATATTTGCAGGACGCAAGCCAAGAATAAATGTCGTGAAAAAAGTTGAGCATTATCAACGCGTCGCGCGCCATTCACGCGAGATCGCTATACTGGGAAGTGAGCATTCAGAGATTAAAATAAGTGAGTGAATTGAAGGAATTGCGGACCACTTCCAACCAATTTCCACGCGCGGCTGGGAGTTCTTCAGCGATTTTTCAGTCCGACCGGTAAAACAGAGCGCACAAAAAGGAGGCTCGTTGACGACGGACTGACGAGTTGGCAGTGCGTGTGAGTAAGATTTCTGACATCACACTGACAAATGAGCCTGAAACTTCACACTGATTTCCATTAGAAGTGGATGGAATAGTGATCTGCCCACTTTATTGATTACGGCGATGGCTTTTCACGCTTTGTCCCGCGCGGCACGCACAGCTTCGGACAGCGCCTCGGTTTACACCGCCATCAAAGCGTGCCCAAAAAACAACCTAAACGAGCGGGCCCTTTGCCAAGGTCGGAGAGTTGCGATTCGAGCATGGCGGCCTTTCACTCCGCGCTTGGATCGAGCGCGGCCACGGGACCCGGCAGCAGATCGAACGCAGGGATCGGGTTTGGTGATGGCGTAAGCGCGCCTGCCGCTACTGAAGTCGCCGAGGAAGCATCGAACCAGCCGCGGCGAGAACTCGGGCGGCGATCAGCATGGCCGCATGCACTTCTATTCGGCAGCTACACGACGGTCTTGACCACCACCATGTGGCTCGCGACGCGGCGCACGCCCTCGATGGTTTCCGCCAGCGCCCGGCACGCGTCGATCTCGCGCGTCGTGCCGGCTTCGCCCCACAGATGGACGACACCCGCCTCGACGATCACGTTGGCGACGATCGCGCCGGCCCAGTGCCTTGCCTTGAGCTCCGCCAGCAGGCGCTCACGGATCACCTGATCGTCGACATCGGGCGCCGGTTGCGCGGACGGATCGATCGCCAGCAGCGCGCGCAGCATGTCGCTGCGACTGACGATGCCGATCAGGCGATGCCCTTCCATCACCGGGAGACGTTTGATGGTGTGCCGATCCATGAGCTCGGCCAGCTCGCGCATCGAGGTGCGGGCGTTGGCGACGATCACGTCGCGGCTCATCACGTCGGCTACCAGCCGACCATGCGAACGCAGGAACGCCGAGGCTTGCCGCAGGTCGCTGGTGAGCAGCCCGCGCCACCACGGGGAGCGCTTCTCCGAGCGCAGCTCGCCGCGCCGCATGAGATCGGATTCGCTGATCAGGCCCACGAGCCTGCCGTCGGCGTTCAGCACCGGCAGGGCGCTGATGCGCCGCCCCAGAAGCATCCGCGCCGCCTCGTAGACGCTGGTCTCGGGCGAAACCGTCACCACGTCCGGCGTCATGATGTCGATGGCCTTCATGGCGATCCCGCAGCCTCTCGTTGAAAGCCCCCGCACCGTGGCGCGAAGCCGCCGCCGCCGCCTTGACCTGGCTCAACGCGCCAGCCCATCGGGCGCCGCGCGGATCCGCCGATGATTCGACCGCGGAATTGATCGACATCAAAGCGTCCGGGCGGTTTTGGGCGCATGCAGGGCGCGTCAACCGCGTGAGGTGCCATGATGTCCGATGGAGAGATCGTTTTCCTCGCCCTGGTGATGGGCTGCTTCGCCGCCTTCGCCGTGTCCGTGATGTGGTTGCGCGCCGACTACGTGAAGCGCCGCCCGTCGACGGTCGACCACCAGCGGATGCAGATGGCCGAGTAGGCGCGGCCCTCCACCATCGCGGCGTACCGCCATCGGCGACGATGGTGGTACGCGCTCGCGTGCCTCACGGCCGCATGAAGGCCATCGGTTCATCGTCGTCGAGGTTCTCCGCGCTGGCGGTGAGCTCGGCGGCGATATCGGCGTTGCTGCGCCCGGCGCTGCGGAACAGGCGCACGGCCTCGGCGATCAGCGCGCGCCCCACCACGTCGGGATCGATCGACCGTGCCGCGGCCTCCGCGCGCGCCGCCTCGGCGTGCCGCGCGGCGATCTCGTAGGCGCTCATCGTCCGCCTTCCGCGCGGTCGAAGTGCCGCTTCATCAGGAAGAAGTCGAAGGCGACGCCGAAGACGACGAGGCCGAAGCCGAACCAGGCCATGGCGAAGTCGTGCGCCTTGGCCCACAGCACCAAGCCCAGCACGGCCAGCACTGTCGCCAGAACGGCGAAGACCAGTTCAGATGCGTGATCCATCTTTGCCTCCACGAGAATCGTCCGAAAGGGGTTCGTCGAACAGGATGCGTGCGCTATCGCCGTCGGGGTCGTCGAACTGGCCGGCATTGAGCGCCCAGACGAAGGCGACCAGCCCGATGCCACCCAGGAACAGCGCGATCGGCAGCAGATAGAACAGGATGTCCATCACGCCTCCTTGCGCGCCGCGCGCAGGCCGAGCGCGTTGACGATCACCAGCAGCGAGGAGCTCGACATCGCCAGCGCCGCCAGCGGCGGCGTGAGCAGCCCGGCCATCGCTACCGGCACGGCGATCGTGTTGTAGACGATGGCCAGCGCCACGTTGCGCCGCATCAGGCGCGACGCCGCGCGCGCCAGCGCCAGCGTATCGGCCACGGGCATCAGCGCCGCACCCTGGAAGATCGCGTCGGCGGCGGCGCTGGCGACATCGGCCGCCGTGCCCGGCGACATCGAGGCATGCGCCGCCGCCAGGGCCGGCGCGTCGTTGATGCCGTCGCCGACCATCAGCGGCCGACGGCCGGCGGCGACCAACGCCGACAGCCGCGCCAGCTTGTCGTCCGGCGACAGGCCCGCCTCCCACGCCTCGATACCGACCGCATCGGCGATGCGCCGCACCGCCGGCGCGCGATCGCCCGACAGCAGCATCACCGCGAGACCGCGCGCCTTGAGAGCCTCGATGCAGGCGGTAGCGTCGGCGCGCAGCACGTCGTCGAAGGCGAAGCGCACGGGCTCCTCGCCCGGCCGTGTGAACCACAGTTCCATGGCGTCGGCCTCGCCATCCTCGGCCACGCCGCAGAACCGCCGCGAGCCCAGCCGCATCTCGCCGCACGACATACCCTCGCCCGGATGCTCGCGCGTATCGGGCAACGGCCGCGCGTCCGGCGCCGCATCAACCAGGGCGCGTGCCAGAGGGTGCCGCGACGACACCGCGAGGCGCGCCGCCGCTTCGAGCGCGCCGCCGGCGGGCCGCGTCGCGTCGTCGAGCAGCACCGGCTTGCCCTGCGTCAGCGTGCCGGTCTTGTCGAAGACCACGAGGTCGATGGCGCCCAGCCGTTCGAGCGCCGTGGGCGACACGGTGAGCACGCCCAGCCGCGCCAGCCTGCCGACCGCGACCGTGGCGACGGTGGGCTGCGCCAGCGCCAGCGCGCAGGGACAGGTGACGATCAGCACCGAAGCGGCGACGAGCAACGACTCCCACGCGCCGCCCCCGGCCAGCAGCCACCAGGCCAGGAAGGTGGCCAGCGCCAGCAGGTGGACCGCCGGCGTGTAGAGGCGCGCGACACGATCGGCGAGCGCCACGAAACGCGAACGCCCCTGCTCCGCCGCCTCCAGCAGACGCGCGATGCGCGACAGCAGCGTGTCCTCGCCCACCGCCGTGATCCGCAGACGCAGCGGGCCGCCGGCATTCATCGCGCCGCCATGCGCCATCGCGCCCACGGCGATCGCCGCCGGCCGGCTCTCGCCGGTGACGAAGCTGTTGTCGAGCAGCGCCGGCGCGTCGAGCACGACACCGTCGGCGGCGATGCGCTCGCCGGCGGTGACGCGCAGGATGTCGCCGGCCTTCAGCTCGGCCGGCGCGACATGGCGCAGCGAACCGTCGTCCGCTTCGACGGTCGCCACCGCGCCGGCGAGGCTCAGCAGATGCGCCGCCGCCGACCGCGCGCGACCACGCGCGCGGCGCTCGGCGTAGCGGCCGACCAACAGGAAAAACACCAGCATGGTGGCCGATTCGAAGTAGGCGTGCGCGCCCGAGCGCATCGTCTCGGCCAGGCTGACGCCCACCGTGAGCGCCACGCCCACGACCACCGGCAGATCCATGCTGCCGCGCCCCTGCCTGAGCGCCATCCAGGCCGAGACGACGAAGGGCCGCAGCGCATAGGCCAGCGCCGGAATCGCGATCGTGGCGGAGATCAGATGCAGCAGGTCGCGCGTGGCACCCCAGGCGCCGGCCCAGACCGAGACGCTGAGCAGCATGATGTTGGCCGCGGCGAAGCCCGCCACCGCCATGCGCCGCAGCAGGTCGCGCTCCTCGGCGCCGCCCAGCCGTTGCGCCGCCTGCGGCGTGAACGGCGCCACGCGATAGCCCAGGCCGGCGATCAGGTCGGCGTAGCGCGCGCCCAGTGACGCCGGTCCGGTCCAGCGCAGCGCCAGACGGCGCGTCGTGGCGTTGAGCCGCGCCTCGCTGACGCGCGTGTCGCGCGCCAGCGCATGCTCGATCAGCCACAGGCAGGCGGCGCAGCGCAGGCCGTCGACGGCCAAGTCGAGGCTGCACGTACCATCCGTCACGCGCACATAAGGCGTGGGGTCGGTCGTCGCGGCTGCCGCCGGCCGGCCGGCATCAGGCCGCTCCGGACGTAACGCGTAGTAGTGGTCGAGGCCGAGCCGACCGACGAGGTCGTAGGCCGTAGCGCAGCCCGCGCAGCAGAACTCCTCGCCGTCGGGCGCGCGGCCACCGCAATGCACGCACGCGGCATCAGTGATCGACGGCGCCAGCGCGATCGTCATTTCACGATCACTCGCCGCGTCGCGCGCAGCTCGCGACCCGCCCCGTCGCGCGCGCTCACGGTGATGTCCCAGGCACCACGGGCCTGCGGGGCGAAGGCGCCGCCGTAGCGCGCCTCGCCAGCCGCCGACATCGGCAGGTCCACGGTTACCAGCCGGCCGACCGGACGATCGGCGATGGCGCTGACGCGAAGGCCGGGAATCTCGCGACCGGCGGCATCGACGATGCGGACCACGACGCGCCCGGCCGCGCCGTCGTGGCGCACGTCGAGCGACCAGCCCAAGGCGTCCTGCGCCTCGCTGCGCTCGATCTCGGCGCCGTAGCCGCGGCCGCGCTCATAGGCGTTCTTGACCACGAGACCGGGGAAGCTGCGCAACGCGAAGAACAGCAGCACCATGTTGACGGCGATGACCAGCCCCAGCCCCATCGGGAACAGCCAGGGAATGATCGATCTTCCCTTCTCCCCGCGAAGGCGGGGAGAAGGAAAGGCGGCGGTGGCAGCACTCATGGCGATTTCTCCACCTTCAACGCGCCGGGCCGACGAAGACGGCGTCGCGTCGCGCCACGATGCGGCCCTGGTCATCGAGCACGCGGAAGGTCACGGTGCGATTCGTATTGCCGTCGGTCTGTCGCGGCGCTCTGAGGAACAGCGGCACGGTCTCGACCGAATCTGGCTTGGCGACGACAGTGATGACGCCATCGCGCGCCTCGCCTTCGGCCGGCACCAGCACAAGGCCGGGGAAGCCGGCGGCCTCGATGCGGAAGGACACCGCCTGGCGCGCCTTGTTGAGGATCTTCACGGTGTAGCCGTTGCGCACCGAACCGTCGGCCAGCATCACGAATTGCGGCATGCGATCGCGCAGGACGTTGACCTCGACCGTGCTGCGCGACGCGAGCGCCACCAGCATGACGGCGGCCACGACCGCCAGCAGCGCGGCGTAGAGGATGGTGCGGGGACGCACGAAGCGGTAGCGGCCGGGCTTGCCGCGCGCGCGCTCGGCCTCGTAGGCGATGCTGGTCCAGGCGATCAGGTTCGGCGGGCGGTCGACCTTGGCCATGATCTCGTTGCAGGCGTCGATGCACAGGCCGCAGCCGATGCAGCTCATCTGCAGGCCGTCGCGGATATCGATGCCGGTCGGGCAGACATGGACGCAGGCCTTGCAGTCGATACAGTCGCCGGTGCCGGGGGCCGGCTCGACGCCCTTGCGGATCGGTCCGCGCTTCTCGCCGCGCCAGGCGCGATAGGTCACGGCGGCGCTGTGCTCGTCGAGCATCGCCGCCTGGAAGCGGGGCCACGGGCACATGTAGGTGCAGACCTGCTCGCGCGCCCAGCCGGCCAGAAGATAGGTCGTCGCGGTGAACAGTCCGACGAAGAAATAGACGCCCGTCGTCGACTCGCCGCGGAAAAATTCGCGCACGACGGTATGCGCGTCGTCGAAGTACAGCACCCAGGCGCCGCCGGTGGCGGCGGCGATCAGCAGCCAGGCGGCGTGTGTGGCCGCCTTCAGCGCGATCTTGCGCGCCGTCCACGGCGCCTTGTCGAGCCGGATGCGCGCGCTGCGATCGCCCTGGATCCAGCGCTCGACCAGCATGAATAGGTCGGTCCATACCGTCTGCGGGCAGGCATAGCCGCACCAGACGCGGCCGAACAGGCTGGTGACCAAGAACAGCCCGATCGCCGCCAGCACCAGCAGGCCGGTGATGTAGTAGACCTCCTGCGGCCAGATCTCTATGTCGAAGAAATGGGCGCGGCCCGCCGACATGTCGATCAGCAGCGCCTGGTCCGGCGCGCCCGGGCCGCGATCCCAGCGCAGCCAGGCGCCGCCGTAGTAAACCGTGAGGCAGACGATCAGGATCGCCCACTTCACGCGGCGCCACGTGCCGCCGACGCGCTTGGGATAGACCTTCAGCCTGGGCGCGTAGAGAGGACCGGGCGCCGACTGGTTGGTCGGCGCGGCCGTTCGCTCCTCGGGCGACAGGGGCTTCACGCTCACCGCCCCGGCCTACTTGCCGCCGCCCAATCCGTGGACGTACAGCGTGAGCATCTTGATGGTCGCCTCGTCGAGGCGGCCCTCCCACGCCGGCATGGCGGCGGCGCGCGCGTAGAAGACGCTCTCCCGGATATCGGCGCGACTGCCGCCATACAGCCAGATCTGGTCGTTGAGCGCCGGCGAGCCCATCTCGCGATTGCCCGAACCGTCCCGCTGATGGCAGACCGCGCACCGCTCGGCGAACAGCGCCGCGCCGCGCGTGGCCTTGGCCGCGTCGTGCGGTTGACGCGACAGCGCCAGCACATGCTCGACCACGTCGTCGATCTGCGCCGGCGTCATCATGCCGTCGGCGCCGAACCGCGGCATCACCGAGATCCGTGTCTTGTCGTGCTCGCTGCGGATGCCGTAGCGGATGGTCTGCTCGATATCGGCCAGAGACCCGCCCCACAGCCAATCGTCGTCGGCGAGGTTGGGGAAGCCGCGCGCGCCGGCGCCGCCCGACTGGTGGCAAGCCGCGCAGTTGTTGTTGAAGGCCGCACGACCGCCGGTACGGGAGAACGCGAGCAGCTTCGGGTCCTTGCGCACCTCCTCGATGGGCAGCGCGCGGATGCGGTCGACCATCGGCGCCTGCTGGTCGGCGGCGGCCTTCAGCGCCTCCGCGACGTCGCGCCTGTTGGTATGGCCGAGCAGACCGTCGATACCGGGGATCGCCGGATAGAGCACGCACCAGACCGCCGCGAACAGGATCGTGGCGTAGAAGGTGTAGAGCCACCAGCTCGGCAGCGGCGTGTCGAGCTCGCGGATACCGTCCCATTCGTGGCCGGTGGTCGCCGTGCCGGTGACGGCGTCGCGTTCACGATCAGCGGCCATCGTGCGAGCCTCCTTCATCACGCCCTCTCCCTGCGTGCGGGAGGGTCGGGGTGAGGGGCTCGTACTCACGTGACCTCGGCCGCGGCTGTCGCGCCGGCCGCTCACCCTCCCATCGCGCTACGCGCGCTGGGTCCCTCCCTCTTCCCGCCTGCGGGGAGAGGGCATTGGGGTCGTCGTTGAGTGGAATGCGCGACGTATGCTCGTACTGGGCGCGGCGATGCGGCAGCAGGGCCGAGATCACCAGGAAGGCGAAGACGGCGAAGAACCACACGGTCCACAGCGAGCGCAGATAAGGGACGTAGTCGGCTAGCATGGGGCTGGCCTCACTGCTTGAGGTGTTCGGGCTTGACGTCGGAGAAGCGCACCAGCGTGCCGAGCATCTGCAGGTACGCGATCAGCGCGTCCATCTCGGTCAGCATCGTGGCGTCGCCGTCGAAATTGCCGACCACGGCCTTGGGGTAGCGCTTCAGCAGGCCCGCCGTGTCGGCGTCGGGATTGGCCTGCGCCTCGAGATCGGCGCGGGCGTTGGCCAGCATCTCCTCGTCATAGGGCACGCCCACCGCGCGATTGGTCCTGAGATGGGCCGCGATGTCGCGCACGTCGAGCCGGCGCATCAGGAACGGGTAGCCCGGCATGATCGATTCCGGCACCACCGAGCGCGGCGCGATCAGGTGCGCCATGTGCCATTCGTGCGAGTAGCGGCCGCCGACGCGCGCCAGGTCGGGCCCGGTGCGCTTGGAGCCCCACTGGAACGGATGGTCGTACATGCTCTCGGCGGCGAGGCTGTAGTGGCCGTAGCGCTCGTACTCGTCGCGGAACGGGCGGATCTGCTGGCTGTGGCAGAGGTAGCAGCCCTCGCGGATGTAGATGTTGCGGCCGGCGAGCTCGAGCGGCGTGTAGGGCCGCACGCCTTTCACGCGCTCGATCGTCGTCTCGACCGCGAACAACGGCACGATCTCGGCGATGCCGCCGATGGTCACCGTCAAGAACGACAGCACGAGCAGGAGGACCGAGTTGCGCTCGATCAGGCCATGGTTGAAGCGCATCGTCGCCTCCGTCTCAGGCCGCTGCGGCGGCGAGGCGGGCGGGCTTCTCCGCCACCGCGCCCGACGTGACGGTGCGCCACAAATTGTAGATCATGATCAAGGCTCCGATGAGGAACAGCACGCCGCCCATGGCGCGGATGAAGTAGAAGGGCTTCATCGCCTCGACCGTCTCGATGAACGAGTACTGCAGGAAGCCGAGCTCGTCGTAGGCGCGCCACATCAGGCCCTGCATGATGCCGCTCACCCACATCGCGGTGATGTAGAGAACGATGCCCAAGGTCGCGGTCCAGAAGTGCCAGGCGACCAGGGCGCGCGAGTAGATCTCCTTGCGGCCCCACAACACGGGCACCAGGTAGTACAGCACGCCGAAGGTGATGAAAGCGTTCCAGCCCAGCGCGCCGGAATGCACGTGGCCGATGGTCCAATCGGTGTAGTGGCTGAGCCCGTTGACCTGCTTGATCGACATCATCGGCCCCTCGAAGGTCGACATGCCGTAGAAGCCGACCGAGGTGACCGTGAAGCGCAGCGAGGGATCGGTGCGCAGCTTGTCCCAGGCGCCCGACAGCGTCATGAGGCCGTTGATCATGCCGCCCCAGGACGGCATCCACAGCATCACCGAGAACACCATGCCGAGCGACTGCGCCCAGTCGGGCAGCGCGGTGTAGTGCAGATGGTGCGGGCCGGCCCAGATGTAGAGGAAGATCAGGGCCCAGAAGTGGATGATCGACAGCCGGTAGGAATAGACCGGCCGGTTCGCCGCCTTGGGGATGAAGTAGTACATCATCCCGAGGAAGCCGGCGGTGAGGAAGAAGCCCACCGCGTTGTGGCCGTACCACCACTGGGTCATCGCGTCCTGCACGCCGGCCCAGACGATGTAGCTCTTGGTGCCGAAGAACGACACCGGCACGGCGGCGTTGTTGACGATGTGCAGCATCGCCACGGTGACGATGAAGGACAGCAGGAACCAGTTGGCGACGTAGATGTGGCGCTCGCGCCGCTTCATCAGCGTGCCGAGGAAGACGATCAGGTAGACCACCCAGACCACGGTCAGCAGCAGGTCGACGTACCATTCAGGCTCGGCGTATTCCTTGCTCTGCGTGACGCCCAGCAGGTAGCCGGTCGCGGCCATGACGATGAAAAGTTGGTAGCCCCAGAAGATGAACCAGCCGGCCGGCTCGCCGCCAAACAATCGGGTGTGACAGGTGCGCTGCACGATATAGAGCGAGGAGCCGATCAGCGCCGTGCCGCCGAAGGCGAAGATCGCCGCCGAGGTGTGCAGCGGCCGCAGCCGGCCGAAGGTCGTCCACTCGAGGTCGAGGTTGAGTTGCGGGATCGCCAGCTGGAAGGCGATCAGCACGCCGACCGCGAAGGCGGCGACGCCCCAGAAGCAGGTCGCGATCACGAAGGCGCGGATGACATTCTCGACCTGGTCCTCGTCGCCAGCGATGCGCGCCGGGCCGCGGATGGCGGCGTCTCGGGTGGATTCTGCAAGGGACATCGGCGCGCCTTCCGCGGATGGACGGATGTCCCTCCGTCCCACGCCTGAAGCGGCGGCTCATTGATCAGGATCAAGGCGGCGATGGTCCGCGCCGATCACGCTGCGGCGATATCGCCTGGAGGACGCGTCGTGTCGGATCCCACCACTATCGAAGAACCGACGCCGGCGTCGCGGCCGGCGATCAAGGGCGTCAAGCCGGACGCGGTCTGGCGCTGGCTCGAACTGGGCTGGCGCGACTTCCGCCGCGCGCCCGCGGTCGGTCTCGCCTACGGCATCGGCGCCGTGCTGGCGAGCTACGCCGTCTGCTTCGGCCTGGTGCTGGGCGGCAAGTCCGAGTTGCTGCTGCCCGCGACCGGCGGCTTCTTCCTCCTGGCGCCACTGCTGGTCAGCGGGCTGTACGACGTCAGCCGCCGTCTCGAGCGGGGCCAGCCGGTGTCGCTATTCGCCGCGCTGTTCGCCTGGCGCTCGTCCGCCCAGATCCTGCTGATGGGCGGCGTGCTGCTGTTCATCCACCTGGTCTGGATCCGCCTCGCGCTCCTGCTCTCGGCGCTGTTCCTGCACACCATCAATCCCAGCCTGGAGAAGCTGCTGCCCCTGGTGTTCGGTTCCAGTCAGGGGCTGGCGCTGCTGGTCGTCGGCACCGGGCTGGGCGGCGTCCTCGCGCTGCTCAGCTTCTACATCACCGCCGTGTCGCTGCCGATGATCATCGACCGCGACGCCTCGGTGACGGACGCCATCGCGCGCAGCATCAACACCGTCAACGAGAACTTCCAGGCCATGGCGCTGTGGGCGGCGCTGATCGTCGTCTTCACCGGCATCGGCATCGCCACCGCCTTCATCGGCCTCGCCATCGTCGTGCCGGTGCTGGCACACGCCACCTGGCACGCCTATCGCGAACTGGTGCCGCGACCTGATTGAGCGCGAGCGCGTCGAGCTGGAACTCGGCGCCACCCTGTCATCCCGAGCGCAGCGAGGGATCTAGGCAGCGTCCCTGGATCCCTCGCCGCGCTCGGGATGACAGATGGGTCCGATTAGCCGCTCGCGTCTCTAGTGAATCAGCCAGACGCCGAGCGCCGCGAGGTTCAGCGCCAGCAGCGGCAGGGTCAGGCGTCGTAGCCTCTCCCGCCAGCGTCGCGCCGCCACCGCGCCCGCGCCGCCCAGCAGGGCCAGCGGCAGAGCCGTTCCCAGCGCGAAGGCGGCCATGCTCAGCGCGCCTTCGCGCGCGCCACCGGCGCTGACCGAGGCAGTGAGCGCCGCCAGCACCAGGCCGCAGGGCAGGAAGCCCAGCGCCACGCCGGTCATGAGATCGCCGGCGAAACCCGGCCCCGGCACTAGGCCCGCCATCCTGCCGACCATCCCCTGCCCGCCCGGCAGATGCAGCCGCGCCGTGCCGCCCAGGGCGCCGACGACCAGCAGCACCGCGGCGACGCCGACGAACAGCGCGCGCGGCCAACCCAGTTCGGTGACGCGCGCGAAGCCCTCGGCCGCGCCGCCGGCGATCATGCCGAAGGCCGCGTAGGTGAGCGCGCGACCGATGTGATAGCCCGGCAGCGACGCCGCCCGCATGCGGCTCCAGGCGCCACCGACCTCGAGCGCGGCGGCGACGCGCAGGGCGCGCGCCAGCACGAACGGACCGCACATGCCCAGGCAATGCGTCGCGCCGCCGACCACGCCCATCAGGAACACCGCGACATAGAGCGCCAGCTCGGGCGGCATGCCGGCGACCAGCGCGGAAACGTCCCAGTTCTGATGGTGCTCGTGCATCAACGGCCGCCAGCGGCGTGGCGCAGGGCGAACATCGAGCCGATGCGCACGGTGCTGGTGTCGACAAGCTCGATCACGCCGGCGCGCGCCAGGTTGGTGAAGGTGCGGCTGACGGTCTCGATGGTCAGTCCGAGATAGTCGGCGATCGCCATCCGCCGCATCGGCAGCACGATGGGATTGGCCGGCATCTGGCGCGCCGCGGCGCGCTCGGCGAGCTGCAGCAGGAAGCTGGCGACGCGCTCGCGCGCCGTCTTGCGGCCCAGCAACAGCATCTGGTCGTGCGCCGCGGACAATTCGTCGGCGGTCATGCGCAACAGGCGCGCGCGCAGTTCGGGATTATCGTCCATGTACATCTCGAAACGCGAGCGCGAGAAGCGGCAGACCTGGACATCGGTGATCGCCTCGGCCGCGCAGGCGTTGACGATGCGTGACGCCAAGCCGATGACATCGCCGGCGAACAGAAAGCCGGTGGTTTGTCGCCGGCCGTCCGGCAGCGCCTTGTGCAGGCCGATCACGCCGCTCACGACGCTGAACACCCAGTCGGCCGGCGCGCCCTCTTCGCTGATGGTCTGGCCGGCGGCGAAGCGCAGATGGCTCGACAGGGCGGCGAAGTCCGGCAGCTTGTCCTCGGCCAGCGCGCCGCAGACCGCGAACTGGCGCGCATGGCACATCGCGCACAACGTCGCCGGCGCCTCGGCGCGCTTCGCCGAATCGCCATACCGCCGCTGGTCCAACGCGCACGCCATGGATCACCTCAACGCCAGCGGCAGTTTCGTCGCTGGGGACCGGATCGGACTTGATCTGGATCAATCGGGCGCGGGCAAAACGCCGCGCTAGGCGACCGACGGCCGTTCGCCGGCACGCGGATGTCTGCCGATCAGCGGTACCACCCGGACGACCCGGAACGGCTGGAAGGCGCCGTGGCTGTCGCGCAGGCGCACGCAGCCGCCGACCTCGAAGCAGTGCTCGTCCAGGCCATAGGCATCCTCGTCGTCGGCGAACCGCGCGAGGCCGTAGTCGATCGCCCACATGCCGCGACCGTCGGCGCCGGGACGGTAGATCAGCCGGCCGTACCGGTGCGGCTCGCCGCGCGCGAAGCGGGCGACGCGACACGAGCCGTTTCGCGCCTTGAGCTCGGCCGGGTCCAGGAAGCCGCGACGATCGAGCGGCGCGGTGATCTCATAGCCGACATCGTCGCTGCCGTTCGGCCGCTGCGGTGTGGGTGCGAGACGAAGCGATATGCGACAGAGCATGCCCTCCAGTCCCAAAAGAGAGGCGGTCGCGCGCATGATTCCACGTGGACGGCGACCCGGCTTTGATCTGCGTCACGGCTGCGAGCGCAGGGCGAGGCGAGCTCGCTCGAGCACCAGATCGCCCTCGCCGCTGGCGTCGATACGGTACCAGTCGATCGCCCCGGCTCCGCGCCGCATCTGCAGTGCGACGGTGTCGGCCTGCGCGTCGGAGGCGTCGTGCTTGCGCTGAGTGACCCGGGCGACGAGGTCGGGCAGTTGGGCTTCCAGCCACAGGCCGGCGAAGCCGACGCCCAGCCGCGCGGCCAGAAGACGCAGTGCCTCGCGCTCCTCGGCGCGCTGATGGACGGCGTCGACAACGACGCTGTAACCCGCGACGAGCGCCTGCTCCGCCTTGCGTCGGAGGGTGTCGTAGACCACGTCGCTGCTACGTTGGTCGTACGCCGTCGCCGGCAGGCGCTCGTGCTCGGCGACCTCGAACAGGCGCTTGCGCTCGATGTCGCTGCGCAGGTGTACCGCGCCGGGCACACACCCGAAGTCGGGCGCCAGGCGCGCGGCCAGCGTACTCTTGCCGGTGCCCGAGAAGCCGCCGATCGCGATCAGCCGCGGCGCGGGCACGGCGAGCGCCGATTCGGCCAGGGCGAGGTAGCGCCGCGCCATCGCCGCCGATCCGGGCCGTCCGTCGGGCGCCAGGTGGGCGAGGCCGGCGGCGATGACCTTGGCCCGGATCGCCGCGCGCACGCTGACGAACAGCGGCAGCGCCGCCAGACCGCTCAGCTGACGCTCGTCGCGCCATTCCACGAGATAGCGATTGAACAGATGGTTGGCGTCGCGGACCAGGCCGCGCTCGAGGAGGTCCATGAGGAGGAAGGCGAAGTCGTAGAGCACGTCGATGGTCGCCAGCGTCTCGTCGAACTCCAACGCGTCGAACAAGGTCGGCGTATCGCCCAGCTTGACGATGTTGCGCAGGTGCAGGTCGCCATGGCAGCGCCGAACGAAACCGTCCGCCGATCGCCGGGCCAGCAAGAGCGCCGCGCGCGCCAGCGCCTGACGCGAGCGCGCGGTGAGCGCCGCGACGCGGGCCGGCTCGAACAGCTCGGGCGCCTCGTCGAGGTCACGGGCGTTGCCGTCGATGACCGCCCCCAGATGCGCGGCGAAATCGACGCCTGGCCAGACCGCGGCGCGGGTCTGCGACAGCGCGACCGCGGCGGCCATGCGCTCGATCATGACCACCGTCAGTTCGCCCCGGTCGGCGATGCGGTCCAGGGTCTGGCGTTCGTCGAAGCGGCGCATGTGCACGACCCACTCGACGATCTCGCCCGCGCCGTCCAGGTACAGCGCGCCATCCCGGCGCACGACCGGGACCGCGCCCAGATACAGGTCGGGCGCGAAGGCGCGATTGATCCGCACCTCGGCGTCGCACGCCCCCCGCCGCTTCTCGAGCGTCGAAAGGTCCATGAAGGGAAACTTCACCGCGCGCTTGGCCTTGTAGGCGTCCGAAGCGCCCAGGAAGACCGCCGCGCCATGCGTATCGACACGCGTTCCCGCGCCGCCCGCGGCGGTGGCGGTTACGGTGGCGAGGAAGCGAAACACCTCCTCCTGGTCGCCGACAACGTGCGCTGACGGCGTCACCGCTTGGGAATCGTGATCGGCCGTCACGTCGGGCTCCTTCGCGGAGACGCACCGCAGGGTCGCCTATGGCACGGGCCCGGCGCCGCCGCCTTGATCGCGATCAAGATGGCTGAGCAGAACCAAGACAGGTGAGGCGCACACATCCAATTCCGCTTTCGGTTCGCTTCGGGACTCACCGCGAAGCCGAGCGTCTGGTACGATTCACCCGAGGTTCACTACTGTATCCGAGGAATCGGGTCGATGACGCCTATCCAGCTGCCCGAGACCCGTTACGCGCGCAGCGGAAACGTCAGTATCGCCTACCAGGTGATGGGCGATGGGCCGATCGACCTCATCATGGTTCCGGGCCTGCTGTCCCATATCGAGTTCTTCCATGAACTAACCGGCTACACGAACTTCCTCCGCCGGCTCGCCGCTTTCGCGCGCGTCATCACCTTCGACAAGCGCGGCCAGGGCTTGTCTGACCGGGTCGCCGGCAGCCCCACGCTCGATGAACGGATGGATGATCTGGACGCCGTGATGGCGGCGCTGGGTATCTCGCGCGCGGCCCTGTTCGGCTATTCCGAGGGGGCGGCGATGAGTGCGTTGTTCTCGGCGACCTATCCCGAGCGGGTTTCCCATCTCATCCTCTTTGGTGGGTTCGCCCGATTCACCAACTGCGACGACTACACTCACATGTTTTCGCTGGAGCAGATGATACGCAGCGTGAAGTACTGGGGCACCGGCGCGTCGGCCAAGACTTTCGCGCCGAACCTCTCCAAGGATCCGGAATCGGTCAGGATCTGGGCCAAAGGCGAAAGGCTTATCGTCAGCCCCGGCGCCTATCAGGCGATGCTCGAGACGAACGCGTCGATCGACGTTCGCGCCATTCTGCCCCAACTTCGAGTACCCGCCCTCGTTCTGCACAGCGCGGCGGACCTGGCCATCCCGGTCGCCAACGGCCGCTACCTGGCGGCCCACATCCCGAACGCGCGATACATCGAGTACCCTGCCGGCGATCACCGGCCGTGGGCTGAAGAGAATATCGACGCCATCGTCGGCGACATCGAGGAGTTCGTCACCGGCCGCCGCGAGCTGGTCGTGGACGAAGTCGAGCGCGTCCTCGCCACCGTTCTCTTCACCGATATCGTCGACTCGACAAGGCAAGCGGTGAGTCTTGGTGATAGCAACTGGCATCGGTTGCTCGATGAGCACGACAAGCTCGCGCGCCGCACGGTCGAACAGCACCGCGGCCGCTTGATCAAGATGACAGGCGACGGAATCCTGGCGACTTTCGACGGACCTGGGCGCGCCATCAAGTGTGCCTTGGCATTGGCAGGAGGCACCACGCGACTTGGAATCAGGCTTCGCGCCGGGCTGCACACCGGCGAAGTTGAACTGCGGGGCGAGGATATTGCCGGTATCGCGGTCAATACCGCCGCACGCATCATGTCCGAGGCACGCCCTGGCGAAACCCTGGTGTCTCGCGTCGTGACCGATCTCGTGGCCGGCGCCGGTGTGAGCTTCAGCCCCCGCGAACCTCGCGAACTCAAGGGGCTACCGGGGCGCTGGGACCTCTTTGCCGCTTCGTGAAGCGCGCGTCATCGACCCTTGGCCCCGGTATTCCGGTACGCGGGCGACCGCTGCCGCGCGATAGTCGAGCTGGCGCCGCCCGCTCACCGACTTTTCGTCTCCGGGTTGACCCGCATCAAACCGCTTGCCCCTGCCCCATGCCACATCTGCGGCATCTGGAGGGAACCATGACCTACAAGACGATCCTCGTTCACTGCGACGACCAGCCGGCCGCGACGACGCGCATCAAGCTGGCGATCGATCTCGCCAAGCGTCACGACGCGCATCTCGTCGGTCAGGCATCGGTACCGGTGCCGCAATTGCCCGTCGACATGATGGCGCCGCCTTCCGGCAACCTGCTCACGCTCATGGAAGAGAGCAACAAGGCGCGTCTCGCCGGTGCCAAGGCCCTGTTCGACCAGGCGACAAAGGCCGCAGGCCTCACGGGCGAGTTCATCGCGCGCGTCGACGAGCCGATCGACAGCTTCGCCACCGCGCTGCGCTACGCCGATCTCGCCGTCGTCGGTCAGCGCACGTCCGAGTCGAGCGATGGCGACCTGCCCGAGTCCGTCGCGATCTCCTCGGGCCGTCCGGTGATCGTTGTGCCGCATATCGGCTACAGCAAGCCGATCGGCGGCAACGTGCTTCTGGCGTGGAACGCCAGCGCCCAGGCGGCGCATGCCGCCACCGCGGCGCTGCCGCTGCTCGCCAGGGCGAACAAGGTGACCTTGATGGTGATCGACGGTGAGGGCGATCGCGCGCACGGCGACGAGCCGGGCGCCGACGCCGCGCGCTGGCTGGCGCGACACGGCGTGAAAGTCGAGGTCCACCGCGAGGCCTCGGGCGGCGTCGACGTCGGCAACATCATCCTGTCGCGTGTGCTGGATTTCGACATCGACCTCATTGTCATGGGCGTCTACGGGCACTCGCGCTTCCGCGAGTTCCTCCTCGGCGGCGCCAGCAACACGATCCTGTCGTCGATGACGGTTCCCGTCCTGATGGCCCACTGAGCGACGGAGCAAGCACATGTCGCACTACCATGCCATCGTCTGGCTCGATCATCGCGAGGCCAAGGTCTTCCACTTCACCGACGCCGACGCCGAGCGGATCGTGGTCCGTTCGCACGCGCCCGACCGCCACCTGCATCACCGCGCCGGAACGCGCACCGGCAACCGCGCGCCCGACGATCACGATTTCTTCGAGGCGGTGATCGGCGCGCTGCACGGTGCGCAGGAGTGGCTGGTGGTCGGACCAGGTATGGCCAAGACCGCGTTCGTGGCCCATGTCCGGGAGCGCCATCCCGCCGAGGCGCCGCGTATCGTCCATGTCGAGACGGTGGACCACCCGACCGACGGCGAGTTGCTTCGCCTGGCGCGCAAACGCGCCGTCGCCGTCGACAGGATGCTGCCGTCGTAGCCGCGCGCCGGGCACGCCATGTCAGGGCCGTCGACCAGATCGGCGGCCCATTCTCTTGTGTGACTTCGATGTCATTCCTCGAACGGGTCGGTTTGCGAGCCGCTGGTCGACCGGGCGATGCGTCGGTACTGCTCGCGCAGCTCCGCTTCGCTAAGGCCGGTGGCCTTGGCCAGCGCCGCGAGCAGCTTCGGGCTGGGCACGAAGTTGCCGGTGCCGACGAACGCCAGGAAGATCTCTTCAATGTTCTCCGCGTTGAGCACGCCATCCTCCATCCGCCGAGGCCATCAGTGTCCTTGCGAAGGACGTCGATCGCCCTGATCTGCGTCAAGGGTCCGCCACGGCATCGGTGGCAGGCTATGGTGATCGACCTCATTCGGGAACGCCCATGCTGATCGCGATGCTGGCCTGCGTTGTGCTGGTTCTGGCTACGATCCTGATCCACTACGAGGTGCTGCGCCTGGCGTCGACTCACGTGCACGATCTGCCCATCGCGCCCCGGCTGCGCATCATCCCGGTGGTGATCGCCGCGTTCATCGGCCACACGCTGGAGGTCTGGCTCTATGGCCTCGCCTATTGGGCGCTGACCGGCCAGCTCGGCCTCGGCATCATCAAGGGCGCCGAACCGCTGGGCGTCGAGGACTACGTCTACTTCTCCGCCGTGACCTATACGTCGCTGGGCTTCGGCGACCTGGTCCCCACTGGTCACCTGCGCCTGATCGCCGGCGTCGAGGGGCTGAACGGCCTCATCCTGATCGGCTGGTCGGCGTCCTTCACCTATCTGGCGATGGAGCGGTACTGGCCAATGCACCGGGAAACACGACACAAGCGGCGCGACGCCGCGCCGATACCGCGCGCGTCGGACCGCGTCTGATCCTGACGCCGCGGCGCCAGCGTTCAGCTCGCCCGCCGGATGTCGACCACGCGGAACGGGCGCTGCACGCCGTCGTGCTCGGTGATCGAGACGTACTCGCCGACCTTGAAGTGGTGCTTGTCGAAGCGGAAGATCGGCTCGTCGTCTTCGTCGCCGGGCCGGTACGAGAAGGCCCAGCCGGTGCGATGATGCACCAGCGCGCCTTGCTCGTCGTCCGTGTTCTGCCAGAAGCGCCGCACCGCGCATTTCGCCCGCTCGCGCCGCCAAGCGGCGGCGTCGAGCAGCCCGTCGGCCGACAACGGCGCGACGAACTCGTATCCGCAGGCGGGATTGCCGTCGGGAAATTCCGGAGTCCGGGCCAATTCCAGCCGGATGCGCTTCAACACCATGTGAGGCTCCCTGCGATGCGGTGACCGCGATTGTGCGGTCAGCGCATGGGCCGCGACATGATGTGAATCAAACGCTGTGCTAGGCTCGGCCGCGATGGACCGACCCGTTCCGACCGACATCGCGCCGCAGGCGGCTGAGGCGCTCCTGCGCTCGATCCTGCAAACCGTACCCGACGCGATGATCATCATCGACGAGCAGGGCCGCATCGAGCAGCTCAGCACCACCGCCGAGCGCCTGTTCGGCTATTCCCTGGCCGAGGTCGCCGGCGAGAACATCGGCAAGTTCATGCCGCCGCCCTACCGCGAGCGGCACGACGCCTACATGCGGCGCTACCTCGACACCGGCGAACGCCGAATCATCGGCATCGGTCGGGTCGTCACCGGCCAGCGCAAGGACGGCACGACCTTCCCGATGCACCTGACGATCGGCGAGCTGCGCACGGCCGACCGGCACTACTTCACCGGCTTCATCCGCGACCTGACCGACCAGCAGCTCACCGAGGCCCGGCTGAAGGAGTTGCAGTCCGAGGTCACGCACATGTCGCGCTTCACCGCGCTGGGCGAGATGGCCTCGACCCTGGCGCACGAGATCAATCAGCCGCTGACGGCGATCAGCAACTATCTCCGCGGCTGCTTGCGGCTCTTGGAGCGCATCGAGGATCCCGCCTCGCCGATGCTGCGCGACGCGGTCGGCAAGGCGGCCGACCAGGCGCTGCGCGCCGGCGACATCATCCGCCGCCTGCGCGAGTTCGTGGCCCGCGGCGACAGCGAGCGGCGCATCGAGAGCCTGCCCAAGCTGATCGAGGATGCCGGCACGCTGGCGCTGATCGGCGCCCGCGACAGCAATATCGCGGTGACGTTCCGGATCGATCCCGCTATCGACCTGGTCATGGTCGACCGCATCCAGATCCAGCAAGTGCTGGTGAACCTGATCCGCAACGCGGTCGACGCGCTGGCCGATTTCAACGGCCCCCGCGCGATCGATATCGAGGCCCGCGCCGGTACCGATGGCATGACCCGGGTCAGCGTCGCCGATACCGGCGGCGGGCTGGCGCCCGAGATCGCGCGTCATCTCTTCCAGCCCTTCGTGACCACGAAGCAGGGAGGCATGGGGCTCGGCCTGTCGATCTGCCGCACCATCGTCGAGGCGCATGGCGGCAGGATCTGGGTCGAGGCGCGGCCAAGCGGCGGGACCATCTTCAACTTCACCCTGCGCGCGGCTGGCGGGCACGAGGAGGACGCGCGTGACGAGTAGCCAGGTCGTCCATGTCATCGACGACGACGCCGGCGTGCGCGATTCGCTGGCCTTCCTGCTGGGCACGGCCGGATTGGCGGTGCGCACGCACGAGTCGGCGGCTGCCTTCCTCAAGACCCTGCCCGAGGCCGAGGATGGCTGCATTGTCACCGATGTGCGCATGCCGGAGATCGACGGCATCGAGCTGCAGCGCCGGCTGCGCGCCCAGGGCTGTACCCTGCCCGTCGTCGTGATGACCGGCCATGGCGACGTCGCGTTGGCCGTCGCGGCGATGAAGGCCGGCGCGATGGATTTCATCGAGAAGCCGTTCAGCGACGACGTTCTGCTCGCCGCCATCCGCGCCGCCCTGGCGCGGCGCGGCAGCGAGCGCGAGCGCGCCGCGCACACCGCGGAGGTACGAACCCGGATGCAAACGCTGTCGGAGCGCGAGCGGCAGGTTCTCGATGGCCTGGTCGCCGGCAAGCCCAACAAGATCATCGCCCACGACCTGGGCATCAGCGCACGCACCGTGGAGATCTACCGCGCCAATGTCATGACCAAGATGCGCGCCGACAGCCTCTCGGCCCTGGTGCGCATGGCGCTGCTCGACGCCGCCGCGACCTGAGCGCCGCGGCTTTGCGCTGGATCAACCTCCCGCCGTCAGGAAACGGGTAAAGGTGATTCTTCCCATGCGGGGAGGAACGCGAGGCCATGGCCCAGTCGGTGTGGACCGTAGCCGTCGTCGATGACGACGCGGCGGTCCGCCATGCCCTGAAGTTCGCGCTCGAGTTCGATGGCCTGCGGGTATTCCTGTACGACAGCGCCCAGGCGTTGCTCGCCGATCCTGAGCTGACGCGTCATGGCTGCCTGGTGATCGACTACCGCATGCCCGAGATCGACGGGCTGGAGCTGGTCGAGACGCTGCAGGAGCGCGGCTTTGCCATACCGATCATCATGATCACCGGCCGCGCCACCTCGGGCATGCGCGTCCGGGCCAGCCGGGCCGGCATCGCCACGGTGCTGGAGAAGCCGCTATCCGACGGCGCGCTGGGCGACGCCATCCGCTCCGCCCTCGCGGCGCGGTAGCGCGGGATCCTTGCCCCGCCGACAGATCCCTCGCCGGCTCGGGTTGACGGAGTCTTCCTGAGCGGGTTTGCGGTGAATGGCGGATTATTCGCCGTACAATATGCGGTGAATAATCTTGCGCTTGCGGCGAATAGCACTCATATTCACCGCAATAACTGCGGCGAATGAACACCTACATCTACGACAGACCGGGCTGGCCCCGGTTCGACTGGAACGGCGCCGATCTCGTCCGGCCGCTGGCCGATGTCCGTCTCCGCCAGGGCCGGCTACTCGGCCGCATGGGCGCGCTGGGTTTCGACCTGCGCGACGAGGCGGTTTTGCGCACGCTGACCGAGGATGTGCTGAAGACGAGCGAGATCGAAGGCGCGATCCTCGACAAGGACCAAGTCCGCTCCTCCATCGCCCGCCGCCTGGGCATGGATATCGGCGCGCTCACGCCGGCCGATCGCCACGTCGAGGGCGTCGTCGAGATGATGCTCGATGCGACCGTAAACTTCGCAAGGCCGTTGAGCTCGGCGCGGCTCTACGCGTGGCACGCCGCGCTGTTTCCCACGGGATACAGCGGCATGGCGAAGGTCCGTGTCGGCGCGTGGCGCGACGGCCGCGCCGGGCCGATGCAGGTGGTGTCCGGTCCGATGGGCCGCGAGCGAGTTCACTTCGAGGCCCCACCCGCTGCCCGCATGAAGCGCGAGATGACGGCGTTCTTCGTTTGGTTCGACGGCGCGGCATCGGCCGGGCTCGATCCTCTTCTCAAGTCGGCGATCGCCCATCTGTGGTTCGTCACCATCCATCCGTTCGAGGACGGCAACGGCCGCATCGCCCGCGCCATCGCCGACATGGCGCTGGCGCGTTCGGAGGGCAGCCCGCGGCGCTTCTACAGCATGTCCTCGCAGATCCGACAGGAGCGCGCCGACTACTACGACATGCTCGAGAGCACGCAGCGCGGCGATCTCGACATCACCCCGTGGCTGCGCTGGTTCCTCGGCTGCCTCGACCGCGCCTTCGACGGCACCGAGCGCATCCTCGCCCAGGTGCTACGCAAGGCGCGTGTCTTCGAGTCGCTCGCCGGCCAGGCGCTAAGCGATCGCCAGCGCCTCGTCGTCAACCGCCTGCTCGACGGCTTCGAAGGCAAGCTCACCTCGGCGAAATGGGCCAAGCTGACCAAGACCTCGCCCGATACCGCGTTGCGCGACATCAACGACCTCGTCGCGCGCGGCATCCTGGTCCGCGACCCGGCGGGCGGGCGCAGCACGAGCTACTCGCTGGCGGTTTAAGGTCGCTGTCGCCCCGAACGTCGTGAGGGGGCTTGAGCCGCTCGTGGCCCCTCGTTGGCGGTATGGCACCGCCATCGCGGTATCGCCTCCACTGCTGCCACCTCCGTAGAATCCCTTAGGTCGTTTCCCTGAATGGTGGCGCGCCGGGGTCGCCGGTACTGAGGCTTTGCCAACGCCTCGAGGAGCGACCGATGCAAGCCATCAGCCCCGCCGCCCGCCACTTCCCGCCAGCCATCCTCGCATTGCACGGCCCGGCCGCGATGCCGCGCCGACCGGTGGCCGAGCCGGGCGTGCGCCTGCGCTTCGCCAAGGGCGAAGGGATCTACGCCGAAGGTGACGACGCGGAGTACTTCTACAAGGTCGTGTCGGGCACCGTGCGCATCTGCAAGGTGCTGCACGACGGCCGTCGCCAGATCGAGGCCTTCCACCTCGCCCGTGACATCTTCGGCTTGGAACGCGGCGCCACGCACCGCTTCACGGCCGAAGCGGTCGACGACCTCGTGGTCCTGGCGTTCCGCGCGCGGACCCTCGAGGACCTGCTGCGCGACGATCCCGACCTCGGCGGCGAGCTCATGGCCTCGGTACTGGCCAGCCTAGACCGCGCGCGCGACCACCTCGTGCTGCTGGGCCGCAAGTCGGCGCGCGAGAAGATCGCCACCTTTCTGCTGAACATCGCCGAGCGGCTGTCGAGCGACGGCAGCTTCGAGCTACCGATGCAGCGCGGCGACATCGCCGATCACCTCGGCCTGACCATCGAGACCGTGTCGCGCACGCTCACCCGCATGGCGCGCGATGGACTGATCGGCCTGCAGGCCTGCGGCCGCGCGGTCGAGATCCTGGATCGCGACGGCCTCGCGGCGGCCGACGCCGACTGAAGCCCGATCCGCGGCGGCGCGCTCAGGTGCGGTAGTAATCGCGATACCAGCGGACGAATTCCGCGACGCCGGTTTCGATCGGCGTCTCGGGCCGGAAGCCGATCAGCGCTTCGAGCAGCTCGGTCGAGGCCTCGGTGCGCAGCACGTCGCCCGGCTGCATGTCCATGTAGTTGCGCTCCGCCTTGCGGCCGAGCGCCTGCTCGATCGCCTCGACGAAGCGCATCAGGCCGACCGGGTGGCCGCCACCGATATTGACGATGCGGTAGGGCGCGACGGGGCTCTGCGAATCGGTCGCCACAACGCGCGCGGCGCCGCGTACCGGCACCTTCTCGCAGAGCCGCGCGATGCCTTCGACCAGGTCGTCGATATAGGTGAAGTCGCGCTCCATGCGGCCGTGGTTGTAGATGTCGATCGGCCGGCCGGCGAGGATGCTCTCGACGAACTTGAACAGCGCCATGTCGGGACGGCCCCACGGACCGTAGGCGGTGAAGAAGCGGAAGACGGTGGTCGGGATGTCCCAGAGATGGGCGTAGCTGTGCGCCATCGTCTCCATCGACTTCTTGGTCGCCGCGTAGATCGTCAGCGGATGGTCGGTGGAGCCGGTCTCGGCGAGCGGGAAGGTGGCGCTGGCGCCATAGGCCGAGCTGGTCGAGGCCATCACGAGGTGGCGCGGCGGGTGCTCGCGGCACAGCTCCAGCACGTTGAAGCTGCCGGTGACGTTGGAGTCGATATAGGCCCTTGGATTTTCCAGGCTGTAGCGCACGCCGGCCTGCGCCGCGAGGTGGACGACGAGCTCCGGCCTGGCGTCGCGGAAGATGCCCGCCAGGCTCGCCCAGTCCTCGAGCATGCAGCGATGGTTCTGGAAGGCGTTGTGCCGCTCCAACAGCGCGACGCGGTTCTCCTTGAGCCGCACATCGTAATACGGCGTCATGCCGTCGACGCCGATCACCTCGTGGCCATCGGCGATCAGGCGTTGGGCGAGATGGAAGCCGACGAAGCCGGCGGTGCCGGTCACCAGGCAGCGCATGGCGTCAGGCCTTGACGATGTGCTTGCCGACCACGCCGTGTCGGGCGCAGGCGTTGCGCGTATCGATCACGAGACGCGACCAGCGCGCGACGTCGCGATAGTCGATCGCGTCATGGTCGGTGCAGATCACCGTCGCGTCGATCGTGGCAAGCAACGCTTCGCTCAACCCGGTCGAGCGCCGCCCGGCGAATTCGGGATGCTCGCGGTTGGCGCCGATCTCGGCCACGTGGGGGTCGTGGAACAGCACCTCGGCGCCCTGCCGCTCGAGCAGCTCCATGATGCGGAACGACGGACTCTCGCGCGTGTCGTCGACGTTCTTCTTGTAGGCGACGCCCACGATCAGGATACGCGCGCCCTTCGCCGCCCGGCCGGCATGCGCGTTCATCGCCTCGATGGTACGCGCCGCCACCCGCAGCGGCATCGCGGTGTTGATCTCGCCGGCGAGCTCGACGAAGCGCGTGGCGATACCGAACTCGCGCGCCTTCCAGGTCAGGTAGAATGGATCGATCGGGATGCAGTGCCCGCCTAGCCCCGGGCCGGGATAGAACGGCATGAAGCCGAAGGGCTTGGTCTTGGCCGCCTCGATGACCTCCCAGACATCGATGCCCATGGACTCGAAGACGACCTTGAGCTCGTTGACGAGCGCCACGTTGACCGAGCGGAAGATGTTCTCCGTCAGCTTCACGGCCTCGGCGGTGTCCAGCGACGAGACGGCGATGGTGCGCGGCACGATCTGGTCATAGAGGGCGCAGGCCATGCTGAGCGCGTCGGGCCCGTCGCCGCCGACCACCTTGGGGATGTCGGCCGTCGCGAACGCCGCGTTGCCAGGATCCTCGCGCTCCGGCGAATAGGCGAGGAAGAAATCCTGGCCGGAGCGCAGCCCACCCTTCTCCAGGATCGGCCGCACCACCTCGCTCGTGGTACCGGGATAGGTCGTCGATTCGAGCACGACGAGCTGGCCACGCCGCAGATGGCGCGCCACCTGCTCGCTGGTGGCGACGACGTAGGACAGGTCCGGCTCGCGCTGGCGGGTCAACGGCGTCGGCACGCACAGGATGATCGCGTCGACGCCCTCGAGCCGGGCGAAGTCGTCCGTCGAATCCAGACGCCCCGCTTCGCGCAGCGCGCTCAACGCTTCGGCGGAGACATGGCCGATATACGACCGCCCGGCGTTGAGCAGGTCGATTTTCGCCTTATCGATGTCGAAGCCGAGGACGCGAAAGCCCTTGCTCGCGAAGGTACAGGCGAGCGGTAGGCCGACATAACCGAGACCGACGACGCCGATCCGCGCCGTGCGATGCCGGAACGAATCGGCCAGCGTCGAGGCCGACGGACCTTTGCCGGCGCCGGTCATCGGGTTGTCATGGGCAAGATGATCAACCAGCGCGCGACGCGACGGACGCCGGACGCCTTAGGCGTAGGGCGCTCCGCCCGCTCGGAAACGGCGGTAGACTCTCCATTTCTCGGATCAGTCCGGCGGAAATTGCAACCTAATCGAGGCCGCTGCCTGCCCCGTATCGGCGCCGCGCTTGAACGCAAAGTTGTCGTAGTCCGAGACCACGGCGTCGGTATAGCCAAGTCCCGCCATCCAACGGAGCGCCTTGGCGTTGCTTTCGTTGCGGAGGTTGAGCTCGATTCCCACATAGGGATTGTGCTCGATGAGCGTTTCTTGCGCACCCTACAGCACACCGAAGTCAAAGCTGTCCACGTCGATCTCAATGGCATCGACGCGACTCAGCGCCTTTTCCGTCATGAACACGTCGACAGTGATGAATGGGTGAGATTTACGGGACGGCGGCGTTCCCCAGAGGTGATAGATATTGTCTTCGATCATCCCGGTGGCTTTGCCAACATCGTAATTGAGCACTGTCACGTTCCGCACGTCGTGATGCCTGATATTCCGCGGCGGCTTTTCGAGCGATGTTGCGTCGGGTTCTATCGCGTAGACGTCGCCTTGAGGCGCGAGTTGCGACAACAGGATCGCGTTGTAACTGATGTTGGCCCCGATATCGAGAATGCACCAGTCCTCCTGGACGTGATCCACGAACGACTTCTTGGTCGCCAGTTCGCACTGAGGACAATACCAGAGGAATTCGTCGTAGTAGTCGAGCAACTCGATGGGAGCGCGCCCAGTTACGTTTGTGACAACTCTGGACCGCTGTGGCTGGCCGAAGATGAAGTTCACGCTGCGCTTGAGCACATTCAACGCCTATCAGTTGCACGCCGATGGGAAGCGTGGATCGTCGAGGCTCCCACGCCGCCAAGCTGAGAGGAGTATACTAACTATTGGCAGAGACGTCGCCACCGCCATTGTCATGTGCAACCTTTCTGCTGGCGGCGTGTTCGGCGAAGTGCTGGACCAGTTACGAAGCTGCGGGCGCAATCCATTCATAGGTTTCGGTGGTCGCGAAGCCCACGAACAGCATGATCGCCTCCCGGTTGGCGTTCCGCAGAACGGGCTCCGAGCCGACGGTAGCGAACTTCGTCGGTTTGATTTCGCGCGGGGCGATGGGTTTATTCGTAGTCACTTCGGCAGTTTGGCCATGTCGGGTGAAACGAATATTGCGTCGGCCCAGCAGAGGGTGGCGGGCCGTCCAGGCTGGTAGCGGTAGTCGTAAATTCCCTGTAGGGCGTAACCTTGCTGACGGAGGTGATTGGCTAGGTCCCAGAAGGTCGGAGCGCCGCGATAGAGTTCGTGAAAGAGCACCTCAAGGACGACCGCTCGAATAGCGCCGCGGCTGAGCATGCCGCTGGCGCCTCTCAGGGCCATAAGCTCACCGCCTTGTATGTCCATCTTGAGAACGTCGAGCGTCGCGATCCCTCGGTCGGCGCAAAGACGATCAATCGTCACCGTGGCGATGCGCTCCGGTGGCAGCGCCTCAATTGGCGCATCAAAGAAGCGCACGTCGCCTACGGGCAGCAGCGAGTGTGACCCGCTGTGCGAAGTCAACAACAGGTCGGCGGTCCCATCGGCGTCAGATAGGCCGAGTTTCAGAAGCTCAGCGCGGGCACCGAACGGTGCCAGGGCAGTCGCTGCGGCGGCGTGGTTTTCTGGCGCTGGCTCAAGAGCGATGACGCGGCAGTTCGGAAAAGCGTCCAGATACTCGATGCTGGTATGGCCGTGATGGGCGCCGGCGTCGATCACTGTCAGCGGCTCGCCGTGGCCAAATAGCCGAGTCTGCGCGACGAAAAGACTATCGGTTGCCGGCGCCTGGGTAGAGGGCGATAACGGCATTGGCTGTCGGCGTCGCTTCCAAAACATATCCTATCGTACAAGCAAGAGTCGCCGAAGGTCCATAACCGACGCTTTCCCAATCACTGGCCTTTCGGACGAGCGAAATGTGAATATCGGGCGGCTGAAACGGGTCAGATCATGCCGACGGTCCATGTTGCACCATGCCGCCACGAATCATCGACAAGGCCAATGAAGAATTTGCGCGACTCCTGGCTTACCGGGACTGCCGGCTACAGAATGCCCCGTGCTGATCCACTCGGCAGCAAAACATGCCTCCCCTGCAATCGAGAAGTCTCGCCGGCTCAGTGCGCTGCAACCTGGCGAGCCCAGTTTCCGCTTGTTTGCTCTTGCCTGTCTTGCGGTCTGATACCGGTCGACGTCTCAGCCGATGAACCCGTTGCCGTTGAGGTCCTGATTGAAGGTGGTTTCAAGTGCTCGCAATGCGGCGTCATTCCCCGACACGACCCCTGTCAGCGACGAGGTGTAGTTGCCGCCGCCGTCGGTATGCCAGGCGGTGTACTGGTTGGTGGCGCCCAGCTTGAAGACCACATCGTAGCCGCCACCTGCCGCCGCTTCGGCGCCGATCGGCGCCCAGTCCCCGAACTGACCGGCCACGACATCCGTGCCGGCAAATTTCAAAGTCGGGCCGGTAGCACCGGTCTCCAGGGAGTACCGGTCCGCTTTCGCCAGCAGGCTCGTCAAGCCATCCGCCTCGATCACCGACGTGGTGAGCCCAGTCGTCCCGTCGCTGTTGAGGTCCTGAGCGAAGATATCCTCGAGCTGCTGCAGCGCATGGGCGCCGCCCGACACGACGCCCGTCAGCGATGAGGCGTAGTTGCCGCTGCCGTCGGTGTGCCAGACAGTATACTGGTTGGCGACGCCGAACTTGAAGGCCACATCATAGCCGCCACCTGCCGACGCATCGGCGGCGATCGGCGTCCAGGCCCCGAACTGGCCAGCCACGAAGTTGGCGCCAGCGAACTTCAGCGTCGCATCGGGCACGCCGCCGTTCAGCAAGAAGTACCGGCCCGCACCCGTGCTCAGGCCGGTCGAACCGATCGCCTCAACCGCCGTCAAGGCGACGCCGGTCGTCCCGTCGCCGTTGAAGTCCTGCGCGAAGAGCGTCTCCAGGACACGCATCTCCGTGGCGGTGCCCGACACCACGCCGGTCAGCGACCCGGTGTAGTTGCCGTGCCGTTTCCATCGGTGTGCCAGGCGGTGTATTGATCGGCCGCGCCCAACTTGAAGACCACGTCGTAGCCGCCGCCCGCCGACGCATCGGCGGCGATCGGCGTCCAAGCGCCGAACTGGCCGGCCACGACGTTCGTGCCGGCGAATTTCAGCGCCGGGCCAGTGCCACCGGTCTCGAGGAAGAAGCGGTCCGCTTTCGCGATCAAGTGCGTGAAGCCAGCCGTCTCGATCTGAGATGTGACGAACCCGGTCGTCCCGTCGTCGTTGAGATCCTGATCGAAGATGCCCTCGAGCTGTTGCAGCGCATAACTGCTGCTTGGCACGACGCCGGTCAATGACCCGGTGTAGCTACCGCCGCCGTCGGTTTGCCAGACAGTGTACTGGTTCGCGGCACCCAACTTGAAGACCACGTTGTAGCCACCGCCCGCCACCGCGTCGGCGCCGATCGGTGCCCAAGCCCCGAACTGGCCAGCCACGACGTTCGTGCCGGCGAACTTCAGCGTCGGACCCGTGCCCCCGGCCTCGAGATGGTAGCGGTTCGAAAGCCTGCTCAGCGTGGTGGCGCCATTCGCCTCGAGGACGTCGTCACCTGGCGCCGTTCCTTCGCTGACGTTGGTCACCGCGATGTTGTAGCTCTGCAACGAGCTATGGCCGCTGGCGTCCATCGCCCGGACTGTCACGCTGTAGACGTTGTCGCCGTCCGAGTCCTTCGGCGTCTCGAAATTCGGCGTCGAGCCGAAGCGCAGCACGCCGGTCGTGGCGTTGATTCGGAATCTGCTCCCATCGAGGCCAGACAGGATCGAGTACGTCACGCCGGAGGTGTCGCCGCCCAGCGCATCGACATCGCCGACGACGACGGAGTTCTCCGTCACGGGCCCGAGAGTCGTGCGCAGCGCGGGGTTCGTGTTGGATACGGTGACCGCGACCGCCTGCACGACGGAGCCGCCATTGGCGTCCGCGGCCCGTACCTGTACTTCGTAGACGTTGTTGGCGTCGGCGTCCGTCGGATTGTCGAAGTCCCGCGCGCTGACAAAGCTGAGCGCTCCGGACGACGCGTCGATCGCAAACCGCGCCGCGTCGGCGCCGCCGCTGATCGAATAGGTCAACGCGGCGCCGGTATCGACGTCCGTCGCGGCGATCGAGCCGATGGTGGTGAGGTTCTCCGCCACCGCGAAGGCGTTGCTCGAGGTCATCACCGGCGCGTCGTTCACGCCCGTCACGGAGATGGACAGCGTCGCGGTGTCGAACCCGCCCAGGCCATCGCTCACTTGGTAGGTGAACGCGTCGGTCGCGGTCGCTCCCTGGGCCAGCGCGTTCGCCGCCGGCTGATCCGCCACATAGGTGTAGGAACCATCAGCATTCAGCGTCAGCGTGCCCAGCGTACCGATCACCGCCACGCCTACGTTACCGGCCAAACCGTTCACCTGGCTCACGGTCTTGGTCGGCAGCGGATCCGCGTCGGTGTCGTTGGCCAGCACACCGGTCGCCGCCGTGGCGCTCACCGTGCCGCCTTCCGGCACCGTGTTGTCGTCGTCCACCGCGACGGGATCGTTGTTGAGGACCACTTGAACGAGGACGGTGACCGGCGCGCTGGTCACCGTGCCGTCGGAGATGGTGTAGGTGAAGCTCGCCGTGCCGATGAAGCCGGTGGTCGGCGTGAAGACGACATCGCCGGAGCTGTTGAGCGCGACGGTGCCGCCCGTGCCCGAGGTCACCGACGCGATGGTGAGCGTCGCGCCGGCATCGACGTCGGTATCGTTGCCGAGCAGCGCCGACTTCGCGTAGGTGACCGTGGTGTTCTGCGCCGCGACCAGCTCGTCGGCCACCGCTACCGGCGCGTCGTTGGCGCCGGTGATGGTGATGGTGAGCTGCGCCGTATCCGTCTCGCCGCGCACGTCGCTCAGCGTGTAGGTGAACACATCCTGCGCCGTCGCCCCGGCGGCCAGCGCGTTGGTGTCCGCGTCGGCGTTGTCGAGCGCGTAGCTCCACGTGCCATTGGCGTTCAGGGTCAGGCCGCCATAGCGGCCGGCCAGCGCCGTTCCCACCGTGCCGCCGCCGGCCGTCACGCTCGACACCGCTGTCACCGTCGTCGCGTCGCCCAGCGCCGTATCGACGTCGCTATCGTTGCCGCGAACGTTGCCCGACGCCGTTGGATCGCCCGTCACGTCGACAACGCCGGCTTCGCGCAGCGTGTCGGCGCCGTTGCCGTCGTCGTTCGCCACCGGCGCGTCGTTGAGGATGTCGCCTACCGCGAAGGTGCCGTTGGCGAACTGGAACAGCTCGACGTTGGTGACCCGGTCCGTGCCATCCGGACCGACCAGGGTCAGGATGCCGCCGGTCTCGGTGATCGCATAGGCGCTCCACGCGCCGGAGAAGATCGCCAGGTCGGCCGTGCCCTCCCCGCCGTCGATAAAGTCGTTGCCTGCGCCGCCGGTGAAGGTGTCGTTGCCATCGCCGCCGTAGAGCGTATCCGCGCCGGTGCCGCCGTTGAGCAGATCGTTGCCTTCGCCGCCATATAACACGTCGCCCGCGCCCGCGGCGTTCAGCGTGTCGTCCCCGGCGGCGCCGTACAGCGTCTCGACGCCGCTGCCGCCCGTCAGCGTGTCGCCGAAACCCGATCCGTAGACGATCTCGATGCCCGAGAGAACGTCGTTGCCATCGGCGCCGCTCGCCGTGCCGGCGCCCAGATCGATGACCACCGGACCCGGCGCGTCTTCGTAGGAGGCGCTGTCGTTGCCATCGCCGCCGATCAGCGTGTCGTCGCCTGTCCCACCCACGAGTGCGTCGTCGCCGGCCGCGCCGTCGAGCGTATCGTTGCCATCGGCGCCGGTGATCGTGTCGTCGCCGGCCTGGCCCGACAGCGTGTCGTTGCCGCTGCCCCCCTCGATCGTTTCGCCGCCGCCCAGGAAGGTGAAGCGCGAGGCGGTCATGAAGGAAAGGTCGACGCCAAGAATGCGGATCTGCTGGGCCTGCACGCCGCTCGACAGGGTCAACACCACGTCGGCGCCGTCCTGGACCATGCCGCCGCCGTCGACTTCGATGTCGACGATGTTGTTGTAGCCGAAGGCCGAGACGTCGATGCGATCGCCGACCGCGAGATCGACGATGGTGTCGCCGCCGGCGCCCGCCGGCGTGAAGACGAAGCGATCATTGCCGGCGCCGCCGGTCATGCGATCGTTGCCGGTGCCGCTGATCAGCGTGTCATTGAAGGCCGAACCGATCCCCGCCTCGATCGAGTTGAGCCAGTCGATATCGCCGGCGCTCGAAACGGTACCGGCGCCGAAGTCGAAGACCACGGCCGCGCCGGCGCTCGCGTAGGACGCGGCGTCGATGCCGCCGCCGCCATAAAGCGTGTCGCTGCCGGCACCGCCACTCAACGTGTCGGCGCCGAAACCGCCATACAGCGTGTTGACGCCGCCGCTGCCGGTCAGCGTGTCGGCCTGCGCCGTGCCGATGGCGTTCTCGACCCCCGTCAACGTGTCGGACACGCCCGCCGCGGTCGCCGTGCCGGCGCCCAGGTCGAGCGTCACCGCCGCGCCGAGTTCCTCGTAGCTCGCGGTGTCGTTGCCGACGCCGCCGAAGAGCATGTTGTCGCCCAGCCCGCCCACCAGCGTGTCGTCGCCGTCCTCACCGCTCAGCGTGTCGTTGCCGCCGTTACCAATCAGCAGGTTGTCGAGGCCATCGCCCGTCAGCGTGTCGGCGGCCGAGCCGCCGGCCAAGCCCTCGATGTTGAGCAGGGTGTCGGTGCCGTCGCCGACGATCGTGCCGGCGCCACCCAGGGTGGCGGTGATGGCCGTGCTGGCGCCGCTGTAGTCGGCGACGTCCTTGCCGGTACCGCCATCGAGCGTATCGTTGCCGGCGCCGCCCTGCAGCGTGTCGTCGCCGCCCTTGCCGGACAGCACGTCGTTGTCGGCCCCGCCATAGAGCGTGTCGGCGGCGTCGAAGCCATCGATGGTGTCGTTGCCGCCCTGGCCGTCGACGACCAGCGGCGTGCCGCCGGCGCCTTGGCCGATCTGCCGGCTGCCATAGACCAGGTAGGTGACACCGCCGCCGGAATTGGCGCTGACGCCACTGATCAGGATGTCGGCCAGGCCGTCGGCATTGACGTCGCCGGCGCTGGTGGCACGCAGGCCCACGCCGCTGCCCGGTGGGGCCTCGATGCGAAAGCTGTCGCGGCCGTCGACCGCGCCGGCGTCGATGCTGGAGTCCCAGTCGCCGGCGCGGCCGAACAGGATGTAGCCGATGCCGGCGTCGGTGCCGCCGGCGTCCAAGCCCGGCGCGCCGACGATCAGGTCGCCGAAGCCGTCGCCGTTGATGTCGCCGGCCGAGGACACCGAGCTGCCGAACTGGTCGCCAGCCGACGCGCCGACGATGGCGAAGCCATTGGCACCATCGAGCGCCGACAGATCGACGCGCCAGGGGGCCGAACCATCGGCCCAGCCGCCGGCCTTGCCGAAGATCACATAGGCCGTGCCGGCGCCGCCGGCGTTGCGCGCGCCGAGCATCATGTCGTCGAAGCCGTCGCCGTTGAAGTCGCCGGCGCTCGACACCGAGAAGCCGAGATCGTCGCCGGCCGCCAGGCCCTGGAACTCGATGCCGGTGTGGTTGGTGGCGACCTGTTGCAGGTTGATGTTCGCGCTGCGCGAGGCGCTGCCGAACAGCAGATAGGCCACGCCGCCGCTGATGGCGCCGTTGAACTGGGCGCCGATCAGCAGGTCGGCGAGGCCGTCGTTGTTGATGTCGCCGGCCGCCGCCAACGCGCCGACATTGGCGCCGGTGAGCGTCGTCAGATTCGTCAGCGCGCCGACGCCTTCGACCGCGTTGGCCGCCGCCCACGGCTCGGCCTTGCCGAACACGATATAGGTGCTGGCTTCGGCGGCGTCGGGCGCCGAGATCACCAGTTCGGCGCTGCCGTCACCGTCCATGTCGCCGGCCGAGGACACGGCGAAGCCGAACTGGTCTTCGCTGCTCGACGCGTTGTGCAGCATGAAGCCGTTGCTGCCGTTGAGCGTCGCCAGATCGATCGGGATGGTCGCGCCGCCGGTATCGGTCCAGCCGCTCGCCTTGCCGAACAGGACATAGGCTTCACCGGCCGGGGTGCCGCCGGAGCCGGCGCTGTTGGCGGCGATCAGCACGTCGCTGAAGCCGTCGTCGTTGACGTCGCCGGCGCCCGAGACGGCGAAGCCAGTCTGGCCGGTGCCGGCGAGCACCACCACGTTGGGGTCGGCGACGCCCAGGTTCACCGAGTCGGGCAGGCCATCGGCGCTGCCGAACACCAGATAGGCGCGGCCGCTGTCGCTGCCGAACTTGTGCGCGCCGATGACGAAGTCGCCGAAGCCATCGCCATTGACGTCGCCGACGCCCGATATGGCGTAGCCGCTTTCGCTGCCCGCGACACCGTCGAAGCGGGTGCCGGCCGAGCTCTCGAGGCTGCCCAGGTCGAGCGTGGCGCCCACCGTACCCTGCAGGGTGACGGCAAATACGTCGTCGCCGGCGTCGAGCTGGATGCGCGCGCCATCGAGCCATAGGTCGCCGATGATGACGTCGGCGCCGCCGCTGTAGATGATGGTGTCGGCGCCGGTGCCGCCCTTCAGCGTGCGGTCCTCGGCGTCGGCCATCAGGGTGTCGTTGCCGGCGCCGCCGTAGAGCGCGTCCGCACCCAGGCCGCCATCCACCGTGTCGCTGCCGGAACCGCCAAACAGGAAGTCGGCGCCGCCCAGTCCAGAGATCGTGTCGTCGCCGCCGAGGCCCAAACCGATATCGTTGTCGGCACCGCCAGAGAGACTTTCTCCGGCGGATGTCCCGGCAAAATAAGTCATTGTATCAATGCCTTAGAAGAAAGATCAGATATATGCGTAGCCGTGTTATGTTGATAATATAGCGTGAGATTCACGTTCAGAAAACTTCTTTAAGCACTTGTAATAAAATATCTTTCTCGAAACAAACAAGCTTCACGCCGAGAGCAAGAACCGTCCGCGCTCACGCACCGCACCTTGGCCTGCCGTAGCAGGAGGGGTGCGACATGGCCAAATATGCCCTCGACGAGAACGAGAGCGTCAAGCAGGGCCGGCCGGCGTGGTTGAAGATGCACGACCACCCCCACATTACCTCGCGGCTCATCCAGCCCTGGACACAACCTATTGGTGCCTGCGATCTGTCATTTCCGAGTCGCCGCAGTTCGCGGACGTTGCCAGAAAAAATGATGGTGCGGGAGCTAGTTGACGGCCAAGCTTAATTGACGAGGTTAAACATTGATGATAGTTTAACGATACATTAATCAATTTTTGGGGGAAATTCATGATCTCGGCCGCCATCGATACTCCCGCTCCGTCGTCTTCCTTCAGTCGAGATGACAAAGTCCTTCGCGCCACCGTCGTGGCGGCGATGGTCGTGCTGGTCGCCGCGCCTACCATCATCATGTTGTCCGCCCTGCCCCGGCCGTTCCTGCTCTCGGCGATCGCCATCGTCACCGGCATCGTCGCCACGGCGGGCTGCATCGTCTTCACGGCGGAAGATCACCAGCGCGCGGTGACCCGCGGCCTCATCTGCGCCGGCGTCATCCTGCTGGCCTTCCCCATCCCAATGGCCACGGGCGCCTCGGCGCCGGCGCCGGCCTTCGTCGAAGCCGCCCTGCGGCACGAGGCGCTGCTGTCCCTGGCCGTCTTCTCGGTCAGCGTCGGCGCGTCCTGCCTGGCGTTGGGCCTGGTCATGGCGCACCGCGAGCCGCCGGCCAACCCCGCGCCGGCCGCCTGATCCTCGCCGCAGGGGCCTGATGGCCCCCGCCACCCATGGCCCGCAAAAGGCCGTGCGCGGTCGATGGCCGCGCCCTAGCGTGACCCTCCTTCAGCGACGGGAGGGTCCAGCCATGACCAAATACGCATTCGACGAGACCGAGGGATTCAAGAAAGGCCGCGAGGTCTGGTTCGAGATGCGCGGGCCCAAGGTGGCCCAGGCGGCGATGGAGCAGGCCGCCGAGCACGAGATGACCCGGGACCTCAGGCAGTACCTGTTCGAGCACTGCTTCGCCGCCGTCTGGGCGCGGCCCGGCCTGGAACGCGCCACCCGCAGCGTCATCACCATCTCGGTGCTCACGGCACTCGGCCGCACCGAGGAGCTGAAGTCGCACATCCGCATGGGCATCAACAACGGGCTGACCCGCGAAGAGCTCAAGGAGATCTTCCTGCATGTCGGCATCTACGCCGGCGTGCCCACCGCCGTGGCCGCCGTGCGCGCGGCGATGGAGGAGTTCGCCGCGCTCGACAAAGCCAAAGCGTAGGCGGCCGCGGTCAACCGACCCGCAGCCCTTCACCCCGACTCTCCGCCCGCGCGCGGGCAGAGGGAGAGTCGGCGACGAAGCGGATGCCCTCGTAGTCCTTCGCCGCGACATCGTTGATGCGCTGGACGTACTTGGGCGCGCCGCCGTTGTAGACCATGTAGCGCGGGCGGCCATACTCGTGGCCCGGCACGTTCGAGTTGTAGCCGGTGAACCACGACTTGGCCTTGCGCATCAGCATGATCGAGTACATCTGGATCACGTGCTCGGTCCAGCGCGCCTCGGCCTCGGGCGTGGCGTCGGCGCGGACATGGCCGTGCGCGCGCATGTATCGCAGCAGATCGGTGCACCAGTTCACGCCCGTCTCGATGCCCCGGGGAAAATTGGTCGAGGCCGAGCCGCTTTGCGGGCCCGACGGCATCAGCAGGTTGGGAAAGCCGCTGACCATCATGCCGAGATAGGTCGTCGGCCCGTCGTTCCAGCGCTCGCGCAAGGTGGCGCCACCGACACCCTGGATGTCGATGTGATCGTAGGCGCCGGTGATGGCGTCGAAGCCGGTGGCGTAGACGATGATGTCGAAGTCGAAGTCGCGTTCGGTGGTCCGAAGACCCGTCTCCGTCACCCGCACGATCGGCGTCTCGGAGATATCGACGAGGTGCACGTTGGGCCGGTTATAGGCCTCGAAGTAGTTGGTCTCCATCGGCACGCGCTGCACGCCGAAGCCGTGGTCGCGCGGGATCAGCTTCTCGGCGACCTTGGGATCCTTGACCCGCTGGCGGATGCGGTTGGCGATGTACTCGCTGAACTCCGCGTTGGCTTCCTCGTTGGTGAAGATCTCCCGGAAATTGCGGAGCCAGATGGCGAAGCCGGGACTGCCGTAGAGGCTGTCCCACAGCTTGATCCGCTCCTCGCGCGAGACCTCGAAGAAGCCGCGCCGGTCGGGCTCGTGCTCGAAGCCGCCCGGCGTGCGCGCGCAGGCCTTGAAGATCTCGTCGTAGCGACGGCGTATATCCGCCATCTCCGCATCCGAGATCGGCCCGTTACCCAACGGCGCGCTCCAGTTGGGTCGGCGCTGGAAGACGGTTAGTTCGCCCACCTTATCGGCGATCTCGCCGATCACCTGGATGCCGGTGGCGCCGGTGCCGATCACCGCCACCTTCTTGCCGGCCAGCGGCACCGGCTCCTGCGGCCAGTGGAAGGTATGGAAAGAGCGGCCCTTGAAGCTCTGCATACCCTCGAGCTTGGGCAGCGTCGGGATCGACAGCAGGCCGAGCGCCATGATCACGAAGCGGCACGACAGCGTGCGGCCGTCACTGATCTTGAGCCGCCACAGATTGGCCGCCTCGTCGAAGCGCGCCTGCTCGACCTTGCAGTTGAATTGCATGTGCCGGCGCAGGTCGAACTTCTCGGCGACGAAATTCAGGTAGCGCAGATTCTCGGGCTGGCCGGAGAAGCGCTCCTTCCAATGCCATTCGTCGAGCAGCGCGCGCGAGAACGAATAGCCGTAGGTGTAGCTCTCGGAATCGAAACGCGCGCCGGGATAGCGGTTCCAGTACCAGGTGCCGCCCAGATCGGCGCCGGCCTCGAGCACGGTGGCGTTGATGCCGAGATCGACCAGCCGCTTGATCTGGTAGATGCCGCCGACGCCGGCGCCGATGACGATAACCTCGTAGTCCATGATCAGCGCTCCACTCGATCTTGGCCCTCAGTCTACGCCCGCTCCACCGGTCGCCGTCTCTCATGGCGGCTGGCGCGTCGTTTTGCCGTGTTTCGCAGAACGGCTGAATCCCTGTCGATGATCGGGGATGCAGGCCGCGTGGCCCCTATCGTTTCGGCAGGCCTATGATGATCTTGGCTTCCGACTCGTTCACCCATTCGCCGTTCTGCTGGCAGGTGTCGCCCCGCTTGCGGCAGGCATCGAGGCAGCCTGGCGACCCCGACATATTCTTGGTGCACCACTCCACGCACCAGCCCACGTACCGCGAACACGTCTCTCCGCGGCCGGCCCGAACCCGGGTCATGATGGGGGCGGGGGCGGCGGGAGCCGCGGCAACGGCCGGTCGAGCCTGCGGCGCGGCCCTGGGCGTGGTCGCGGGCTTGGACGCGGTCGTGGACGTGGGCATGGGGGTGGATGTGGGTGTGGGCGTAGAACCCGGCTGACAGGCTGTCAGCAGCACGACTAGTCCAAACCACGCAAGGACACGCATTCTCATATCGTTCCCACCAGCGACGCTCGACGTCTCTTTATCACAAACTTCCCGATCGCGCGCAGCGGGGACGAGCCTTCCTTCCCCCTCCGGGGGAAGGTAAGAGTCGCTCAAGTCCCCGGTGGCGCGCAGGCCAGCCGCCGGGCGCGATTGGCCTCGGCGTAGGCCGCCGCCGCCGCCAGGCCCAGCGGCGCGCCGAGATCGGGTGACGGGCGGCAGGCCAGGTTGATCGCCGGCAGCACGTCGGCCGCCAGGTCGTAGCCCTCGGCGATCCAGTGGTCGATCCACTGCTCGGTGTCGCCCGGTGGCCCGTTGGGCAGCATGCGCCGCAGCGCCCGGCCGATCACCTTGCGCCATTGGGCCACCACAGCCGACGGCTCGGGCGGCGGCGACTCGGGCGCGGCGGGCGGTGCTGTCTCTTGTATCGGCGCGGGCACTGGATCGGGCCGCGATGGATCGCCGGGATAGCGGCGCCGCGCGCGCTTGCCGACACGCTGGATCCGGCGCCAGTCGACGATCTCGAGATACTCCATCGCGTCGACCG